>Ga0222749_10000999_pt1 | contig 15219 bp, 10 predicted proteins | sample IncBWH2Mmetat_FD_197234 | JGI IMG/M metagenome (GOLD analysis project Ga0222749, IMG submission 197234) | Metatranscriptome of lab incubated forest soil microbial communities from Barre Woods Harvard Forest LTER site, Petersham... | ecosystem: Environmental > Terrestrial > Soil > Temperate... | reverse complement strand
TGAGGAGAAGGCCACCCTGCACCGCATCGCCGCCCTCACCAAGGAGGAGGCGGTCAAGCTCCTCCTGGACAAGCTCGAGCCGGAGCTCGAGAAGGAGAAGGCCGACCTCATCCGCAAGCGCCTCGAAAGCGCCAAGGAGAATGCGGAAAGCGAAGCCAAGCGCGTCATCTCCATGGCCATCCAGCGCTTCGCCGCCAGCCACACCGCCGACTCCGTCGTCACCGTGGTCGACCTTCCGAGCGAGGACATGAAAGGCCGGATCATCGGCCGCGAGGGCCGGAACATCCGCGCCTTCGAGCGCGCGACGGGCGTCGACGTCATCGTCGACGACACCCCCGGCGTGATCGTGCTGTCGGCCTTCGACGGCGTCCGCCGCGAGATGGCGCGCCGCTCGATGGAGAAGCTGATCATCGACGGCCGGATCCACCCGACGCGGATCGAGGAGATCACCGAGCAGACCAAGCGCGAGATGGAGGAGCACATCAACAACGTGGGCAAGGAGTTCCTCCGCGAACAGGACATCACCAACGTCCACCCGAAGCTGGTCACCCTCCTGGGCCGGCTCAAGTACCGCACCAGCTACGGCCAGAACGTCCTCCAGCACGTCCGGGAGGTCGCGCACCTCTCCGCCGTCATGGCCGCGGAGATGAAGCTGGACCAGCGCCTGGCCCGCCGATGCGGCATCTTCCACGACATCGGCAAGGCCGTCGACCAGGAATTCGAGGGTTCGCACCCCGTGATCGGCGGCGAGCTCCTGAAGCGCTTCGAGGAGGCCAAGGAGGTCGTCGACGCGGCCGCGAACCACCACAACGACGCGGATGCGAACTTCGTCTACACGGTCCTCGCCTCCGCGGCCGACGCCATCTCCGCCTCGCGTCCCGGAGCCCGGAGCGAATCGCTGGACCGCTACATCAAGCGGATCCAGGAGCTCGAAAACCTCGCCAAGGCGCAGCCGGGGGTGACCGGCGTGTATGCCATCCAGGCGGGCCGCGAGATCCGGGTGCTCGTCGACTGCGAGAAGGTCAACGACTCCCAGGCCGTCACGATGGCCCGGGACATCGCCAAGCTGATCGAGCAGCAGCTTACCTACCCCGGAGAGATCCGGGTCACCGTCATGAGGGAGTCCCGGTTCGTGGAGTATGCCCGGTGAAGGTCCGAATCCTCGCGATCGGCGACGTCGTCGGCAGGCCCGGCCGGACGATCATCGGCCAGCGTCTCGCCGACTACTGCCAGAAGGAGCAGGTCGACTGCGTCATCGCCAACGGCGAGAACCTGGCCGGCGGAAGCGGCCTCCTCCCCTCCGAGGCGGACGAGCTCTTCAAAGCCGGCGTCCACGTCATCACGGGGGGGGACCACATCTGGGGGAAGAAGGAGATCATCCCCTACATCGACCGCACCCCTCGCCTGATCCGGCCCGCCAACTACCCCGAGGGCCAGCCTGGCAAAGGATACGCCATCGTTGAGACGGCGGGCGGGGTGAAGGTCGGCGTGATCCACCTCCAGGGCCGCGTCTTCATGAACACCCATTGCGAGGATCCCTTCCAGACCGCGAAAAAGATCATCGCCCTGATCCGCCCGACCACCAACATCATCGCCGTCGACATGCACTGCGAGGCGACCAGCGAAAAGATCGGGATGGGCTGGTGGCTCGATGGCGACGTCAGCTTCGTCTTCGGCACCCACACCCACGTCCAGACGGCCGATGAACGCGTGCTCCCCAAGGGGACCGCGTATATCACCGACTGCGGGATGACGGGGCCCTATGACAGCGTGATCGGCCGGCGGACCGACCGGGTGCTCCATCGATTCACGACGGGCATGCCCGCCCACTTCGAGGTCGCCACCGGCGACGTCCGCCTCTCGGGCGCGCTCGCGACGGTCGACTCGGGAAGCGGCCTCGCCACCGAGGTCAAGCGGGTCGTGATCCTCGAGGACGGAACGGTCAAATAGCCCTCGCCTCTCCTGGGCCCGCGGTTTTCCCCGGGAATTGGCCATCCCCACCCCGCCGGAGAACGTACCGAGAGGACGGAGGACTCCTCATGCGAATCCGGGGCGCTTTTCACGGGCCTTCGCGGACGCCGATCCCGCTCTGGCTCCTCATACTGTTTTCCGGGACCCTCGGGGCTGGCGGGTGCTCCGCCCGGGGAGATCCTCCCTCCGCCCCCCCTCACACATTGAACCCGGCCGCCGATCCGTCGTGGGACATCATCCGTCCCCGGGGGACTCCCCGTGAAATCGATTTTCTCACCTCCGAAGGCACGTGGATGTCGGTGGACATCTCCCCGGACGGGAGGACGATCGTCTTCGATCTCCTGGCCCACCTCTATCGGATCGAGCTCGGCGGCGGCCGTGCGATGTGCCTGACCCAAGGAAGTGGGATCGCCACCAACTTCCAGCCGAGGTTCTCACGGGATGGACGGGAGGTCGCCTTCATCTCCGATCGGGCGGGCCAGAACAACCTCTGGATCGTTGAAGCCGACGGCTCGCATCCCCGCCTGGTCTACCCCGACCTCCTAAGCCGCCACGCCGAACCCGCCTGGTCGGCGGATGGCCGGAGCCTCTTCGCGACGAGGTTCTTCCCCAACACCCGGGGGCCCTGGACGAAGACCGCAGAGATCTGGCGATTCCCGCTCGACGGTGGGGAGCCCACCAAGCTGCTCGGGACGGCGGACACCCAGGTCTGGTCGCCCTCCCCTTCGAGCGACGGGAAGTACCTGTACTACCATCAGGCGACCGCGCCGATCGTCTCCGCCGACGGGTTCTACAAGATCAGCGACCAGCACCACCTCCGACGCCTGGACCTGGGGACCGGCCTGGCCGAGACCGTCACCGCCCCGGAGTCCCGTCTCTACTACCGGCGCCTTCCCTTCTACGAGGCGGCACCCCAGATCTCGAGCGACGGGCGCACGCTCGCCTTCGTCCGCAACGTCCCCGGAGCCGGGTTGAAGTCAGGAGGGCAGACGTTCGACCAGCAGACGGGTCTGTGGCTCCGCGATCTTGAGACCGGCCGAGAGCGCCTCCTCATGCATCCGGTGACCCCGGCCCAGTTCGAGTTTCACTCGATGTTCCACCAGAACTTCGTCCCCGGCTACGCGTGGATGCCCGACGGCCGGTCGATCCTGCTGAGCCAGGGAGGCAAGCTCCGTCTCGTGGGCGTGGCCGACGGCGCCGTTTCCACCCTCCCCTTCACGGCGCGGGTCCGAAGGACGATCTCGGAACAGAACCGTCCCCGCGGTCGGATCGACACCGAGAGCTTCCAGGTCAAGGTCCCCCGGTGGCCGGCCACGTCTCCAGACGGAAAGGTGCTCCTCTTCGAGGCCGTGGGCAGCCTGTGGCGCCGCGAACTTCCGGAGGGCGCGCCCCGCCGCCTGGTCGAACTCGACGCGGATACTTTCGAGATGTCGCCCGCCTGGTCGCCGGACGGCCGGGAGATCTCCTTTGCCACCTGGAACGATGCGGAGGCGGGCCATGTCTGGAAGGTCTCCTCGAGCGGGGGCCGCCCCACCCGGCTGACGACCCGCCCGGGCGAGTTTCTGAATCCCGTCTGGAGTCCCGACGGCCGTTCCATCGTCGTGGTGCGGGGTTCTGGCGCGATGTTCCGCGGTCAGAGCATGTCGGAGAACGGATGGTTCGATCTCGTCCGCCTCCCCTCGAGCGGGGGGGAGGAGGCGCTCGTCCACCGATTGGGGCCGCAGCTGGGCCAGAGCCAGTTCGCGCGGCCGTTTTTCGGCCCCGGCGGGCGCCTGTACTTCACCGAGCAGCGAAGGGAGCCCGCCCTTCGCGCTCCCACCGGTCCCCCGGAGACGCCCGGGTCCGCTTCCGGGCCACGGAACGTGCTTGCCTCGGTGACCCCGGAAGGGGGAGATCGTCGCGATCATGCGTCGTTCCTCGAGTCGGAGGACGTCAAGCTCTCCCCCGATGGCCGCCACATCGCCTTTCACGCCTCCCACAATGTCTTCGTCGCCCCCTATGCGGACGGCCAGGGGGAACCCCGCCACTTCGATCACCGGTCGGACCCGGGCGTCCGCCGGGCCAGCTCGTCGGTCGGACGCTATCCCGAGTGGACGGGGAACGGGACACTCTGCTTCCTCAGCGCGCACACGCGCGTCGAATATGACGTCGAAAAAGGGGTGACGAAGGCCACCGACCTCGGACTGCGGGTCCCGTCGGACTTCGCGCGCGGGTCCGTCGCACTGGTCGGGGCCCGCATCATCACATCGGATGAGCCCGCCGTGATCGAAACCGGCACGGTCGTGGTCCGGGACGGATATATCACGGGGGTCGGGGCGTGCGATACGAGCGGAATCGAGCGCATCATCGACCTGAAGGGAAAGACCGTGATCCCCGGTCTCGTCGATGGTCACGCCCACAACCAGGCCAGCTCGCCCGAGTTGATCCGCCCCCACAACCCGCAGTCGGCGAAATTCCTGTCCTACGGGGTGACGACGGCGCATGACCCGGCGGCGCGGGCCAACCTGACCTTCCCTCTCGCCGAGATGACGCGGGCCGGGAGGGTCCTGGGGCCGCGCCTCTTCTCCGCCGGCCTGCCGCTCTTCAGCTGGGGTGAAAGCCGCCACGAGATCAGCACCTATGCCGATGCCGCCGAAAACGTCCGCCGGCTCAAGATGGAAGGCGCCCGGTCGATCAAGCAATACTTCCAGATCAACCGGTACCAGCGCCAGTGGATCGCCGAGGCGGCGCGCCAGGAGGGTGAGCTGCTCGTCACCGGGGAAGGGATGGACCTCTACTATGACCTCAGCACCATCATGGACGGACAGACCGCCAATGAGCACCCGGTGACCCAGGTCCCCTACTATCACGACCTGATCGAATTCTATTTCCAAAGCGGCACGCCCTTTTCGCCGACCCTGGTAACGCCGGGCGGGGGGCACATGCTCCTCGAATACTTCATGGCCCGGACGGACCTTCCGAGAGACCCCCGGGAACTCAATTTCTCGAGCTGGCGGACCGCGTTCCGCCAGAAATCCGCCGTCGTGCTTCCCCTTGAGGCGTATCCGGCCTCGCTCGTGATCGCCGGAGCGAAGGCGCTCCACGACCGCGGAGTCCTCGTCGCCCTGGGAGGCCACGGCGAGGTGCCGGGCGCGAGCTCGCATTTTGATCTCTGGCTCCACGCCCAGGCCTTCAGACCGATCGAAGCCCTGCGGATCGGGACGATCGAAACGGCACGCCATCTGGGTCTGGATCAGGACGTGGGTTCGATCAAGGTCGGAAAACTGGCCGATCTCGTCATCCTGAACGAGAACCCGCTCGAGGACATCCGGAATACCTTCAAGATCGCCTACGTCATGAAGAGCGGGCGCCTGTTTGAGTCCTCGTCCCTCGACCAGGTCTGGCCCGAAAAAAAGCCGTTCGGCGCGCGTCCGTGGCGGGACGAGGCGATCCTGGATTCGGGTGGACTCAGAACCGACCGGTACCACGATCCCCATTAGGCCGCGGGCTCCCGACCGGGGTATCCCCGAGCTCCGTCGGGAGCCTCGCCTTCCACCCGCGGGTCACCTCTCCGGGCAGGCCCAGGGCGTCAAGCTGGCCCAGGTAGATCCGGAAGGACCTTCCCCAAAGGTCCACGAGGCTGAGCCGGATGCGGGGCAGGGATTTCTTCATGCATTGGGCCCGGCAGAGGCCGCAGCTGCCCCCCCTGTCCTCCTCGTCCATCATCTGAACCAGGATGGGCAGGACGGATTCGTGGACCCGCCGTGCCTTGTCCTCGAACGCGCCGGGGTTTCGCCTGTATTCTATTCGAAGGATCCGCGCGCCGTCCTCGACGTGCAATTCCTCTTCCCTGGCGATCCTCCTGAACAGCTGGGCCATTTTCCCATCGACGGCCTCCCCGACCGCCTGATAAAGGGCCGCGGCAAAGGATTCCAACATGACGCCTTGAAGGAGGAGACAGGCGACCCGGTCCTGCCGACCCGCCCACTCGAGAAAAACGCCGCGGATCCTCCTCCAGTAGGGGGCTTGTACATCCTCCACGATCTCCAACCCGAGATCCTGCGCGCACGACCGGAAGAGGGCGGCGTGACGACGTTCGCTCTCGGCGTGCCCCACGGCCTCCTCCTTCTCCGCCACGTCGGTACAAACCTCGATCATGCGCGCATAGTTCAGCATCCCGACCAGCTCCCCCGTCACCGCCTGCGACAAGAGGCCCGCATGGACTTCGGCCTTCCCATCCGTGCCGGGGCGCTCGCACACGTCATGGTCCACGATTCACCTCCCTTGGCTCCTCTTCCGATCCGTCCATCGGACACCTACTGCAAGAGGCAGGCCAGCGTTTGAATCGTCGAAAGCGTGCTCCGACGGGGGTGAAGGGAACGTGATCGGGAGAAAATTGCCCGAAGGATTTACCGGCCGGGTAGAGGGTACCCGATCCAGCGCGGTGCCCCCGGTCCCCTTCCGCTCGGCCGCCGAAGACCCGGTGTTCCGGGAGGCCGCCGCTTCATGCCGCCTCTGGAGGGGCCCGGTCGGGGGGATTCGCTGAAACCCGCCGACGAGCCCGCTCCCACCCGGCCGGAAGGCCCTCAGGCCCGGGCGGCGTAGGTGTAGAACCGCTCGCCCCGCGAGGAAGGAGAGAAGTTGAGAATCACCCCGGCCACGTCGGCCCGGACGGTCTTGAGGAGGTGCTTGGCCCACCCGAGCGTGCGTCGGTCGGACGTCCCGGACCGGACCACCCACAGGCAGGTGTCGACCACTCGGGAAAGCGCGACCGCGTCGCCCACGCCCGTCAGCGGAGCGGCGTCCAGGATCACCATGTCGAAGCGATCCCGCTGCGTCCGAAGGAAGTCGATCATCCGTGGCGAATCGTGGAGATCGGCGACGATCTCGTTCGTCGGGCCAGCCGGCAGGACGCGCAGGGTGGAGATCTCCGTCTGAAAGATCATCTGGTCGGGGTCGGGCTCCGGCTCCGCCGGCTCCGGCCCAAGCAGAAGCGTGGAGAGGCCCTTCGTGTTGTCGACCCCGTAGATCGAGTGGAGTCGCGGGGCGCGGAGGTCGGCGTCGACCAGAAGGATGCTCAGGCCCTTGCGGGCGAGCGCGCAGGCCAGGTTCATCGCCGTCGTCGTCTTCCCCTCCCCCGCCTGGGCGCTCGTGACGGCGATCGTCCGGAACTCCCGCTCGGCCATGTAGCTCCGGAGCACTGTCGCGGCGGTGCTCATCGTCTCCGAGAGCGGGTCCTGCGGATGGCGGCGGAAAATCAGGGGGTCGTGGCCGGCCCCCTCGACGAGGGCGATGGCCGGGAGATTGAGCCGCCGCCTGACGTCGGAATCGGTGCGGACGCGGGGATCGGCCGCGTCACGCCAGACCGCCCCGAGCGCCGCGAGCAGGATGATGGCTGAACCGATCCATACGAGGGAGCCGCGCCCGTGCTCCGCCTCCTCCCGGGGCATCTCCTGAGGAGGTCTCGACGATTCCTGGAGCCGCGCGGCGAGGCTTTGCCGGCGGGCCTCGGCCTCATCCATCTCCTTCTTGAGCCGATCGAGCTCCGCACGCCTCGGGGAGCGCTCCCGGATCTCCTGGCCCAGGAGCGACGCGTCGAGCCTCTTCCTCAGGCGCGCCTCGTCGAGCTCGCGAAGTTCGTCGTCCAGGTCCCGGATGGACTCCCGGAGGGAGACGATCGTCTCAGCCCGTGCGCGATAGAGCTCCGCCCGGAGGGAATCCTCCAGTTCCGCCAGGCGGGCGGCCAGAGTCTTGTACTCGGGGCTTGCCGGCGCGCGCTCGAGGCCCTTGAGAGCGATTTCGCTCCGGACCTTGTTCATCTCGGTGCGCAGACGCTCCAGCACCGGCGACTTCAGGCTATCGGCCTCGTTTCCGGCCGGAAGGGCCTCGCGAAAACGGTGCTCATCCGCCTCCAGGGCGCGGATCCGCGATCGGGCCCGCTCCTGCTTGAGGCGCGTCTCCTCGGTCCGGCGCTCGATTTCCACCGCGGACTGGGCGACGGCGGCCATTCGTCGCTGGCGTTCGGTCAGTTCCTCCTCTTCGGCGCGACCCGCCTGCTCCAGGCCGTCCCTTGAGCGGCGGAGCTGTCCCAGGGTCTCTTCGGCCTTCCTGAGCTCCTCGGTCAGACCCGGGATGGGAACCCAGGCGGGCGCCCCCGCCCCGTGCTTCCGCAATCCCAGGGCCAGCCAGCCGGCCAGCCCGCCCCCCCCGATCAGGAGGAGGAGCATGAACGTGCCCCACCGGCGGCCCAGGGCGGTGAAAAAGCAACTCACTAGAGGGATTGATCGGCCGGAAGGGCCGGTTCCCTGAAGGGGGGATTGGGGCGACTAGCCCAGGATCTTGTGATCGTCCCCGAGATAGATGCCCTGGAGATTCATCTTCAGCTGCTCGGCGTTCGGCGAATACTGGAGCGCCGATTTCTTCGAGATGAGGCCCAGGTTGATGAGCTCGACGAGGGACATGTTGGTGTCCTGCATGCCCTCCTCCTTGCAGCCGCGAATGAGATCGGCCAGCTTCTTGTCCTCGGCGTTCATGATCAGCTTTTGCGCGGTCGCGTTGTTGAAGAGAACCTCGACCGCGGGAACGACCTTGATGCCCTCCTTCGAGGCCGGGAGGAGCCGCTGGCAGAGGATCGCCCGGAGGTTGAACGCGAGGGACTGCCGGATGAGTGGCTGCCGCTCCGTCGGGAAGAGGTCGAGGAGCCGGCCGATGCACTGCGGGGCGCTCGAGGCGTGGATCGTGGCGAAGACCAGGTGGCCCGTCTCGGAGGCCATGAGGGCGGCGTCGAAGGACACATAATCGCGCATCTCGCCGACCAGGATGACGTCCGGATCCTGCCGCACGACGTGCTTGAGCGCCTGGTGGAAGTCGGGGACGTCGATCCCGATCTCGCGCTGGTTGATGAAGGACTTCTTGTCCTGGAACAGGTACTCGATGGGGTCCTCGACGGTGACGATGTGGGCCTTTTGGGTCGCGTTGATGTGGTCGATGATGCAGGCGAGGGTGGTCGATTTCCCCGAGCCCGTGGGGCCGGCGATGATGATGAGGCCCTGCTCGTACTCGGCAATCTTCCGGGTCGCCGTGGGAAGGTTGAGGTCGGCGAAGGTGGGGATCGACGTGTTCACCCGGCGCATGGCGACGGCCATCACGCCCCGCTCCATGAAGACGTTGATGCGGAAGCGGCCCACGCCGGGGATCGAGTAGGCGAAGTCGAGGTCATGCTCGGTTTCGAACCGATCGCGCTGCTGCTCGCTCATGATCTCGACCATCATCCGCCTCACTTCGTCCGCGCCGAGGGCCTTGTTCCCGATTTCATGGATGATGGTGTTCACCCGGAGGATCGCCTTCTGGCCGACCTTGAGGTGGAGGTCGCTCGCCTTGTTGCGCGCGGCGGCGACCATGTACTTCTCGACCTCCTTGAGATTCTCGGGCGCCTTCACCTCGGCCGACGCCCCCGGGGCCACGGACGATTGAATCGGAATGGAGGTCGTGACGGGCTTGGGCGAGGCGGTGTCGGCCATGGATGGTCCTCCGTCGGAATGCGGCTCTTACCCCTCGTCTACCTTAACACCGGGCCGGAGCCCTGGCAAGGACCGGGGTTGTTCAGCGCTTGCGCCGCCGGATGGGGGTCGTTTCCGACCGCGGAGCGCTCAGTCGGGGCAGCGCCGTTCCGTAGTGCTTCTCGTAATACTTCCGGTATTCGCCGCTCTTCACGCGCTCCACCCACCCGGGGTTCGAAAGATACCACGCGACCGTGTCCTTGAGCCCGTCCTCGAACCGGACCCTCGGCTTCCATCCGAGCGCCCGCCCCGCCTTCCGGCAGTCGATCGCGTAGCGGCGATCGTGGCCGGGGCGGTCCTTCACAAACTCGATCTGCGACTCGGGCCGGCCCACCAGCCTCAGGATGGCCCGCGTCACTTCGAGGTTCGGTCGCTCGTTCCCCCCGCCCAGGTTGTAGACCTCCCCCGGCCTTCCCTTCTCGAGCGCGGCCAGGATGCCCCTGCAGTTGTCCTCCACGTGGAGCCAATCGCGGATCTGCATCCCGTCGCCGTACACGGGGAGCGGCCTTCCCTCCCGGGCGTTGGTCACGTGGAGCGGGATCAGCTTCTCCGGATACTGGTGGGGCCCGTAGTTGTTCGAGCTCCGGGTAATGACGCCGTCGATCCCGAACGTATGGACGTACGCCTGGACCATGAGATCCGCCGCCGCCTTCGTGGAGGAATACGGATTGTTCGGATGGAGCGGCGTCGTCTCCTTGAACGTCCCCTCTTCCGGAAGCGATCCGTACACCTCGTCGGTCGAGACCTGCAGGAACCTCTTCGTCCCATGCCGCTTCGCCGACTCCAGGAGCGTGGCGGTCCCCTGGATGTTCGTGCGGATGAACTCCGCGGGGCCGTAGAGGCTCCGGTCCACGTGCGATTCAGCCGCAAAGTTGACGATGGCATCCACCCCGGAGCCCACCAGCCGGTCGACCAAGGCCTCGTCCACGATCGACCCCCGGACAAACTCGTACCGGGGATCCTTTTCGACGTCCCTCAGGTTCTCGGGATTCCCGGCGTAGGTGAGGAGGTCCAGGTTGGTGACGCGGGCGTTCCGCCTCCCGGAGAGGAGGCCCCGGACGAAGTGGGAGCCGATGAAGCCGCAGCCGCCGGTGACGAGAAGTTTCATGAGTAAGAGGGGACCTGGAAAATCGTGTTTCCGCGCCGCTCGTACAAAACGCTTCTCCGATCGCTTACGTCTATACTATAGTTGTCCTGTGATCCGGGAAAGGATTTAGGAGCCCCTCCATGAAACGCACCGCCGGACCCGCCGCCCTCATCGTCGCCGCCTTCGTGGGGGCGACCCTCCTTCCGGCCCAGGACGTCCAGGACAAGGTCGACAAGATTTTCGACCGGATCGAGGAGTCGCGCGGGGCCTCGCTGTGGGAGGGGGTCCGGCAACTCGAGGACCTCGGGCGAGGCTCGAACGACGCGGTGCGGAAAGGGCTGACGCGCTCCGACGCCTTCGTCCGGCTCGCGGTCGCAAAGGTTCTCTACACGCGGGAACTCCGCGAAGAGTCCCTCGACGCTCTTTCGAAGGTGATCGCCGGGAAGAACCTGTCCGCGAAGCGGGCGGCGGCGGACATCGCGGCCACGCTGGTGGGGGGCGACAAGGCGCTCAGCTCGAAGGAGAAGCAGGCGATCGCGGCGGACTTCGAGAAACAGGCCGGAGCGAGCGACGACGCCGTCGCCCAGGTGTCGCTCTGGCGCGCCGTCTGGAACCTGACGGGGCTCATGGGACCCGTGCGTGCCATCCGAAAGATCTATGGGGAGACGGAAAAACGCGAGGCGAAGGAGGAGGCCGCGCTCGCGCTGGCCGAGATGGACCGGTTCCTCGACGCCAAGGCGACCCTGGTCGAGATGGCGAAGGAGCCCAGCGACCACGGCCGGATGGCGAAGGCCTATCTCAAACTCAACGAGCTCACCGAGGACCTCGCGCGGAAGCCCGCCTCCGCCTCGAAGTACGACTTCAAGCAGATCGAGGAGGCCATCGACACGCTCAAAGCGAACTACTACGACGACTCCAAGATCGTGCCCGACAAGCTCGTCGAGGCCGCGGTGCGAGGGGCCTGCGCGAGCCTCGACCCGTACACCGTCTACATGGACGAGGCTTCGATCAAGCAGCTCCGCGACGAGGACCTGAAGGGCCTCTACGGCGGGATCGGAGCCCGGGTCTCGATGCGGAAGGACAAAGCTGAGAACCGGTGGCTCACGATCGAGGAGCCCATCTTCTCGGGGCCCGCCTACCGGGCGGGGCTTCGCTCCAACGACCGCATCATCGAAGTGGAGGGCGAAATCACCGTCAACCGGGAGCTGGGCGACCTCGTCCGGCGCCTTCGCGGGAAGCCCAACACCGTGGTCACCTTCAAGGTCCTCCGCCGGGGATGGACCAAGGAGCAGGAGTACAAGATCGTCCGGGAGGAGATCCAGATGGAGACCACGATGCACCGGCTGCTCCCGGGGGGTCTCGGCTACATCCGGATGACCACCTTCGGCGACCAGGACATCGGCCTGGTCGAGACGGCGATCAAGGAGATGAAGGGGATGAAGGCGCTCGTTTTCGATCTTCGGGGCAACACGGGCGGCTACCTCCGCACGGCCCAGAAGATTGCGAGCTACTTCCTCGCCAAGGACGATGTGATCGTGACCACGAAGGCGCGCGGCGTCGAGCAGGACAAGCGCCTGGCGGACGGCCACCACCTGACCGACGTGCCGATGGTCATGCTGGTCGACGAGGGGAGCGCCTCCGCGAGCGAGATCCTGGCCGGCGCGATGCAGGACCACAAGCGCGCCACGCTCATCGGCGAGAAGACCTTCGGCAAAGGCAGCGTGCAGGACCTGAAGTTCATGAAGACGACGGACGACAAGGCGGCGATCAAGGTCACCATCGCCAAATGGTACCTCCCCAGCGGCCGGACCGTGGAGAAGGACAAGCACGCCGAGAGCGGCATCGCCCCCGACATCAAGGCCGCGGTCCCCGAGCGCGACTTCTGGAAGGACGCCGAGTTCGAGCGCCTCCGCGCGGGCGACGAGATCGACAAGTACCTCAAGGAGAACGAGGACAAGGAGCGCTTCAAGAAGATCGCCGAAAGCGACCACGGCGACCTCTCCCTCTACCCCAAGTACGACGCCCTCTACGACTCCCTCAAGACCAAGGCCTCGAAAGAGGAGGTCCGTGAGCTGGTGCGCGAGTTCATCCGCAAGCGGGTCGCCGACGACCAGGGGAAGCCCCTCTATATCGACCTCGAGACCGACGTGGTGCTCCAAAAGGGCATCCTCGAGGCCTGCAAGCTGGCGAGCGTGGACGCGAAGGGCGTGAAGGAGTACGAGATGTTCGCGAAGGCCCCCGCACCCCAGGCCGCCGAGAAATAGCCTGGGGATGGATCCCAAAAGGATTCCGCCGGCGGCATGGATCGCGGGCGGCATCATCCTGGTCGCGGCGGTGGGAGTTCTCGGCGCTTCCTACGTCACGATGCGTCGCCGCTCGGACATCGAGATGTGCGGCGTCAATCTGAGGACCATCTACACGGCGATCCGCTCCGGGGAGCACCCTGATTCCCCCAGGTGGAGCGAGCCGGGGACGGGCCGAGTCTTCCTGGCGAACTATCCCCGCTGGCCCACCCACGAGCCCCGACCCATCGATCTGAACTGCCCCGTCAAGGGCCCTTCCGGCGAGATCGACTACCGTGGCCCGGCCCGGCCCCTTCCCCAGATGGGAAAAGACGAGCCGATCCTCTCGGACCGGCCGGGCAACCATGGGCCGGACCATGGGGGAAACGTCGTCCTCAAGACCGGCGCGGTCTACACGTGCGAGAAGAGCGATCCCCTCTGGGCGGCAGCCGCGCTCAGCACTTCCGACTGAAGGGACGGAGCCTGCTCCCGGGGACGACCGGGCCCTCGCGCCCTTGACCCTCGTTCATGAATCCGCGAAAGACGACCCGGTTCCCGGCGAAGACTCCAGGGGTCGGAAAAGGATGACCGGCGAGCCCCAATCGTTCCCGGAGGGCCCCCGAGGGCGTGAGCCTGGCTTCGCGCTCACCGGGCTCGAACCGGAGGCGGCGACCGTCGAAGCGCAGCGGAGAGAAGGAGAAAGTTGATTTAGTCCGGGGCTCATGCTATATCCACTCCCTTGCAGATCAACGTGCGGCCCCCTGGGTCCGCCCATCGGCCCCCAGGGCCGGTGGACCACCGGAGGGACCGCCCGGCCGACCGAAGCGAGCCACCCTCGTCTCCCAGATCGACCTAGGGGGAAGGGCCGCCGGTCCGGGGGCCTTCGGGTTCGGAAGGTGAACGCCAGGGAGGTGACGGCTTGTCGCGTACGGCCGGTGGCAGGGAGGGGAGCATGCCTCGCGCCCGAACCCTGGAGGTTCCCCCGAGGGATCTCGATGTGAAGCCCTTCGGCGGGCGGGAAACCCGATGATCCGCGCCAGGCCCGTTCGACCCGACCGGCTCGGGTCCCCCGGCCGGATTCTGGCCGCTGCGGGTTCCCTGCTGGCGTTCCTGTTCCTTTCCTCCCCGGCGGTGGCTCAGGAGCCCGGGATGGCGTGGGCGGACGATGTATCCCATCGGTTTGAACAGACCACCCCGACCTCCCCGCTTCCTCTCGACCTCAGGTTCTTCGTCGGGGAACGCTACACCCACGACAGCAACATCTTCCTGTCCAACCGGCCCGTCACATCCGACTCCATCCTGACCACCTTCGGCCGGATCCAGCTCCAGTACGCCGATCCCCAGGTGGATGTCGAATCGGATCTTCTGGCCGACTACAACTCCTTCCTGCAGAACCACGCCGTCTCGGCGGACGAGGAGCGATTCTACGGACGGGTCCGCTACACGGGGTCCCAGGTGAGCGGGGAGCTGGGGGAGATCTTCCGCCGCGAGAGCACGCCCCTGGATGTCGTCTTTGCGGACCGTTCGCGGAGGATCGTCTCCAACACCCTCCCCCGGGTCTCCGTGGACTGGGACAAGGGGGGAACCGTTGAGGCGATGGCGGACATCCAGGAGACCCAGTTTGAACAGCAGGAATTCAAGGGGGTGAACAACCTGCAAAATCGGATCCTGCTCATGGTGACCCGGGAACTGGAAGGAGGGATCACGGTGCTCGTGGATGGCGGATTCGAGGACATCCGCTATTCCTCGGTCTCCGCAACGCCCGACGTGGCGGGCTTCCTGGGACGGGCGGGGGTGCATGGACAGCTTTCGCCCACCGTCACGTTCGACGCGAGAGCCGGATTCGCCAGCGTGAGGACCCAGGACTTCCCCGGCACGAATGAACGCATCAAGCACTCCACGATGGATGCGGAGTTCCATCTCAGGACCGAGGCGAACGACCTGCTTGCCTTCTATGGCGACTACGTCCGTCGCATCACGTTCGGAATCGGCGAGCCGTTCCAGACCGTGGATCTGGCCACCCTCACCGTGGAATTCGCCCCCGATGCCAACCTCAAGATTCGAGCCCGGGGCCAATTCGACCGGGCCCACGGGGCCACGGGGGACATCCGGAACTACCGCCAGGTGTCCATCGGGGCCTCGTACACCCTCCTGGCCACGGCGATCCTGGACACCGATGTGACGTTCCGCCGGGGTCGCTCGCACCAGCTGGGCGGGCTTGAGGATTTCGACGACACCCTGGTCTCGGCAGGGGCGGCGATCACCTTCTGATCCGTCGGTCCGGGCGGCTCGGGAAGGTTCCGGGTCCACCCCCGCCGGCACCGGAATCCGTGCCCTCCGG
>Ga0222749_10000998_pt1 | contig 15222 bp, 21 predicted proteins | sample IncBWH2Mmetat_FD_197234 | JGI IMG/M metagenome (GOLD analysis project Ga0222749, IMG submission 197234) | Metatranscriptome of lab incubated forest soil microbial communities from Barre Woods Harvard Forest LTER site, Petersham... | ecosystem: Environmental > Terrestrial > Soil > Temperate... | reverse complement strand
TGCAGCTAAGCGGGATTGTTCGGCATCAGCCTGGGCAGCGGAGAGGGCATTTGCCGAGGAAGCCTGACTGTCCGCCATATCGGATTTAGCCTTCGCGGCCGCAGACTGTGCATCAGCAGCATCTGTCCGGGCCCTTGCTGCATCAGACTCTGCCCGAACCTTGGCGAGTTCGGCTCGCGCTTGGTCAGACTGGGCCTGTTCCTTCTGCCGGGTAGCGTCATCGGCTTGGGCTTGTGATTGTGCCTGTGCGTCGTCGGAAGCCTGGCGTTCGTTGGCTAGGCGCACGTCGCCCATCTTCTTGACTGCGATCTGGCGCGCGTCTTCGGCAGTCTGTACTTCCTCTCGCGCGACTGCGATCAGCGGTTTTCTGTCGATATGTTTTCTCGTGGCATATTCATCCGCATTGTTCATCAACCGGACAGCATGCTGATAGCTGTCGCCGGCGTACTGCTCGGCTCCCTCGGATTGAGCGATGCGCAGGGCATTCCGCGCCTCGTAGAATTCCAATGGCAACTTGGCGTTCAGAACCACCGGATCGAACTTGTAGCCGGTGGGAATGTAGCCGCCCCGCTCCATCAGTTCGTACTTTGCGTTTACCGCCTCGGTAGTTCCTTTGGTGTCCTCGCGAATCACATTCTCAAGCACAACCACGTTGCTGGGCTGGCGCACGGCGTAGTAAGGCTCGGCGGTGACGATCAGAGCGAACGCCTGAAGGTCCGTCGTCACCTTCAGTTTGCTGCGGCTGTTGCCGCCAACTAATACTTCGCCTAGGTTCACAGCGCGGCCTTCCGGTGAAATCGCCCACAAGATGTAAGTCAAATACTCATTGCCGAAAGTTGTCGGTTTCTGCAGGTTGCCGAATTCCGCTTCAATCTCGATCGCTCCCCGCTTGCTGTTCACCTGAGCTTCACCATTCGCAGAGCGCATCAAATCCGTGCCCGCAAAATCCACCTTCGTAGCCCCGCTGCGATGCTTATAGTTGACCGCCTGCGTGGTGCGGCTGGTTACGATTACCCGGAACATGGGCGTCTGAGCCATGGGCTCAAGGGTTGTTTGAGAATTGGTTTGAGCGACCGCGGGCAAACTCAGTGCGATGGCGGCGGCTAGCAACAGCTTTATCTTCATAATATCTCCTTGTAACAGGTGTCTTCCATGTTGCGTTTGTCCAGATCTTGTCTTAAGTGCATCCGGTCGTCCTGAATGTCCTTCCGTAGCACTCATCCTCTCCCGACGTGGATACCGGAAAGCGAGTGAAACAGCCCAAAAACATTCAGCAGCCACAGAACCACGACAATGATCACGACGCCGTTCAAGATTGACTTGATGGATGACTGCATGGGAATGAAGCGATTCACCAGCCACAGGAGAACACCCACCACAATAAGAACTTCCAGGAGTTGAATTAAAGGCATGATCTTTGACCTTTCTTGTTTCGCGGGCTACGCCTCACCTCGAGGTGTTGCCCTAAATTTCTGCGTCCGAGAGCTTTGAGGGTCGGAATCGTGTCCGCCGGAGGGTCCGCGGCATACACCGATACAGAATGCCAATCGGCTGGATGCGGTCGCTTTCGGTATGAATCGTTGGGGATCTCACCCGCCGGCAACCTAAGAATGGGAGCCACGAATTAGCGGTCGTTGCTCTCTCGACACACTCAGGAGAATAAAGAATGACAGGTGTAGACTCTCGTGTCTGAGCAAGATAGCTCACAATGTCAAGAACCTAGGATTATCGTGCTTGTCCCGACATCGGCTCAAATCGAGAGGACTTCGGCTTGTTCGTCACTTTGTTGAGTTCTTTACTGGTGCAGAAGCGGAGCCACACCCATCAGATCGCAGCGAGCGGAGGACCGTCAGCCGATTCGAAGCGTCGAATTGATAGTGTCAGGCGAGGTGATCGGAAACCAAGATTGGCTCCTCAACACAGTCTCAGATTCGCTAACCGAGTCGCAGCCACGCCTGGATGATTCGCACACCGAGAGCCGGCTTTGTTTCTTCTTTGCCTTGTCGCGTTAGGCCTAGCCCGCTTCACGTGTGGCCAGTGTGAGCGTTATTGCTGTCAAAGGGGCCCGATTACATCGTGGTCTATCAGAAGAATACTAAGCGGTCTGCTCCAGCGAGACCGAAGTCCGTGAACAAATCCGCCTGACGGTCATCCATGAACTAGGTCACTATTTCGGGATGGATGAGAACCTGCTGAAGGATGCTTGGCAGTTCGACCGAGCGTAGCACAAAATGGGGTAAGCTCTAATATGTCTAGGGCTGGTTTGGGCTGATGAGTTTGGCAGAAGTTCGATTGCAAGAGGCCGAGTCGTTGGAGAACGCCCTCCGTCGGTTCAAGCGCAAGCGCTGCTGCTGCAAGCAGCGGCGGCCTTCAGTGTGTATAATCACCATCAGCTAAGTTTGACTCACACGCAGTTGAAAGTCGGTACCGCCAACCAGCGTCACCCATTCTCACCCGCAGCGATTCTTCTCAGCACAATTCAAGAAAAAGGAAATAGGAATATCAAATGGCAGAACAAGGAACAGTAAAGTGGTTTAACGACGCCAAGGGCTATGGCTTCATCAGCCGACAAAATGGCGAGGATGTCTTCGTGCATTTCTCCGCTATTCAAGCAGGCGGCTTTCGCAGCCTGCAAGAAGGGCAAGCGGTGCAGTTCGACGTGACCAAGGGACCAAAGGGCTGGCAGGCCGAGAACGTTCAGGCCGTCTAAGCGAACAAAAAAATGCCCGTTATCCGAAAGGATTTCGGGCATCCCTTTTTTGTTTCGGCGATCCAACTTGTGGACTAGGCACCTACCTGCACGAACACTAACTCTGGGCTGCACCGGGAAGTTTGGATGGATTTGACCGCGTCTTCGGCTAGTCGTCGGGGATAGCACCGCCGGTACAGCGTGACTGTAACCCCCAAGGCCTTGCCCCCGCTCGCCCTCTTTTGGGGGTGTGTCTGTCATAGTGGGATCGATGGGCTGAAAGCCGTTCGGGAACTGTTATCGCTCAATCCGCCAAAGGACTGAAGATCAGCTATCCGCCCGATATCGCAGATTGGATTTGCCGAACCTTGCCCAGTTCGACGGGGTTAGGGTCTACTACGGTGCTACCCACGTCTGGGCCACAGTCTGCGGCAACGACGGTCGCCGTAGTGGGTGGTGGAAACTCGGCGGGGCAGGCGGCGGTTTTCCTTTCCGGAACTGTCAACAATGTTTATTTCCTGGTGCGGGGCCCATACCTCGCTAAGACATGTCGCGATACTTGATTTCCAGAATTGTTCAATTTGTGCACAAGGTCTTAGCTGAATAGCTAATTGAGGATCGAGGTTACGCCGGACGCCACGGACCATCATCATCAAGCTGGCCAGAGTGTCGCGTTGCTTAGTGAACGTAATCTCACTCATGTCGATTGCCACCAGGAGCGGCTCTGGAACTTTGTCCATGTAACGGTTTTTTGACATCGCGCGGAAGCACAATGAAAGGGCATCCAGAAGGTTTTGGGCTGAGTATCAGAGCACACTGAGACCATCGGCGTAGTGGGTCGAAGCCCTCTTTGTCCGCGATCGGAAGTCCGATCATTGCTGCTGCACCCCGAACTGGACCAGATCATTCTGCACATTCGCAGCCGGGGAAGTATGGCTACTCTCATCACCAATGGATACCTGCTAACTCCAGATCGCATCAAGCTCTTGAATCGTGCCGGCCTCGATCATCTTCAGATTAGCATTGACAACGCCGTGCCGGACGAGGTGTCCAAGAAAAGCTTAAAAGTACTAGACAAGAAGCTTCAATGGTTGGCCAAATATGCGGAATTTCAAGTTAACATCAATTCTGTGATCGGAACTTCTGTTGAGCATCCGGAGGATGCTGCTCGTGTTGCCCGGCGGGCGGGGGAGCTCGGTCTCGTGACCACGGTTGGAATCATTCACGATGGTGGTGGCCAGCTGCGACCGTTGAGCGAACAACAGCAGAAGGTCTACCAAGAGACTGTGAGCGTAGTTACTAAGTCCTTTTCAACATTCGCCTATTACAACCAGTTCCAGAAGAACCTGGTTCGCGGACTCTCCAACGACTGGCATTGTCGTGCCGGCAGTCGCTATCTCTACATTTGCGAGAATGGACTAGTGCATTACTGTTCTCAGCAACGTGGTTTTCCCGGCATCCGCTGGAGCAGTATGGGTGTGAGCACCTGGAGCACGGATATCATACCGTCAAGCCCTGTGCCCCCTATTGCACGGTATCCTGCGTACACCAGGTATCCATGATCGACCAGTTCAGAGAGCAGCCGTTGGAGGCATTGAGTCGGTTCTTTCCTCCCAAGTCGGACCAGGGATTGGCCTACGATCTACCGATCACCATCCGCGCACTTACTTGGATGTTCCTGCCATCCGCACCCAGCACCAGTACCAGACGCCGGCTTCTGACGCACACTTTCACTCGCGCCGCATTGTGGTGTCTGAGAGTGAAATGAGATGCGGTCACGTCGCAGCTTGAGCGCACTAAGAAACGGGCAGAGGTCTTAGGCCCGGGCTGGTCCTTCATGATTTCGTCTTTCTTGAGACTCCAGGCAATGCGTGTCGCCTTGGGAATAAGCTCGCTGACGTCATGACGGTAAGAACCAAGCACCTTATCTCCGTCAGAGAGAACGCTGAGATCCAAAGCCGTAGGTTTCCTGAAAACTATGCACCACAATCAGGTTCCTGCCCGTCGCTGGGGCGTAGCCGTGATAGGCATCTCTGGCGCCGTGCGCCGCCATCCGATTCCACGGCGATGATCCCAATCGACGGTCACCAGATCGGCGTGAATCGTGCGGTCCCCTTGCTGCGTTGTCCGCGGCGTAGTGAGGAGCGCCCCAAGGGGCAAAAGTAGCCGTCAAATCCTTCCAGAACGTCGAATCCAAATTCCGCGGTGACCTGGTGATGTATGAAGAAAGCCCGCTGTTATGACCCGCACGGAAGTAAGTGTTTCAGCGACTTGACGCACTATGTGCGAAGCGGGGACTATTTACAGTAGTCGTCTGCCCGGCTGAAAACTGTGCACATTGGCACAGTCGCCTTAGATTGTTAGCCATTGCGGATGGCTGAGGCGGCCGACATGCAACAGACAGATAGTTGTAGCGAATAATCGTTGATGCACGTAAAGAAGTCCTGACGATGCACCGTCAGAGCCACTCGCAAACAGCCCCATAAAAGGAAGCCTGGAAGCAGGTAATTGCTTGAATGTTTCAGATATCGGTGGTTTCCCACATTACCCAAGGCCATGACTCGATTGCGGCTCCATCCGCGCAACGGCTTGGTCACCAACTGATCAGCTACTCTTGCCGCAGTCTGGAGCCCAGCCAATCCGTGGCTCACATCTCCTCTCTCCCCGCACTGTCTGCTCGTGAAATGATCCATTCTGCACAGTATTTCGAAAGGAATTGAGCCAACCTACTTGGTGCGCGCCCAGCCGGAGGACACAAGATTCCAGGGCACGAAAATATGAAATCTATCCCAAGACGGCCAGCTCTTTGGCCTATGAGGTTCAAGCAAACGGTTTCATCCCGAGGCACCATAGCCCAGAGTTGGGGGCTGCCTTCTGTTCGTGCGGCGGCACTCCTTCTCATCGTACTCATGTTCAGCGGCGGTGCGTCCGCATACTCCGTTCTGACGCATGAGGAAATTGTAGACCTGCTCTGGAGCAATGAGATCCAGCCCCTCCTGCTTAAGCGATATCCGGGACTATCGCAAGACCAGATCAGGGAGGCGCATGCCTACGCCTATGGAGGCGCGGTCATTCAGGATCTCGGCTATTACCCGTTCGGCAGTAGAGAATTCAGCAACCTGGTGCATTACGTGCGTAGCGGAGACTTTGTTCGTGAACTGTTGCTTGAAAGCCAGGATGTCAACGAGTACGCATTCGCGCTGGGCGCACTGTCGCATTATGCGGCGGATATCGTTGGCCACCCTGCAGTCAACGAGGCCGTTGCCATCCAGTACCCGAAGTTGCGAGCAAAGTTTGGCAAGTCAGTCCGGTATGCTCAGGACAAGACGGCGCACTTGAAAACGGAGTTTGGGTTCGACACGGTGCAAGTCGCGAAGAATCGTTACGCCTCCCAGCAATACCACGATTTCATCGGATTCCAGGTGTCAAAGCCCCTGCTGGAGAGAGTTTTCCCCGTGGTGTACGGTGTGGAGTTGAAAGACGTCCTTACTCATGAGGATCTGGCGGTGGGTTCGTATCGTTTTGCTGTCAGCCGGCTGATTCCGCGTATGACCCAGGTTGCGCTACAAACCCATAAGAAGGAACTGATACAGGAGACGCCTAATTTCGCTAAACGGCAGTTCCTGTACCGACTTTCGCGCTCTGACTATGAAAAGCAGTGGGGAAAGGACTACGTGAAGCCGGGTGTGGGTACCCGGATTTTGTCAACGCTGTTACGATACATGCCCAGAATCGGTCCCTTCAAAGGGTTGGCGTTCAATAACCCAACTCCCCAAACAGAAGATCTGTATTTCAAAAGCATCAACAAAACCGTGGATCAATACCGGGCGTTTCTCGAAGAAGTGCGCACCAACTCACTGGTGCTTCCTAATTGCGACCTTGATAGCGGCAACGAAACCAAAGCGGCGGAATACTCGCTGACGGACGACACCTACGCAAAGTTGCTGGCGCAGTTGTCAGAGCGGAAGTTCGCTCGGACGACGCCGGAGTTGCGCGATAACGTTCTCTACTTTTATTCCGATCTGTCTGCTCCAATCGAAACAACAAAGGACAAGGATGATTGGAAAAGTGTACTGAGCGAGCTGGAGCAGTTGAAGTCCATGACCCCAATTCCGGTTGCCGCCGGCGGCCCCGCACAGTGAGAAGACGCGCGGTGCCGGGCATCTGGCATCAACACGTAACAGCTCACCGTAAGATCGCAGGATGGACAACAAGATGCACGGACCGGCCCGGTAGACCGGCGACAACTCTGGAGATCGACATTTTTCTAAACCTAATGAATTTACGTCGACTCATAATCGCACTCGTATTGGTAGTTTGTATTGCCGCTGCAGCGCCAGATCAAAGTGTCCGCCTGTCTGCTGCCGAACTCATTAACGAGGTGGTGGCAAATGAGCTGACGGACCGTGTGCAGCATCGGAAGTGGATGTGTGTGATCGACAAGCGAGAGGGGAAGCAGACTCTCACGGAAAAGCAGGTGGAGACTAAAGACGGTCCGCTCTATCGTCTACTTGCAATTGACGGCACGCCGCTTGATCCGAACCAGCGGCAGCAGGACAGCGCACGCATGGATCGGCTTTTGCATGATCCGAGCCAACAGTTGAAGCTCAAGCAAGGATATGAGGAAGACGAGCAGAAACTGGAGAAGCTGATGGCCCTGATGCCGGACGCTTTTCTTTACGACTACGACGGTGTCGAGGGAAATCTTGTCAGGCTCAGATTCCGCCCCAACTCCAACTACAATCCCCCGACCTACGAAGCCCGGTTGGCGCATAGCCTGGGCCGGAACTATTTGATCGATCCGCAGCAGAAACGCCTGGCAAAGCTCTCGGGCCGACTCATAAACCGTGTGGAATTCGGTTTTGGGTTCTTCGGGCACATCGACAACGGCGGCACAATCGAGATTGGGCGTTCGGAGGTCGGACCTTCACAATGGAAGACCGCCCTGATCAATATTCAATTATCTGGACGTCTGGTGTTCTTCAAGACAATCAACAAACAGCAATACGAGACCCGGTCGGATTTCCGTCCGGTTTTCGGTGATCTCAGCCTCTTAGAGGCGAGTCAGCTTCTTGCTCCGTAGACTATTTCACCAAGTGTGCAGATTTGACCAGTCGCGCCGTTATGCGCAAGTTGTATGATCCGGACCTGTGAAGCAAGTTTCAACGTTTGGAGGCTAATGATGCATCTCAAGATCGTGACGGGAGTTATTGCGATGTTCGTATTGGCGAGTGTCGGACTCGCTACGGCGCAGGACACAACAAAAACTACCCACAAGAAAACGCGGACGCTCACGGGCTGTCTTCAGAAAGGCGATGATGCCAATGAGTACAATCTCACTACGGCAAAAGGCAGCACCTGGGAGATCAAGAGCGATAGCGTCAAACTCGGCGAACATGTCGGGCACACAGTTACGATTACCGGCGTGGTTTCAAATGCTACAGCCCACGGGATGAAGGAAGACACTAAGGAGGAGATGAAAGAGCACGGCATGGATAAGCACGCCACCGAGCATGGTCATATGACAGCGACGGATTTGAGTATGGTCAGTGATACCTGCCAGAAGTAACACGGAACAGAAAACGGCACTTGCTGGGGCAGCGTTAGCCTTTTATTGGCTGGCTCTCTAATGTTCACTCAAGTGCCGGATCTGTACGCCGATAACGCGGGGCGAGACGAGACAGTCCCTTCGGAGTGGGATCTGATGCAAGTTGCATCGGCGGATTTTATGTTGACCGTCGTGACAGCGGAAAGCTTGGCAGAGGTCTTGCACAACGGTTTCCACTGGAATCAGCCCACCGTGACAGGGCCTTGCGGACCTTCGCGGTGTTCTATTAACCCTCGCAGCATAGTATCCAGGTTGCGGATGTCTTGAGCGATAAGATTGATCTGCGAGTTAAGGTCATTTTGGTCAGGAGGCCTGACCGACAGCGTGTCCAGTTCTAGCTTTCTCAATCGCTCTAGTTGAGCTTCCATTATTTTTCGCACTTCAGTAATTGTTACTTGAACTGCCATTGGGTAGGTCCTCCGCGAAGGATTTTATTAGGGACCGACGAACACCAAGGGGAGGCGGAATTTTCTCACACGCGGCGTGCAATGGCAGGAAAATCACTCCTGGAATAAAACGCCCTGATAGGCCGTCAGGGTGCCTTAGAGGAGAAGGCCCCGTAGTGCTGGATCATCATTGCTGGATTTGATCGCCGAAATAAGCCGCTCATCTTTAAGCGCAAAACCCGGCGGTTTTCGACTGTTTGCACGACATGGGCGAACCCGTCGGCGCCGCGCGGCTCTGCTTCGAACCGTAACCTTCACTTTGGCACCCGGCTTCATGTGGACCTCTTCGCCGCTTTCGTCGGTGAGCGTGTTCTCGATACGGATCTGCATATACGGGTGATCGGCCCCTTCGACGGCGATCTGTGCTCTTTCATGTTCGCCGGGACGGGAGGATTTTGTGATCATTTCGACAGTTCCCGACAGGGTGGCAATCTGTTTCTGAGTCATGGCTTGTCCTTTTTAGTCCAGTCTGAAACCCTGCCGTTAATGCGGCGGCTTCTCGTCCCGCTTTGGCTGTTCGTCGTGACGTTTCTTTTCTTCCGGCTTCAGAGGTTCTGGCTGCGGACTCTGTTGTTGCTGTGCCGCACGAGGCGTTTCCGCAGGACTCTTGCCGATTATCCTTCGCCTGCCCGGTGTCGCTCGGCTGCTGCGGGTTGCGCGGATTGAAAGGCACGATTTCCAGCCGAAGCCTCAGGACTCCGTCTCGTTCGGAAATAGTTCTGACAGAAACTTTCTCATTCGGGAGATGTCGAAGTCTGTGCAAGAAAGAAGTCTGTGCAAGAAAGCTCACTTCTACCTGGGTGCCGGCAGTTCCGTGTGGTAGAAATAAGGATGAATCAGGAAGGAGAGAAGAAAGAGATAGACAGATTGCCGGCGGCAATGCTGGAGGCTCACTCGGCAAAAGATTCGATCCCACCCTGAAGAGCCATTCTCGCCCGTACTTGTGCCTTTGGACTACTCGTGCCTTCCCAAATTACCCAAAGCACCTGCAACGCTACCTAAGGGAAAGTAACCACTGTGGCTGGTCATGACACCCTCTGCGTTCTGAGCATACTCTCCTCGATCTGGAGTCGAGCGTTTGAGCTATAAGGCTCACATCGGTCGGCCACGCCCTCGCATTGGTACTGGTGCGGTAGGTGGAGGCGGCTCAGGTCACGGTCCGCACGGACCCCAACTGGCGCCGCCAGTTTCTCCGCCCTGGCCATGCGACGATAACGGCGTATTGCCAAGGTAACCATTGCCCGGAACCTCGCGGTTCGCCTGTACTAGATCTGGCGCCCCGCCGCACGTCAGGTCGCAAATTGATGGTGACTGCATTGAGGCTGCGGGCTCAGGCAATTCGCCGCGCACTTCTCTTAGGATGCTCACGCAGGATTCTTTCGATCTGCGCTTGTAATTCACTTGCCATGTTCTTTTTGGCATCTTCGAAACTGCTGCCACCGACCGCGACCGACGGACTTTTACAGCGGCCCTTCCAGCCGTCATCTTCCGACCAGAAATCGCAGTCAATCGGTATGCTAGCGGTCACGTGTAGGCGCACTACTTGAGAAGTCATAATTACTCCACTCGAATCTTGGCTGCAAGTCGATCATCGTGAGAACGCACAGTGGCCAAGCTTGGCATGCACACCAAGCGCGGGCCATCCTCTGGGGACTCGACCGCTCAACCGGGCCTTTGCTGGCGCTATGCGTTGCGGCTCCGACATTCGTAGCTTATCCGACCGCCTCGGCGGCCCACATAGACAACTCGTCGGCTACCTCAAGCTAAACGCAAACTTTCCAGCGACGCGCGAGCCTCACCGCCACTCTTGTCAGGCACAATCTTCAATTCAAGGACGATGACATCGAGGAGTTCAACCGAGTAATCCTCGGTCTCGCGTACTGTCTCGGGCGGGCTGAAATTCCACTGCTGACGCACGATTTCTCGGAAAGAATGGCCGGCGTCGGACCACCGCAGGACGAACTCTTGCGTGCGTTGGGTTTCGGTTTCCTCGAAAACTAGCCAGATACGTCTCAGCCTCTGCGGCTTATCGAACAATAATCGGACGGTCTGGGGCCCGGGCTCAGCAGCACGCCAGCCTCGTTTCTCCCCCGCTAGTAGCGCAGATTCGATTGGATGGGCCCTGTCTTCTGATGTGATCTCGACCGAGGCTACACTCCCGACATCAAGCCAGTCTCGCTCAATAGGTGGAGCACCGGGAATCGGAGTAATTAGGCGCTTACGCATGCTAATGCTAGCTTAACCTTAACGCTCTTCCTTTCGAAGAGGGAATGACAGTCACAGCCGTGGACCGAGCGACCGGGCATCATCTTGCCGGGCTGGAGACGACCTCCCTCGGGGTCTGGTCGTGGGTGATGCGGTCTTCGATCCTAGACACGAAATTCGGCGTGTGGCCCTTCACCATTTGCCGGATGCCAGGCGCAAACTCGTGGAAGAGGTTGATCCCTGCGTCATTGCCAATTGTCGAACCAAAATCGTTGAACGGCGCTGCAGTGGATCGCGCCCAATATGGACGGTAGGCAGTGTGCATAGCGACCGAACTCAGTACCCCGAGGAAATACGAGGTGTTCAGCCTCCTCTTTCCGGAGTCGTCACGCGTGATAAAAATGCGCGAAGCGGCGTAGGTGGCCCGTCCCATAAAGCTGCGGCTGGTCGAAGGGTGATAACGCAGGTTCTGCTTGAGCAACGACAAATACAGGAACTTATCAAAAACTGTGCTGGACTCTTTTTGAATAAACACCGCTTTGTAGAGAGCGGTTAAGTTGGGCTGTTGTCCGGGAGTGACGAGTCTTCGTTCTGTTTCGCGCATTACGCCCGCGTTGATGCCAACCACGCCAAGCCTCAATGGCGAGCCCGACTCATTGACGAACGTGTGAAATGTCTGTGCCTGTGTTGCAGGCTGTACCGACGGAGCATCAGGAAGTGATCTCCACGTAAGCATCTCCTGACGCTGCACTTCGGGTGAGTTTGAGCCGTCAAGCTGTAACCCCTGAAGCAAGTCAGCGTAAGGACGTTCGCTCTGGCACAATGCTGCGTAAGCAGCCAACAGAAAAAAAGAAATGACCCGGATTGGTGCAATTCGCTTCACCATAGCTCGGTCCTGCAAAGCGGCGAGCGACTCTGCGGCTCCTCGGCGATTCGGCTGGAAGCACACCTCACGTTAGCACTCCACACCGCGTTCGTCTGAGCAAGAGTGCTCATTTCGGGAGGGAAAGACTTCGTTGATAGCTATTTGCTTCCAGCCTTCCTTTCACGATCCACGCAGCGGCTTGGTCACCAACTGATGAGTTACTTTCGCCATAGTCTGGAATTCAGCCAATCCGGGGCTTACATGCAACTCACTCTCTGAGCACGTCTGCTCGTAAAATGAGCCGTTCTGAACAGTATTGGGCTCGTAAATGAGCGAACCTATTGATGCTTCAAGAGAGCAGTTTTGCCCGTCAAACCAGGCGGCGCGATCTTCTCTCTTGAGGCAGGCCCTTCCCGAGACACAGGGTGTAGTCGCGTTGCCGGTCATGTTCATCAGCCAGCATCCGCAACCCGTGCCGCCCGGATGGATGGCAGTTCGCCAGGGCCGAGGCGGCGCCGAGGTAAAAGAAGTGAGGTTCCACCCATGAAGAAACTGATGTGCTTATTTGCGATGCTGAGTCTCGGAACGCTGTGCTGGGCAGGGTCAGAACGCCAAGATGCCGCCGACCGGCTAAATAATGCCGCCACTGTGCTGCACGAGATCATGGACGCGCCGGACCAGCGCATTTCCGAGCAGATTATGAAGCGGGCAAAGTGCGTAGCGGTTATACCCCACTTGATAAAAGGCGGATTCGTCTTCGGAGCGGAACATGGCAAGGGTGTAGCCACATGCCGGACAGCGAAGGGCTGGAGTGCACCGGCATTCATCAGAATTGCGGGCGGAAGCTGGGGAACGCAGATCGGTTTAGAAGCTGTAGACCTTGTAATGGTCATCAAGAGCGAGAAAGGCATGCAGAAGCTGCTCTCGAGCAAATTCGAAATCGGAAGAGATGCATCGGCAGCTGTAGGACCCGTGGGGCGGCATTCTTCGGAAGGCACAGATTTGAAGCTGGATACACTGATCTTAACCTACTCTCGTGCCAAGGGTGCCTTCCTTGGGCTTACATTCGTGGGTGCGTTGGTCCGCGCGGACAACAATTCTAGGCACGCAATGTACGGGCCCAGGGTCACCACTCGGGCCACGCTGCTGGGTCGAGTGGCCGCGCCAGCTGCAGCACGACCGTTCCTTGACGCAGTCAGAGGAGCAAAAGCGCAAGCGATAGTACAGGCTGCAAAAAAGTAAGCTGTGTCGGTATCGCCGCCGCGTGCGGCCACCTCGATAAGGGTCGCGAGAATCCGGCCCCAGCTCCAGTGGGCATGCCGTTGACCGGGTGCTTCAGCGTCATTCCGTCCAATGCCAAAGGGCGTCAGTGGTAACCCCAGAGGCCGGGCCGAATTGCAGAAGTCCTGCAATGAAAGTTGTGAAATGCCTATGGCATCAAGTGCGGGTTTCGGGAAAAACGAGATTTGGCCGGCCCGATCCAAAACCAATTGCGCCGACATTCATGGTTGGTCTTTCTGCTGTGCATGGCGACGGCACGCCTCGGTCAGTTCGGGATCGCAACGGGAGTAGAAAATGTGCCTTCCGATGGAGAACCCGAGAACAGATCCGACTAACATATCGGACGCCCAGTGGTCACGGGCAAGCATCCGGCTGACGCTCACCGCAGATATCGCTCCATAAGCCAGTACTTCACCCAAGGCTACGGGTATTCGTGAGCGACAACTGTGGCCATGGTCCAGGTAAACATGGCATGGCCGGGCCGGGAATGATGTGTTCATGGCGTGGAGGCGCCAGAAATCTCCGTTTCCTCCCCTTGGACGTTGCCTGCCGGCGAGAAATTGCATCGGCGCATAAACGAGAAGAGCGTTGGACAAGGCTTCTATTTCCAGGTATCCCATCTCTTTGGCGCGCGGTTCGTCCGTTTTAAGTCCGTAAATCTGCTTCAAGCGGTCGAAGATCGCCGCCTCAGCCTCCGCTACACGCTCCGACAATTTCTCGCGGTCAGCTTCGAGCAGGACTTCTCGGTATTTAAGCGGCCATTCGGGAAAACGCAGAGTAGACTCTGAAGCTGTCATTGGCTGGCCTCCGGTATCCCTTGTCCCTCGCAATCAGAGGCGTCCGGTATTACGACAGGGGAAGTGTCACTAAACATGACAACCATACCGCGAACCGTTTGAATGTCAATCGGGTAAACCTCGATTCTGTGACCCGAGACCCCCGTCCGCTACTCGGTCTAGGTGCAAGACGTCTGACCTTAAACATCGAAGTGGTAAGGAAGAAGCTGTTTGGCGACGACTAGCGCTAGCTTCCGGTACCGCTCGAGTTCAAGAGGTCAAACGGCCCGGATCAGTCTGGCAGTTCGATTCGGTCGGGGTGTTTCTTATCGCGCTCGTGCTCTTCGGCAAGGACTTTTTCGAGCCACTTTGCCTGCTTCTCGGCAACCCACTTGTCCACCGACGCGGGATGGTGACCTATCAAGAACTCCTCCCCGCAGCCGTCGCACCGGAGGGTTCCCATTTCCTGGAAGCCCTCCGCTTTCTCTCGGCCCTGTCCCTTCTTTATTGCCACTGCCTTCATTTCTGGAACTACTCAAGCCTGGTGGGCCGTCCTCACTTGACTATAAACCCTCTTACACGTCACCTGAGGTACACTAGGCGGCGCTATCTTTTATTCACGCCGAAGCTGCGCCAAAGGAGAAATGTGATGGCCCAGAAAGTTATCGATGTCGTAGGCGTATCGAAGGAGAGTTTTGCGAAGGCTGCGGAAAACGCAGTAGCAGAGGCCGCAAAAACGGTTCGGGGCTTGAAATGGGCGCGAGTCGCAGACTTAGAAATGGAACTAGACGGCAAGAAGATAGCCCAATACCGTGCCACAACAAAGATTTACTTCGACATTGAGAAGTAACAGGTTGCGGAGGAAAAGGGGCTAGCTGGCCACTGGGATCTGGCCGTAAATCTTCTGGCAAGTCGTCCGCGCAAGGCCAGTGCGACGCCAAATCTCAGCCCAAGATGTGCCAGTGTCCAGGCTGGGCCGGGCTGCCAAAAAAGGTATGCGCGAGGCTACTGGCTATGTACCTGATTCGGCGTGGTACCTAACCGAGCGAGGGAGGCTGCCAACAAACAACCGTTTCTTGACGCCGGATCAGGCTCTGGGAATTGGCTAACCCATCGTTGCTCAACAAATCCTCTGAGAAAAGTCGTACTCTTTATCCAATAGCTTGCAGGTGTCTTCCCATGCCTTCCAAATGGCAGGAATTGTTCACGGAACTTCTACTCGACCCTAACCGTTCTCAAATCAGTCAACGGGTGCAAGCTGTCATTCACGCAATCGTGCGCCGCTATCGAGAACCCGAGGCCCTCACACCGAAAGAACGCTCCTCGATTAATTTCGCCTTGGAGACGATGGC
>Ga0222749_10000994_pt1 | contig 15250 bp, 14 predicted proteins | sample IncBWH2Mmetat_FD_197234 | JGI IMG/M metagenome (GOLD analysis project Ga0222749, IMG submission 197234) | Metatranscriptome of lab incubated forest soil microbial communities from Barre Woods Harvard Forest LTER site, Petersham... | ecosystem: Environmental > Terrestrial > Soil > Temperate... | reverse complement strand
TCATAAGTCCATTTACCCTCAAAACGATCCCACAGCAAATTCAAAATTGCAAGCGAACCGCCATCGCCTTTCTTCTTGACAGGCTGGGCGTCGGGCTCCGACAGTACACAGTACCAAACGAAAAACCTCAACTCCAACGCGCGCTATGGCCAAAATTGCAATGATCGGTGCGGGCAGCCTGGTATTCTGCAAAACCCTCATGTCGGATTTCCTCGCCACTTCGGCGCTCAAAGGCACCGAGTACCGTCTCATGGCGCTGACGCGAACGCGTTTGGATAAAATGCACGCGTTTGTTGAGCGAATGATTCGGGATAACGGGATCGACGCTACCGTGGTCTCAACGACCAACCGACGCGAGGCCCTCAAAGGAGCCGATTATGTGGTAGTGATGCTCCAGGCGGGAGGCGTGGAGGAATTTAGACAGGATTACGAGATTCCCTTGAAATACGGCGTTGACCAATGCATCGCCGACACGCTTGGGCCCGGCGGAGTTTTCCGCGCCTTGCGACACATCCCGGCGCTGATAGAGATCGCCCGCGATATGCAGGAACTCTGCCCCAACGCCATCCTCTTCAATTATGCCAACCCGATGGCGATGTGTTGCTGGGCCCTCGGCCGTGTTCCAGGGCTTCAATTCGTGGGCCTATGCCACGGGGTGCAGACCACGATGGATTTGATTGCGAGCTATACGGGCGTTCCCAAGGACGAAATCGATTTCCTTGCCGCGGGGATCAATCACATGGCCTGGTTTCTGCGCCTGCAGCACAAAGGCCGGGACCTCTATCCAACGCTCAAGGCAAATTTTGAAAAGCCGGGGCATTACGTGAATGAAAAGGTCCGCGGCGAAGTCCTGCGTCATTTTGGCTACTTCATGACAGAAAGCACGGGACATTTGTCAGAGTACTTGCCGTATTTCCGCAAGAACCGCAAGGCGCTTGAACTCTATTGTGACGAACCGTCGTTTGGCGGGGAAACCGGGGCGTATTATAAGTATTGCGCCATGCTTGCCGAAAAATTTGCAAAAACGGACCCGCTTTCGATCGAGTCAACCGCTCTCGGCGCGCGCAGCGCCGAATATTGCTCTCACATCATCGAAGCGAAAGAAACCGGGGAAGTCTTCCGCCTTAACGGCAATGTGCGCAACGACGGTTACATCCAGAACCTGCCCGACGGTTGCTGTGTGGAGGTTCCCATTTTTGTCGACCGGTTGGGTTTGCATCCTACGGTGGTGGGCAAGCTTCCGCCTCAATGCGCGGCGCTGAACATGACGAATATCCTTGTGCAGGGCCTGACCGTGGAAGCCAGTTTCACCGGGGATCCCGAAATGGTAATGCAAGCGGTGGCTCTCGATCCTTTGACTTCAGCTGTGCTTACGCTCAAGGAGATTCGCGACATGGTGGCCGAAATGCTCGACGCCGAACGCCGTTATCTGCCGCAGTTTGCCAATAAGAAGCTGCGAACCTTGCCGGCTATTAGCATCCCCCCCAACGTGGCCCGGCAGGAAGTCCCCCTGGATCCGGCCCTGGCGATTGCCAACCGATTTGGCAAACTGGCCCGCGCCTAAGTGGCTTTTGAGCTCGGCTCAGGATGGACAGTCACGTCTGCGCCGGGAAGAATTTCTTTCACTGCCCGTTCGACCTGTTCGGTCAGGTCATGGGCCGTTTGCAGCGTCATGTTGCCATCCAGGGTGATGTGCAGATCCACAAAGTCGTGGGGCCCCGAATGGCGGACCCTCACGGCGTGGCAATCAAAAACCGTGCCCATGGCTTCGACATGTGATTTGATCCTTTCGGCGACACCCTCAGGTGAAGCGTCCAACAGCTCCTGAATCGTGCGTACTCCGAGCTTTGCGCTCACCCAAACAACAATGGCGGCAACCAGCAGGCCGGCCACCGGGTCCGCCTTTTCAAGGAAGGTTAAGCCCGGAAACGACTGACCCATTTTGACGCCGGCCAGGCCCAAAATCACTACCACCGAACTCCAGACGTCGGAGCTGAAGTGCAAGGCATCGGCCTCCAACGCCTGGCTGCGATGTTTGGCGGCGATGCGGTAAAGCATGCGCGAGCGCGAGAGATCGACCGCAATGGAGACAAACATCACGGCAAAGGTCCAAATGGAAGCTTTCACCACGACCTGCCCGCTGATGAGCCGCGAAATGGATTGGTAAATAATCCAGGCGCAGGTGCCCAATAGCAAAAGGGTCTCCACGAGAGCGGAAAGATTTTCCACCTTCCCATGGCCGTAAGCGTGGTCGCGGTCGGCGGGCTTGCTCGCCACCCGCACGGCGAAAAACGTGATGAGCGCCGCCGCGAAGTCCAACGTGGAATGGGCCGCCTCCGCCAGAATTCCCAGGCTACCGCTGAGCAGCCCAACGACGACCTTCAAACCAGTAAGGAACGCGGCGGCCCCCAATGAGCCTAGCGCCGCGCTGCTCTTCTCGCGTTCAGCATGAGCCGCCATGGCATTCCTGAGCTGGTGTCGTCCTCAGTTGCTGCAGCTTGCCTAAAGCGACCGCATGGTGCGAGTCAAATTCGGCACCGGACCCTCGCTCAGAGAGGTCCCATGGAGGTGACGCCCTTGCAGGGCTCGAACGGGAGGAAGGGGTGAGTTCACCCGGGCCTGCGCTCGCTTCGCTCGCGCCAGCCCGGGCTATAACATTTGGGGCTTTCGGCCCCCCGGATGCGCGAGCGACCGAATAGTTGACGGCGGTTGACGAGCAAGCAAAACTGGGCCGGAACGAGACATGACCACGGCCAACAAGATCACGATTTCGCGAATCCTGCTGATCCCGTTTTTTGTGGTCGAGGTTCTCTACTATGTGAAGACGGGGAACGAAGTTCATCGTCTTCTGGGCATTATTTGTTTCGCCGTGGCGGCCATCTTTGATGGGGTCGACGGTTATATTGCCCGCCACTACAACCAGCGCAGTGAACTGGGCGCTATTCTGGATCCGCTGGCGGACAAGCTTTTGCTGGTTTCCGGGATCGTCCTTTTGAGTTTCGACCACCTTCCCTATTTGCAAAGCATCCCGCTGTGGCTTACCGGTACGATCATTGGGCGGGATATCCTGTTGCTGGCGGGGATGATTGTGATTCAGATGACCGTGGGCAAGGTGAAAGTAAGGCCGCGGGTTGTAGGAAAGGTGGCAACGGTGCTTCAAATGATCGTGGTGTTGTGGATCCTGCTCAAATGGGGTGGGAAATGGCTGAACTGGTGGATGTTGGGCGCGGCGATCTGCACGGGGATTTCGGGCTTATTTTATGTTTGGGACGGCACCCGCCAATTGAGCGCTCATCCGACAAGTTCGCCTTCGGCGCCGTCGGCGTAACCGGGAAAATTCATATGATACCGGGCGCTCTCATTAACACACCGCTTCAGCGGGGTGTTACGAGCTGACAAGACCTTAGGAACCGTTTCAATTTCAACGGTTTCTCGCGCGCTGGGAAAACCGTTGAAACGGTTTCTGGTGCTCTTCGGCCGCCAAGCACCCCGCTGAAGCAGGGTGTTAATGAGAGATCGTGGAAATTCGGCCGGTATGATATAATCAGGCTATTACACGGCACATTCATGGTTAAGAGTTTCTATGGCCAAACCAATTGAACTTGCGCTAAAGGCCGGCGACAAAGCGCCTGGATTCACCGCACTGACTCACAACGGAACCAAGCTCTCGCTAGCGGACTTGAAAGGAAAGCCTGTGGTGTTGTATTTCTATCCACGGGATGACACGCCAGGTTGCACGAAGGAAGCCTGCGGGTTTCGCGACGCCTTTTCCGCGTTCAAGGAAAAAGGCGCCACCATTTTGGGGGTGAGCACTGATACCTTGAAATCGCATGGCAAGTTTGCCGTGAAATATCATTTGCCCTTTGAATTGCTGGTGGACGAGGACAAGTCGATTGTGCAGGCCTATGGCGTCTGGGGAGAAAAGCGTTTCATGGGACGCAAGTATCAAGGGACCCACCGCGTCACCTTTTTGATCGGGCCGGATGGCAAAATCAAACAGATTTGGCCGGCTGTGAAGCCGGACGAGCACGCCACCGAGGTGCTGTCGGCGATTTGACAGGAGTTAACGGGTAGCCCAAAATGAAAGCGCGTTAGGCAACAACGGTTAAATCATCAACCAATCAAAGGATCTGTAACTTATGGCAATACCGGTCGGCACGAAAGCACCTGATTTCACATTGAAATCCAAACAGGCTTCTGGCCTGGTAGACGTGAAGTTGAGCAATAATTTCGGAAAAAAGAACACCGTTTTGTTGTTCTTTCCGGCGGCCTTTACCAGTGTATGCACCAAGGAACTGTGCGATATCACCGCTGGGCTGAACGGCTATTCCGGATTGAACGCCGAAGTCATCGGGATCAGCGTGGATACACCTTTTGCCCAGGAAGCTTGGGCCCAAAAGGAGAAAATCCATATCCCGTTGGTCAGCGATCTTAATAAAGAGGTCACCAAAAAGTACGACGTGGTCTTTCCGATGCTCGCTGGCATCGGTGACACCTCCGCGCGCGCGGCGTTCGTGATCGACAAGCTCGGAGTGGTTCAATACAGCGAGCAGACCCCTACGCCGAAGGACCTGCCCAATTTCGACAAGGTCAAAGAGACGTTGGCGAAGTTTAAATAAAATCCGAAGGCCGAAGGCCGAAATCCGAAAGAAATCCGAAACCCGAAGGCCGAAAAGAGCGGTGCGGGCGTTTAGGATTTCAGGTTTCGGCCTTCCTTCGGTCTTGGGATTTCGGGTTTCGGGTCTGGGCTCGGGTACAAACAAAAAGCGCAGCCGGGGTTGCGGCTGCGCCACGTTTGTGGGTAAAGGCAACGTTAGGTGGTCGTCTCGTACTCGTGTTTGCGAGAGATGCCGGGCATAGGTTGTGGGTACTTGCCTTCGCTGTTGGCCGTCAGCGGGGCAGGGGATTCCATGGTGAATTGATCCACGCCGGGCGCGAATTCGTGATCACAGTTGAGCATGTCGTCCATGGTAATCTCCTGGCCGGTATGGGCGGCCATGCGGCCCATGCTCGAAGTTAGGCTGGCTTTGACACCGCGCTCGACTTCATTGTACGGTTTGTCGCCGCGGATAGCTTCCACCAGGTCGTTCCATTCATTTTCATACGGGTCTTGTTGGCCCTCGATGGGCTTGGACTGCCAAATCTGACTGGACTTGTGCGGGCTCTGGCCCTTGTACGTGCTGGAGGGGAACCCGCAGTCATTGGCTTTGGCGACAATGGCCATGCCTTTGCTGCCGTGGGCGTAGCTGGAATAAATATCGTTGCACCCGTTGATGCAGCGGCCGTCCATGGTCATTTTCGAGCCGTCCTCAAAGGTATATTCCACCGAATAGACGTCAAAATTCTGGTCTACATAAGGGGCGCCGTCGGGGTTGACCTTGTAGTGTTTGCCGCCCAAAGCCTGGGCTTTGATTGGCCAGGCGTTTTTCATCCAGCACAGGTGGTCGACGTGATGAATGTAAAAATCATTAAAGCAGCCGCCGCTGGCCCAAAGGAAGCTATGGAAGTTGCGTATCTGCCAGAGCAGCTCGCTGGGCTTGCCGGGCCATTTCGTCACGAAAGCCGACCCGGCCGGCCCGTGCATCCGGTAACCGCGCAAAAGGATAAGATCGCCAATTTCTCCGTCCTGGATGCGCTGGAACAGTTCCTGGAAGGCCCGGCTGTGACGGGACATAAGCCCCACGCCAACCTTGAGGTTCTTGGCTGATGCGTCTTCGGCCAGTTTCAACATTTTCCTGGACGTCGGGCCATCCGCGGTGAGCGGTTTCTCCATGAATACGTTGAGGCCCTTTTCAATGGCGTAGGTGAAATGGACCCACCGGAAGGCCAGTGGTGTCGTGAAGATCGCGATGTCACCCGGCTTCAAGCAGTCCAGCGCCTTTTTGTAAGCATCAAAACCGATGAATTTGTGATCATCAGGGACCTCGACTTTATCTGCCTGGGCGCTTTTCTTGAGGGTATTGTAGCTACCGGTGAGGCGGTCTTCGAAGACGTCGGCCATGGCGACGAGCTTCAAGGTGCCGCCTTTGGTGGCCAAGGCATTGGCGGCCGCGCCGGTGCCGCGGCCACCGCAGCCAACCAAGGCGACCTGGAGCGTATCGCTTGAGGCGGCGTGAACGTGGGGCAGAGTTACTCCCGCCAGCGCCGAAACCGCAGCGATGCGGCCGGTGGTTTTGATAAACTCGCGACGGGAACTTAAGGGATTGGGTGAGGACTCATTCATATATTAGGTATATTCCGGACGGTTAGAAACAGTTGTCAATTCAAGAATCTCTAAAAATGGGGAGTGGGGGAGTGGGGAATGCGGAATGCGGAAGGAAAAGCCAGGCCTTTGGCCTGAAGAGCAGGTCCCATCGGTTTGCCGCGTTCGCAAGTTGGGTCTGTTTTGCATCCATTTGCATCTATTCGCGGTTGAACTCACGGGCGACAGTCTGAGGCGCCGCCTCGCTAAAGTTTCCACCCGGCTCGGTAGGCGGGGTTTACAAACTGTTTGGCTTCGTTGCTATTCTTAAAACGAGCCTTCCGGGCGTCCCATTCCAACTTGGTGCCGCCCATCTTAATGGCGATAACGCCCAACAAGGCGATCTCCGTCAAGGGGCCGCCGTAAGAGAAGTCGGACCCGGCCTTGCTCCCGTTCTTGATCGCGTTCAGCCAATCCAGGTGATGTTCTTTAGCGCGCGGGATTGTCGGGGCCGGCTTTTTGTAGGCCAGCATCTTGGCTTCCGGGATGAGGCGCACCTGTCCCGCGCCATGCGAGCCATAGACAATGGTGCCCTTGTCGCCCATCACCACAGCCCCGGTACGGATGGGATTCTCGTCTGGCTCCAGTTCGGCCGGGCGCGGGATATGCTCGGTCCCGCTGTACCAGTTCATCGTGATAGGCCCGCGATTGCCTCTGGCCGGGAATTCGTAGGTGATGATCTCGCCCTTGGGATAGGCAAGGCCCTGGGCCTTGAAATCATAATCCTTCACCTGCGCCTGGATGGTCGCGGGGGATCCCAGATCCAGCGCCCAAAATACCGGGTCCACAACGTGGCAAGTCCAATCGCCGACCGTCCCATTGCCGAAGGGCACCCAGCCGCGCCAACTGCCCGGCGCGAATGCCGGATTGTAGGCTTGTTCATGGGCCGGGCCCAACCACTGTTCCCAGTCCAACGTTTCGGGAATATCGTGGTGCTCGGCCAAATGGGGTAATTGGTCCAGGCCCGAGTTCACGGCCTCGCAGCCGCAATGGATCGTGTGAACGTTGCCGATCGCCCCGTCCCAAATCCATTCACAGAAGCTGCGGATTGAATCAAAGGAATGTCCCTGGTTGCCCAACTGCGTGACCACTTTGTGTTTATTGGCCGCCTTCATGAGTTCCCGCACCTCGTGGATGGAATGGGCCAGCGGTTTTTCACAATAGAGGTGTTTGCCGCGTTTGATGGTAGCCATCGCGGCAACGGCGTGAAAATGGTCGGGCGTGGCGACCACTACCGCATCGATCTGTTTGTCCATTTCATCAAACATTTTCCGGAAATCGCGATACCGTTTGGCGTCGGGAAATTTCTTAAACGTCTCGGCTGCGCGCACCGAGTCCACATCGCACAGCGCGACAAGGTTGACTTGATGGCGGGCAATCTCATTGAGATCCGAGCCGCCCTGGCCGCCGACGCCGATGCCGGCAATATTCAATCGCTCACTTGGCGGGGTCTGGCCGCTGCCGGCCACGACATGCCGCGGCACAATCATGAATCCGGCGATGGCAGTGCCGGTGGCGCGTAGAAACTCTCGACGAGTGGAACCCGGTAGGATGTTTTTCATAATTTATCGATGCTCATGCTTAGGTGTACTGCTGCAGCGTTTTTGGCGGTACCAGCAAGCGGCCGGGCCGCACTGGAATTGAGGGCGCGTTGGGCGTCGCCCCCCGGTCAGAATGAGCCAGAGGACGTTGGCGTTCAAGCACTGATAATGCGGGAGCAGATTTCATAGCCAAAGTACAAGTCCAGCACCTAATGCCTTCTCGAGTTCCAAAGGGCTGTCTCTTTGCGCGAAAAACCCGTGATTGGGTAGATCGAGATAGCAGTTGACATTTACATTTGGTTGTAAAGCATAAGCCAAGCTGGTTTTGCTCGGAAGCCAAATCTCATTTCATGAGTTTTTCCATCGTGTCACAGGGAACACGCGCCATTTGGACGATTAGACTTGAGTCACGCACCAAATAGAACTAAGGTTACGCAAGATGAAACTGCGGCTGGATCTGCTCGAACACCTGGCGGCGAAAGACATTCGCAAGGCGGCGGCGGAGTCGGTTCACCGTTTCAAGCCCGAGCCGCTTTTCTCAAAAACTGGGATTGGAAGTCTGTCGTCAGCATCAATCGAGGAGCGTGCGAGAGAAGTCGAGCACAGCACGGAATTAACTCGAAAACTGCAGAAGAGTGCGCGCAGGAATGGGAAGCACTCCGGTCGCAAATCCTGACACTCGCCGAAACGTTTGATTCCCTGCGCGCGTTTCATCGCAAGGCTCCATTCCTTTTCTTCAACGGAAACACATTTGCCACCATGGGCGCGAGCTGTCGCTCGTGTTATCCAGTGACCTTGTGCCGGTTCGAAGGCGCGAGGTCGGATCTGCCGTCGCCCATTATATCGCCGCCGTGCTCGAGCGCGAGCCGATGGTCGAAATCATCGAGAGCTTGTGTGAATTCGCCCAGTTTCAGCCAGGGGATCGGGTCAAAACTCTGCGCGGCTCAGTTCGCGGAGTGATTTTAAGGATCCTCCCCGACAGCCGTGTGGCGTGGCGTCCAGACGGAGGTCAGTCGGAGTTGGTTGCGCTTCCTGAAAGTTTGCGGCGCACCTAATGTTCCAACAATAAGCGTGAAGACCTCCAGGCTGTGTGGCAGAAAAAGATGGCATTCAGGCCAGGATTAAGGCAGATAAACCCCCTCGCGCAGCGGAGAAACGCATCGGATAAGCGAGCCCAATGCTTGTTGCGCGCAAAGTAGAAGCGACACATGAAGAAGAAGAAAGAAGTTTTGCGATTTGGCTTGCCCAAAGGCAGCCTGCAAGAAGCCACACTCGAAAAGATGGCCAAGGCCGGATTTAACATATCGGTGAGCAGCCGATCCTACATTCCTTATGTTGATGACCCAGAGCTGGAGATCCGGCTGATTCGTGCCCAGGAGATTAGCCGCTACGTTGAGCATGGATACCTGGATTGCGGGATTACCGGCCATGACTGGATCCGGGAGAATGGCTCGAAGGTACACGAGGTCGGCGTTTTTCAATTTAACAAAGCAACCCGCCAAACCGCACGCTGGGTCCTGGCCGTCCCGGAGGATTCTCCGATCCGAAGCGTCAAGGATCTCAAGGGCAAACGCATAGCGACCGAGTTGGTCAATATGACCAGGAAATACCTGCGCAAACATAAGGTGAAGGCCGAAGTCGAGTTTTCCTGGGGGGCAACGGAGATGAAAGCGCACGAGTTGGTGGATGCCATTGTGGATATCACCGAAACGGGTTCTTCGCTGCGAGCGAACAAGCTCCGAATTGTGGACACGCTCTTGGAGTCGACGCCGCGCCTGATCGCCAACCACGATACCTGGAAGGATGAGTGGAAACGTCGCAAGATTGAAACTCTGGCTTTGCTGCTCAAAGGCGCCCTGGAGGCGGAAGCGAAAGTGGGGCTGAAAATGAATATTTCACGTGAAAACCTGACCACGCTTTTGAAGGAACTGCCGGCATTGCGCAATCCGACCATCTCAAACCTGAGCCAGGAAGGCTGGGTGGCCGTTGAGACGATCATTGACGAACATATCGTGCGAGAATTGATTCCGGCGCTGAAGGCCGCGGGGGCCGAGGGGATTATCGAGTATCCGCTCAATAAGGTGGTTTACTAGGGAAGATGCTGAAACCTGAAACGCTGAAACGCTGAAACGGAAATTCCGATTTGGCATTTTCCACTTTGCTTCACAGCTTTCAGCGTTTCAGCTTTTCAGTCTCTCAGCATTTTCTTTAATCAGGGCTCGGCCTCGCCCCACCGGGTGAAGGATTTTAGCCAAACTTGTGCGTGAGGCGGTGCAAGTCGTAAGCCCGGCGTTGCTGGGAATTCATTTTGTCGAAATCGGGCGCGCCGTTTGAGAGAACGGGCCAGTGTGGATCCGGGGTGTTAGAAGGTGTCGGTGCGTGCGGAACGGAGGGCGAGGAATTGCCAAGTGGGTTGGTTCTGATCGTGACAGAGCTGCTGCGAGCCGTGCCTTCGTAGCTCATGGCCTGGTGGGTCAATTCGAGGTCCTTGTCCAGCGGCAGCTTTGGCTTGATGTTCTTGGCCTGCAACACCCCATGATAAGCGCGCACAGCTTCCTCTGGTGTGACTGTGCCGTCGGTGATCAAGCGAAGCATCTCGATGAAGGCGAGTTGGTGCTCGGCATTGTTGATCTTGCGCCCAAAAAGCGCGACGCGGGCTCCGTATTTCTGCGCGTCGTGGATGAGTCTGAAGGCGTCGTAGGTCGTTCCGGCGCTGCCCCCGAGGATGCCCACGACGAGGTTCGGGTCGTACTGCGCCAGTTCCTCCATCGCGCGGGGGCCATGATAGACGATTTTCAGGAAGAGCGGCCGCCCGGATTCCGGCACGCCGGCCAGGCTGCGAATAATGTTATCGTTGATGAATTCGCCCAGCTTTTCGGGCGCAACGCCCGTTTTAACGTTGGGATCAAAAACCTCCAGGAAGTATCTGAACCTTTTGCGTTCGGCCTCCGCCCGGAATTCCTTGAAAGCGAGCAGCGTTTCGCAGTCTTGTTCGAGCTCGTTTACGAACGTGACGGAGTAGAGGCCGAGATTGGCTCCCGGGAAAGCGTCGGCGTTACGATCGCATTCAAGTTTGCCGCACTGGATTTGGTCTATCGTGGCAGTGCGAAAAGGCTGTGCCGGCTCCCCGGTGTAACACCCGTGACGGACAGCCCACACGTCGGTAGCGTCATTCGCACGCGCGGCCGGGGTCACGTGCGAGTCGCGGAACAGGCCGTCCTTGATGGTGAGTTGCTCGCTGACGTAAGTCGACATCAACATAATGTCGATTAAGCCCTGGTGGACCACCTCGCGAATGATGTCCAGGAATTCAGGAAGGTTCCGATAGCCGTATTCAGCGCGGGTCCAGATTTCGGGTGAAAAACGCCCTGGCCGTTCACCTCGCCCCGACAGGTAAGACCTTGGCCCCGGTGCTCGCACGCCGAAGGCCATATCCGCATCCTTGGCATCCGCGATAATGAAGGCGCGGGAGGAGGAATTGGCTTTGACTTCGGTGAGCTTGGTGTCGAGAGATTTCATCTCAGAAAAGTTGCATCTTAAGCCTAACTCGGAGAAATGTCCGAGCGTTACAGTTTCACCTTGGCGAGTGTTTCTTTCAGGGCCCGGGCAGATTGCTGGAGAGCCATCTGTTCCTTTGGCCAAAGCTTGATCTCGGTCTGTGTTTCGATGCCTCTGCAACCAACAACTGAGGGAACGCTCAGACAGATGTCACTGATCCCGTAAACCCTCTGGACCAGGGAAGAGACCGGCAGCAAAACCCGTTTGTTGAGCAACACCGCATGGACGACCTCGCGAATGGCAATGGCCACAGCCCAGCCCGCCCCGCCTTTGCGCTTAATGACCTCGGCGCCGCTGCCTTTGGTGCGCTCGAAGATGCCATTCTGGAAGCCTGGACTGCACTCGGGCAGGCCGGCCAGGGGCAAACCATTGACCGTGGCGCTGGACCAGATTGGGACCATAGAATCTCCGTGTTCACCCAGAATTAACGCTTTGACTTGCGAGGGTGCCAACTTGAGTTCGTCGGCGATAAGCGAACTGAAACGGGAAGTGTCGAGCATTGTGCCCAGCCCGTAAACCTGTTGCCAGGGCAAGCCCAGCCGTTGAACAGCAAGGTGAGTCAGGATGTCGACGGGGTTGGAGACCACGAAGACGTGCGATTCTTTGCGCAGGCCGGCGGATTTGATGCTATCGAGAATCTGCACGAACAGGGCCACGTTGCGATTGATCAGATCCAAGCGTGATTCGTCTGGTTTGCGACGCAAGCCGGCGGTGATTAGGAAGAGGTTGCTATCGGCAGCGCGGGCGTAGTCGCCTGCGTAAACCTTCTGTTCACCGGCAAAGGCGTTGCCATGGAGCAAGTCCAGAGCTTCACCCTCGGCCATGTCTTTGTTGGCATCGAGAATCTGTATTTCGGTGACCAGCCCCGCGCACTGCAGCGCGAACGCCGCGCACGAGCCCACTCTTCCAGCACCGCCAATAATTGAGATTTTCATGTTTTAACCGCGAATGAACGCGAATGAACGCGAATTAGAAACAAAGTGTTGTGGTTTTCGTTGGTTGGTTTTGCCTGGCCTGTCGTGGTTTCACGAGGACACGTGCTTGCTGCGGAAGCTCTAATTGCTTTGGGCCGGCTTATCTGGAAAACAGGCGCCCGTGTGTGAGCTAAAACCTGTTTTTCCCAATCGCGTGTATTCGCGTTCATTCGCGGTTAAGTCCTTTTGGACATAATTTGATCGGTAATCGCTTGCACCAGGGCCTCGGCTTGCGGGTCGGATTTCTCCTCGGGCACAGCTTGAGCGGATTCGCGGTCCGGGATGGCGCAGGTGACGCCAGGGCGCCAGCCGTCGTTATCGCACAGCTCGCATTCCTTGAGTCCGTATCGCGGGTCGGGGATTCCCAGGCTCTGTTTTATCTTGAGAAGATCTTTGAGCTGGTCAGGAGTCATGGTGTTGACCGGCTTGCCCAATTGATGCGCCACTAGCACAGTCCGGCAGTAGGCCTCGAGGATTTCCATTTTGAAGTAGGCGTCCTCAACGTTGTTGTGGCTCCAGCTCACGACGCCGTGATTCGCCATAAGAATCGTGTTGTGCTTGTCCACGAGATCGGCAACCAGCTTTCCCATTTCAGGAGTGCCCGGTGTGCGGTAAGGGGCAATCGCCACGGAGGAGAAAACCTCGTATTCGGGAATCATGCAGGTCGGGGGCTCGACGCCGGCGACGGCAAATCCCGTGGCGTAAGGGGGATGACAGTGCACCGTGGCAACGGCCCGAGGCTGCCGCTTCATGATCTGCAGGTGCATCAGGATCTCACTAGTGCGCTTTTTTGTGCCAGCCAGTTGATTGCCGTCGAGGTCGACCAGGCACATATCCTCGGGTTTCATAAATCCCTTGGAGATCAGCGTGGACGTGCACAGAGCCAAATCCTCGCCGACTCTGATGGCGATGTTGCCGCCATTCCCATCCACGTAGGCGCGCTGCCAAAGGCGCCGGCCGATGTCGCAGAGTTGCAGCTTCAACTCGTGCAGTCCTGGGGAATTGAAGAAGGCCTCGAGTTCAGATTGCGAACTTTTGGAAGTGACGGGCTTTGCGTTTGAGCCATCGTTTCTGGTCTTTGCGGCAGGCGTCTGGCCGGCTCCGTTTTCGCGCTCACGAAGAAAGTCGCGTGCCGACGGAGTGAGGAGCACGTCGCCAGGTAACGAATTCAAATCCTTGCCGCTGCGCAGCAGTTCTTCCAAGTCGCGAACGCTGATAATCTGTTTCATGGGTTAAAAGGGCTGTAAAAGATTTCATCCACCAGGGCGGCGTTGATGGCGTCGACGGGCGTTGGGGCGTCAAATGGACAGGCAGCCTCGCGTCCTTCGACAAAGCCGATGGTCTGGCCCACTCCGCCACCCAGGTCATCATAGACGACCAGACTGGGATCCTTGCTCAGGCCTTGCGGTGTTTCGGCCCCTCGTTGAAAATGCTCGCGCGTGAAGGGAGAGACGATGAGCCAGCGCGCGCCCAGCAGCGAAGGGACGGTGGCGCTCAGGGTAACGCGGCCAATGACGGTTCCGAGTCTCATAATAACTCGGAAGAAGTTTTCCGGATTTCGGGCCTCGGGCTCTCGCCGCGCTGTCGCGCGAGCGCAGCGGGTCGGCCTTCTTTCGGGTTTCGGATTTCGGCCTTCGGGCTTTTCATGATTGCTCCAACTCATCGACGATCCCCACCACCATCCAGCGCACCGGGCTTTTCTCGTCGCCGACGGCTTTCCTGGCGGCGGAGCCGTCGGAGGAGATTAGTACGCGCTCGTGCATGCCGGCGCCGTGGGCATCGATGGCGACTTGAGGCACGCCTTCCGCCGTGCCGTTTTGGCCAATAGGCTGGCAAATCACCAGGCGCCAGCCTTCGAAGCTCGGGTGCTTCCGGGTGGCGACCACATTGCCTTCGACGCGGGCCAGCAGCATAAGCGGTAGCTCAGTAAATTCTTAGGTTGTCCACCATTACGCAACGCCGCACACGAGTGAAGGTCTTCGGGTTAGTCACGCCTTCACCGGTGGGGGTGGCAATCGAGTAGCTAAGGTACCCTTCTCCGCCCAGGCCCAGACCGGCCATGCACGGACCGTTTTTCACAAAGAGCGTCGTATCGAGCGCGCGCGCCATGGCGGTCATGTGCTCGACGTCATGTGAGTGAATGATCGAGGTGTGCTTATAATTGTGCTCGGCGGCTAAGGATGCTTCGATGCCTTCTTCGACGCTCTTAACCCGCACAATCGGAATGAAAGGCATCATCTGCTCCTCTTTGACGAAGGCGTGGTCTTTGTCGGTTTCCGCGAAGAGCAATTCGGTTTTCTGCGGAACATTGATACCGGCCTCTTTCGCCAGCACCGCCGCGTCCTTGCCAATCAAAGCCTTGTTGACAACCGGCTCGGGGCATCCAGCACCGTGACCGTCTTTGAAGGTGAAGGCCGCCTTGGTGAGGCGATCGAGTTGCGCTCCGTTTAATCGGATGGCGCCCTGCTTTTCCAACTGCGCCATGAGTTCATCCGCCACGGTCTCGAGCACGAACACTTCTTTCTCGCCGATGCACAGCAGGTTATTGTCATAGGCCGCCCCCTGGATAATGGATTTGGCGGCGCGCTTCATGCAGGCGGTATCGTCCACCAGCACTGGCGGATTGCCGGGGCCGGCACAGATGGCCCGTTTGCCGGTTTGCATGGCCGCTTTGACGACCGCCGGGCCGCCGGTGACGCACAGGAGCCGGACGGCTTCATGGCTGCAGATCGCCTTGAAGGAATCGAGTGTTGGTTGCTCGATTATCGTCACGAGGTTGCCGATGCCCACTTCCCGTTCGATTGCCTGGTTGTAGGCCTGCACAGCTTTGGCCGCGCATTTAGCGCCGGCAGGGTGCGCGTTGAAGACCACCGCATTCCCCGCGGCAACGATATTGACAATATTGCCGCTGAGCGTGGGCACGGAATGGGTGGAGG
>Ga0222749_10000990_pt1 | contig 15315 bp, 14 predicted proteins | sample IncBWH2Mmetat_FD_197234 | JGI IMG/M metagenome (GOLD analysis project Ga0222749, IMG submission 197234) | Metatranscriptome of lab incubated forest soil microbial communities from Barre Woods Harvard Forest LTER site, Petersham... | ecosystem: Environmental > Terrestrial > Soil > Temperate... | reverse complement strand
CCATTAAGGGCGTCAGCCTAACTCAGACCACTAGGAAGCCGCCTTTCAAGGGCTGCTGAGGCAGAGTTTTGTTAGAGGCTCTAAATGAATAAGTATCAAAATAGTCATTAGAATGTGAATACAACTCACAATTGTCGCTAAGCCGTACGAGGCTCCCACCTCCCCGGCCTTCCGGGATATGCGAACGCGGCGGCTCCCCACAGCCGTCCTGTTACGAATTGCGAACAATCCAAGTGCGGTTGCAGAAAAGCAACGATCCTGGATTACCGTCCTTAGAACGTTGACGCCTCCGTTTGTGGGCCAAGGGAGTCTGGCATGGGACCTGTTCGTCATTTTTGGCAAGCCGATTGTGCAGCGTTAGGGAAATCTGACCCCGTCTGGTTGCTTGGTCACATTGAAAGCAGAATTGCCGCTCTTGAAAGACGGTACTCCCTATGGGGCAGCGATCCTGGAACCCCGGCTGAACTGCGTGCGATCCAAAACGCACTCTCCGCTCTTCAACGCCTGATGAAACGAAACGCCCGCGAAGTGAGGTAAGGAGAGGCTCCTCAGCGCACCGGCATAATAAGCCGTATGAGCCTCTAACCTAATCGGCCCTCTGGTCCGGCGAATCGAGCGCCGTCACAGCCAGCTCTGACCGGCGAACTTCAACAGGACAGGCGCAGGCGGGTGACGTGTTGAAGGGGATCCCCTCGCCGACGAAAGCGTTGTTGGCGTAACATCTTTTCACGGGAATCTTCCACATAGTACTTTTAGTTGATGACCAAATTCGGTAGTGCAGGTGGGTCATTGAAGCGAACTGGCTACTGACGAAAAAGCGTTGTTCGCATTGCTTCCTACCAGGCGAACCGTGCCGACTACCAACACCAGAATTACGGCCAGCATAACCGCATACTCGGCGATGTCTTGGCCCTCATCGTCCCGCCACAGTTTACTCACAAGATGGTTCATCTTCGCGCTCCTTTCACTGCCCGGATGTCGCTGTCGAGAACAGGGCCCCGACACACTCTTTGTCACGCTGCGTTCCGCTGTTTCACACTCTGAAGCATCGTTGCGGGTAGCTGGACTACCCGGACGCCGTGGCTGTTCTTTGTCTTCACGTTGACCGCAATGCCGCCCGCCTCTTGGAAAACGGATTCGGAAATCGCCTGCATCGGCTCGTTCAACTCTTCCAGCCGTTTTCGCAATTCATTCCCGCAGATTAGGCGAGCCGCACAGTGCTTGCAGTCTGGGTTGTGAATTCTCAGAAGGGATAATACGTAGCAGATCCGAGGTCTCAACATCACAGCACCCCCCGACCCGACAATTTGATCTAGAGCAAACTCGCCCATTCCGGCGGGCCTGTCTTTGCTCTAGCGCAAAGATGGGCAGGATTTTTTGGGGCGCTTTTGTGGCGCGGGTTATCACGCCGTGTCTCTGGACCTACGTGCGTACTGCTCTTCGGTCATAGGAATGCCGTCCACGATCAGAAAGTCTTTGCCGCATTTCTCGCATCGCTTCCGAGACATGAAAACGTGATCGAACAGCGCAGCGGTTCCAATTCCAGTTTCTTGTTTGCAGTGAGGGCAGATCACGTTATTTCCTCCGTTTTCCATTCTGCTCCCAACGCCAAAAGAACCTTCCACGCGCTAAGGAATCTCTGCACGTCCGCCGGGTTTGGCAATGCGCCGCGCCCAAGGCAGCATCTCGCGTGCGCCTGGACGTAGTCATCACGGACGGCAGGTTCGCTCAGCAGGGTAGTTGACGCTGGAGGGTTTCAATCTCGGGGCGGCTTAGCGGTTCATCGGACATCGCGCGTGCGAAATCGTATCACTTTCGCCTTTTGCTTGCCTACGCCGCAGAGGAGCCTCGGCTGGGTTTTGAGCGTAATTGACGCCTGTCAACGACAATTGTCGGTGCATCTGCTTCTTTAGCAGAGATTACTGGTCGCACCAACTCCACTATCGCTCCATTGAACTTCTCCAACATCGATGAACGGCGCATGTCCAGATTCCTCGAAAGACTTCTTATTGAAGTGGTTTTGGAAGAAATCCATGAGCCGAGCTCGATTGCATTCCGGCACGTCGAGTCCTACAATTTCCGTCTCAGGACTGAGGAGTCGATGGCCGCACCCAATCGAGTACCCCCGATCAGCATCACTCCCCCACATGCGGACGACGTGAAAGCCCGGGACGGATTGGACCTTGCTGTCTATCTCGAGCTGAAAAATGTAATCCATCACTATCTGTTGAACAAGATCGATGTGGGAAAACTTTCCGGCGCCCCCGACGATCGAACGCGGTCGCAAGTCTTTGCTGCGGTGCAGGAGGTCGTGTCGCATCTAAAAGCGCCGTTTAGTGAATCGGAGACAGAGCGTCTCTCACTGGAGGTACTGGAAGAGGTCTTTGGCCTGGGACCGCTTGAGCCATTATTGCAAGATCCGAAGGTAAGCGACATTTTGGTCAATGGGGCTAAGCTCGTCTACGTGGAGCGGGCTGGGATTCTGGAAGAAACGAAAGTCGTATTCAAGGACGATGCGCACTTGATGTGCACCATCAACAAGATCACTTCAGCGGTGGGCCGGCGGGTAGACGAATCCTCCCCGATGGTCGACGCTCGACTCTCCGACGGATCGCGAGTCCACGTGATTCTTCCACCGCTTGCCATCGACGGCCCTCATCTTTCCATCCGGCGTTTTGCTCGGATGCCCATGACTGAAGAAGACCTGCTCGCCAATCAGACCCTGACTCCGAGGATGCTTGCTTTCCTGAAGACGGCTGTATCGGCAGGTCTCAACATCGTAATCTCTGGGGGGACGGGCGCGGGCAAGACCACGCTGCTGAATGTGCTCTCCGGTTATATCTCCCCTAAGGAGCGCATTGTCACCATCGAGGATTCGGCAGAACTGCAATTGAAGCAACGACACGTTGTGCGATTGGAATGCCGTCCTCCCAATTCGGAAGGAAAGTGCGGAGTTCAAGCACGACAACTGGTTATCAACAGTTTGCGGATGCGTCCGAACCGAATCATCGTGGGAGAAGTACGCGGGGAGGAAACTTTCGATATGCTGCAAGCCATGAATACGGGCCATGAGGGTTCACTAACTACGGTTCACGCCAATAGTCCTCGGGACACTCTAGCTCGGATGGAAGCCATGGCGATGATGGCGAACCTGCAGTTGAGCGAAAAGGCTATTCGGAAACAAATTGCATCGGCAGTAACTCTGGTTCTTCAAGTTGCACGTCTCCGTGATGGGACCCGCCATCTCACCCATATCACTGAAATCACGGGCATGGAAGGTGAAGTAATCACCCTGCAGGATCTGTTTGTTTACGAAAAGGGAATTTTTTCCGCTACGGGGATCAGGCCCAAGTTCGCCGAAAGACTTAGAGCCAACGGCATTACTCTCCCCGCGGATCTGTTCGAGACAACCAGCCGTCGCTGGGGCTAGGCGGGATCTCGACTACCGACGACTGAAGCTCTCGTATCGTGCGAGATCTGGGCAGGTTCTCACAGGTAGAAGATCACCCGCTCCATTCTTTTACTCCACCTTACTTGCTACCTCCCAATACCCAACCGCTTTTTTGACAGTTGGCGTTAAATCTTTTCATTACGGCTCATCGTCAGCCGCCCACGCTGGTCATGTCGCAGCTCGCCGGGCGTGGTAGGCCCTATTGATGACGGTGTGCTGGCGCCATGATGGGCACTGGATGCCACCCCGATGGCGGACTCCAGCTGCCCAATACCGTGCTAAGTGTTGCGTTTTTAATCAGTGGCCGGGTCGGAGTCGTATTCGATAGGCATCTTCGCCTGATGAAGAGAGCGGCGGTAGCGGTGGCCCGGAAGCTGGCCGTCTTACTACACCGGCTGTGGGTGAGTGGAGAGGTGTACGAGCCGCTGCACAACGCGATGTCGGCACCGATCGCGGCGGCAGCCTAGCCGGCCAGGGGGAAGGGGAAAGAGGCCGAAAGCGAGAGGACAATCGCCACGCGATTTGTTTTGGAGGGCAGGACCGGAGTTGATGAAGCGAGAACCAGAGTCGATCCAGAAGGTTTGGCAGATAACGACATCCACCGCCTTGTTCGGGTGACTGCGTTTTGAGTGCTGGTCGATTAAGATCGCGCCATAGATGGCAGCCCCAACAATCCCAGGTTCATCACCGCAGTGATGGACCTGGGTATTTAGATCGAACCCCAACGTGCACCGGGCCCTTAAGTGGCCCATTCAGAGTGCGGATAGAAGCATGACAATGGTGGGGTGGCGTCGGCCAGAGTTTTCCAGGAGGACTTGGTTCGAAGCAAATCCAGAATGTTCTGTGACCGAAACAAAACGATGATGATGCAGAATTCCAGAACGGTGCAGCCGAGTGTGGATGCCAACGAGCAAGCTCGAGAGAGAGCGGAAACCACTCCACTAAGAATGAAGCTCAACTGAACTGCGTTGCGCTTCGTTCCCAGCTCGATTGTGAAGTGACTGGCGGGGCTATCAAGGGTCAAGATGAACCCCGGCAGGTCCGATGGAACCAGTTCGCTCGTACTATTCCATCAGCGTCGGCCTTCCCTCATTACACGGGAGGTCGGCTCCTGCATTAATCGTTTCGAGGCCTGCTCAGCGTTCACTCATGTTACGGCCTGCATGCTTGCCGAGTCGCCTATGCGACCCTCTGCACCGGAGGCTCCGACAGCTTCGTTTCCTTCACCGCCGCTCCGATTACTACCGGGTGGAGCGAACCAGTTCCCGGGCGGGACTTTCACCCGCAGTGAACCAGCGCCTTTCACGGCGCACGCGCAATTAGGATGTTACGACAACGGACGTGTGGCATCCTTGAGGGCCTTGCTGACTGCAGGATCGCCTTCCCTAACAGGCATTTCAAAGCCGCTGCGAGGTCATAGTATGGGCAGACGGGTTCCCCCCAGCACCACTGCAAGCGGAAGTACTTTATCGCTCGGGAGGCTCGAAGCCAGAAGCAATGAGAGTTCTAGAATCGTCCTCTAAGGCCGACCATCTTTTCTTACCTTTCCTCAATTCTTAGCGCGCACACGTGCAGGCAGAATCGGTGCCCGCCTTTGCCAAAGCGCAAGGACGGGGGGCACCACTTTTTCCACGCTAGAAGTGGGCCACGCGCTGGACTGTACCCATAAGGAGCTCTGAATCGCTCATTTTGAACCCGGCGGATCCCAGTGGCCCAGAACACCGATCATGAAGGGTGAAAAGCTCACGTTTCCGTAGTGCAACGAGCCGTAATCGGGCGGATCACCCGGCCTCGGTGCGGGTCCGAAGCCGACGGCACTTTGTGCAGTCAGCGATATCGTCGAGGTCACATGAAGCTCGATCTGCGCTTGCAGGGCCGCGGTGGGAACGGCTCCCAGACCCGGCGTGGAGAGCTGGGGCGACAAGCTAAATTCGACATCCGGTTTGAATAGCCCCCAGTTGCGCTTCAGGTGCAGATTCACCAGCGAGAAAGCCGCCTGGTAGGTCGTGGGATTGTAGGGGTTCGGAGACATCTGAACGCTGATATTCGGCTCGTGAATCACATCGAGCTCGGTGTCGTCGTTGCCAAATTTCCACTTGTCGAAGTTCCGATAAATCACAGTCACGGTATATGTCGCGGGATCCGATCCCGGGCGGTAGCGGTAATTGGCGTCTGCGCCGGTGGCGATATCGGCGGCCAGATGGGCATCGTCTTTACCCTGATCCGAGTCGTCGCCGCTTTCTGGGGAAAAATTCGCGGTCAGGCTGAGCTTGGGCAACGAGCGAGTCGTCCAGTAATACTTGGGCCACATGGACGGATTAAGATTAGCAGGCGCCTGGGTCACCGCGCATACGCTCATGATCGCCCACTGCTGGTCGTCGGGCAACCGCCTCACCAGAGCGTCGAAGTCGCCCGGAGGCTGGAATTGATGCGCTCCGATTCCCGCACGCAGCCGCGCGATGTTGACCCCGCTCGCTTTGGGCGCAAATACGGCCAGGCCATCCAGCTTGGACGCGGCCTTGATTCGCCAGAGTTCGTCGAGCATGTCAGGCATGCTCATGCCATTCAGGATCTGGCAGGCCTTTTGCCAGTCAGGAGGGGAGCTCTGCTGCAGGGACATTTGGAGCTGATTGTGCAAGTCCCAGAGTTTCGGATCATCGAGAGAACCCATGTCACACCTCCGGCACAGAGTTGGGCGCCCCCAAGCGGGAGCGGCGTAATTCTACTTCATATTGTGACGAGAAAGCGGATTCAGTTTCATAAGAATAGTTTCGGGGCGACTGCAAGCCCGGAGTTCCTAATGTCGCGATTTTGTGTCGCAACCTCCTCGTCCGTACCTGTATCGCAGGCTCTTGCGCGCTGACGCGGATGCGCGTCAGGCTGCGCCTGCGGGTTGTCCGGGCTCAGCGTTCACTGCACGTTACGGCCTAGATGCTCGCCAAGTCACCTACGTGACCCTCTACACCAGAGGCTCCGACGGCTTCGTTTCCTCCACCGCCGCTCCGATTGCTTCCGGGTGGAGCGAACCCAGTTCCCGGGCGGGACTTTCACCCGCAGTCGTCCAGCGCCTAGAGGGCCAGGACCGGGGGCTGCAAGCGCAGGCACTAAAGAGAAATCAATCACGCGATTAAGCAGATTAGAAAAGCGATGGCGGTGGTTCACCGGTCTGGGTTTCGATCAGGAGATTCCGCATCACTCCACGTTCTCCAAGAACCGCCACGGCCGCTTCCAGGAATCGAAGCTGTTCGAGCAACTGTTTGAGCAGATCGTGCGGCAGTGCGTGGAAGTGGACTTGGTGCAAGGCAAGCACCTTTCGGTGGATGGCAGTTTCGTGGAAGCGAACGCAGCCAAGGAAAGCCGGATTCCACGCGAGCAGTTGGCAGAAGCGGCTCAGGTGCAGCAGACCGTGCGCCAGTACCTGAAGGAAGTAGCAGAACAGAACCCGGTGGAAGAACCGGTGCATGAGCAGGATCAAGTGTCGACCACCGATCCGGATTCCACCTATGCGACCAAGGGCGGCACTCCGGCACGGCTGGGTTACTACGACAACTATCTGGTGGACAATGACAGCTGTGTGATCGTGGGAGTCCAAGCTACTGCCGCACGCATGAGTCAGGAGACGGTCGCTGCACAAGACATGCTCACCCGCTTTGTGCAGCGGCAAGGACGAAAGCCTGCCTCCATCGCGGCCGATGCGACCTATGGCAACGGGGAGTTTCTGCAATGGTTGCTGGATCGCGGTATTACGCCGTACATGCACGCGAGACAGCGCACTGCGCAAGAACAATCCCAGCTACGGCCCGGAGCGCTTTACCTACCTGCCGGAGAGCAACACTTACCGTTGTCCGGCAGGCGAGCAACTGAATTATGTCGGCTTGAATGTTCGCAATCGCGCCCATGCCTACATCGGCAGCGCGAAACGCTGCGGAGCCTGCCCACAAAAAGCACAATGCACGACGGGACGCTACAAGTATCTCGCCATTCACATTTATGAGTCGGCGCGACAACGCGCGCGGGAGTTGGCAAACACCCCAGAGTTTTCCCAAGCACAACGACAGCGCAAGAAAGTAGAGGCTTTGTTTGCGGAACTGAAGAATCAAATCGGGCTGCGCCGCTTGCGATTGCGTCGATTGAAGTTTGTGCGGGAGCAGTTCTTCCTGGCAGCGGCTGCGCAGAACATCAAGCGACTGGTGCGGTTCCTCAGCCAACCAACGGTTCCACTGGCCGTCACCACTTAGAAAGAGGAAGAAGAACTCCCCGCACCTTCTCCAGACCCCACCAGGTCACCGCAATACCGAGTTTTTCAACACCCACGCCTGGTTGCGCCAGCTGAGAAGTTCGAGTCGACTCGTCGCCAACTAGTCTCTCGGCACTGCGAAACCGTAAAGGCGATGGATGCGGCCCATTCGACGCTGAAGCATCATGCGGACATTTTTGGGCAGAACCACATTCGGTCTTTGGCTTGTCTCGCCTTGCACTGCGATCCCATCCTCAGTGTCACCCTCGCAGCCTTCGGTGCTAGCTTCGTTCTCGTTGCAGGGGACTAACAAAACCGCGTGTGAATCGCCGTTGGGAAGCGCCGCAAACGCGCCGATCTCTCCCCGATCATCGATGAAACCCGCCCAATACAAGTAAAGCGGGGAGTTAGGGGAAACCAGCGTGTTCAGGTCAACTATCGATCCTTCCTCCCACAGAAATGCCGTAGAAGCGGAGAAGTCGCATGCGAAAGAGAAGCCTACAATCTGTGTCTTTGAATTGATAAAATTGGCTGCGCTGGCGGGTGTTCCAGCGAGTGTACCCAGATCCCTCATCACGCCGTTCTTCCACAAAAAGGCACGTGGCACCAGCCTGGGTGAACCCGAGCACGGGACTGGGATGTCCGCGCCGCCGACTACTTCTCCGGCCTCGTTTATCCAGGCTGCCTCTCCATGTCCGGATTCTGCAAACGGTGGCGCCGTTAGGTCTATGAGTTTTTCTCCGTTCCACAGAAAAGGATGGAGGTTTTGATCTCCGGGCAAATCCAATCCACCGACTACTTCACCTCGTTCGTTGAGACCGTTCACCGATGCGGTCGCAGCGCCCCCAAAGCTGCCGAGGTCTTTCATGCCCTTCCCCTTTTCCCAAAGGAACGGATGGTAGGTGGGAAGACCGGTATTCGGATCGGGTATCGAATTCGTGTAGGAGAATCCGGCAACCAGCCCGCGTTGGTTGATTAGACTTGGGAAGGCATCGGGGCCGCCTAAAGTACCGATGTCCTGGATTCCGTCCTCCTCATCCCAGACGAAGGCGCGGGTCTCTGTTGCATTCGGCGGGCAGATCTGGAACGGGAGACAATATAGGAACTGATAGTAGAAGGAGAAAGGATCGGGGATTCCGTTCAGCGCAAGCCCCGTTATCTGGCCGCGGTCATTGAGCGCCTGAGAGAAACTCGAGCTCCCGCCAAGGGTGCCGAGGTCCTGGATCTTCCCGCCCTTCCACAGCACAGCCCGAACCTCTGGCAATCCGGCGATCAAGGGATCCGTTTCGCCGTTTTCGGAGTTGCCGGTAATCCAGCCCTTCGCATTGATCCAGAAGGCCGCACTGCTGGCCCCACCTGGAAGCATCCCCAAGTCGGTTTTGATGCCGTTTCTAAACTGGAAGGCGTGAGTAACAAAACAGTCGGGCACATAACAAAACGCCGGATAGGGATCGGGCGCATTAGTATCCGCAAACCCTACAAAGACGCCTTGGCTGTTGCGTACTTGGGCAAGGTTATAAAACACCGTGCCGAAACCGAACGTATCGGTCAAGTTGAGTGAGTTGAAGTAGCTCTGCGGCCCGCCGAACGTGCCCATGTCGACGAGTTTGTAGTGACGTTGCTTTGCCTGTTCCTGCGCGGCCATCCGAACTGGGATCGCGAGGCCTGCGCAAAAGACCAATGCGATGATGCGGACCAAGAATGTGCATTTCATAACACACCTCTAATTCTTTTTCCTGATCAACTCCTTCTTGCTCGTTTCCTCCGAGCGCGACCAGATGGAGTTGTCGCGTACATCGCAGAGCACCTGTATCTCAGTTTCATGAGATTGTGGGGACTCCGCCCTACACCTGACATCACTATCTGCCGAGCAAAGCGTGGAGAGTTCTGCGGTCGTATCGGGCCTGCATGCGGGCGGCGATTTCCCGGGACGTGAGACCAACTGCTCCGACATTTTCCCCTCTCGGTGTGGCTAACAAGGAGCGGCTTGGCATCCCAGTGGGGATAGCATGTCCAGAGTCCTCACCGCAGTCTCCCTCGTCGGAGTGATGGGTGTCGCACGGGATGAGCACGAAGGCGTGGCCGCATGCGGTGTCGTCGGTGCAGCCCGGCGGGACCGCCAGTCCGGCAATTTCCCCGCGATCGTTGATAGAAACCGGGTCGATCAACTGCATGTTCGCGCTGATCGGAATCAGCGCGTTCAGGTCAACGATCGAACCATCCTCCCAAAGGAAGGAGTGCACTACACTGCCATCACAGACGAAGGATTGGCCCACAACCTGTCCACGATTGTTCATGGCTCGCGCCCAACTGCAGCCATCGCCATCTACGGTTCCCAGGTCGGCCGCCACGCCGTTCTTCCATAAGAACGCGTCGAAGGGGCGGTTGGGGAAAACCCCGCCGCCTGCGATCTCGCCTGCGTCATTAAGGGCATTCGGAGACAGTGGCTTTCCTCCCACCGAGGTTGTGAATAGATCAATGAGATTCTCGCCGTCCCAGAAAAACGGATCGGCGACGGTATCCCCGGCCAGATTAGACATGCCCACCGCCTGACCCTGGTTGTTGAACCCGCCGCATTCGCAGTTCACGAAACCCAATGCACCCCCGAGGCTACCGAGGTCCCTCATTCCTGTTTCTTTTGTCCAGACAAAAGGGTGCAGAGGCGGCAACCCTGTGACGGGGTCGGGCGTAGAGTTGATATAGGAAATTCCAAATATCTGGCCGCGACGGTTGATGTTGAAGCCTTCGGCATCGGGGCCGCCCAAAGTGCCTAGGTCGTGCATCTGGCCTTTCTCCCAGAGAAAGGCCCGGGTCTGGGTTCCGTTCGTGAAACCAGCGAGGGCATAAAGCAAGGAGAAAGGATCTGGGATCGCGTTTACGGTGCTTCCCACTATCTGACCGTGGTCGTTGATGTCGTCAGCGATGCTGTGATTTCCTCCCAGAGTGCCCAGCTCGGTTATCTTACCGTCCTCCCAGACGACTGCGCGAAGCTCCTCCACACCCGCCAGGGGATCCATGACGCCGTTGCCGGAGCGGCCGACGATCTCCCCCTTCTTGTTGATCGCTGTGGCCTCGCTGCATTCGATGCCTGGAAGAGCGCCGAGGTCGATTGTCTCGCCATCACGCCATTCAAATGCATGGAAGATGTTAGGGACCAACCCGTCGGGGCCTCCGCAGATCGCCGTGTTTGGGGGAGCGGGAGTGCTGGTCGCCGCGGCGCCCACAACAACCCCACGTTCGCTGATTTGATGGGTGCTTCCGAGCGCGAAGGCAGCGTTCACGTAACTGTCGGGACCTCCGAACGTCCCCAGGTCTACGAACCGGTAACGATGGTGCGGCGAGCTGGTTTCGCTCGCGGGCTGCTGCGCGGCGGCGAATGGTCGAATCCCGACCATGGCAACAAACGTGGGTGCGGCAATCAATGTCAGTAGTCTGAATCTCATGGCATCCTCTTCTCTTCTTCTGGGGCTCCCTAGTTTCTCGGGCCGAGTGGGGGCGAGCGGAACCGATTATTTCGGTGCCACCACACGGTGGGCGGTAAGTGGCCGGATGCTTCGCCGTGCGCTGGCCGGACGGAGGGCGGCGCGCTCGCGTCCACCAAGCTGTAATCGCAGCCTTCGATGCCGGAGTGCGTTTCGTCGCACGGGATCAGTAGGACATCGTGGTTGTTGCCGATAGAGTCGACTCCGAATGCGGTAATTTCACCACGATCATTGATATAAAGGGCCCAATACAGCATCAGACCCAAGCCCGGCGCCACCAGGTTATTGAGATCAACGATCTGACCGTTCTCCCACAAAACGGCACTTGCGGACGTCGAATTTCCCGATATGCCGACAATTTGACTTCGTGAATTTATGGCACTCGTATCGCTGAAGAAATCGCCCGGAAGTAAACCTAAATCCGTTTTCCTGCCTTTCTTCCAGAGAAAGCCGTGAAATTCCTGGTCTCCGGGAAACGCCCCTTGGCCCACAACTTCGCCGACGTCGTTTATCCAGTTTCCATAGTCGTGGTCTCCTCCAAACGTGCCCAAATCGATCAGCTTCTTTCCGTCCCACAAGAAGGGGTGCCAAGTTGCATCTCCTGGCAGCGTTAGTGAGCCGACCACTTGCCCTCTTTGGTTGAGGCCATTCAAATTAATCACTGCGGTGCCTCCGAAGGAACCGAGGTCTTGCATTCCTTTCTCCTTATCCCAAAGAAACGGGTGAAAGGTGGGCAGGCCAGTTGTAGGATTCGGAGTCGAATTCGTATAAGCAAACCCCGCTACTTGGCCAGCCTCATTGACGAAAAATGCAAGGGCGTCGTTTCCGGTGCCTAGAGTGCCCAAGTCTTGCTTCTTCCCGTCCTGCCACAGAAACGCCCGGGCTTGCGTTCCATTCGAGGAGCCGCAGTAGAGTAAATCAAGGAGCGAAAAAGGATCGGCTGTGGTGTTGAGTGCCGATCCCACCACCTGACCGCGGCTATTGACAGCGGCCGCCATGCTCTCATTGCCGCCAAACGTTCCCAGATCGATAATCTGGCCGTCCTGCCAGAGGACACCGCGACCTTCAGGAAAGCCGGGAAGTAACGGATCGGTTTCACCGTTTTCCGAATTGCCCGCGATGAGTCCGTTCGACGTGATCCACAATGCCTGGCTGCTGCTGCCGCCGGGTAGTGTGCCCAGGTCGGTCACCATGCCGTCCTGCCACTGAAACGCGTGGGAGGCGAAGCCGTCTCCAGGGCTAAAGCAATATTGCTGTGACTCCGGCGTGCTACTATCCGCCCAGCCCACGAGGGTCCCGGGTTTAGTCAGCACTTTGGAATCAACAATAATGTAACTCGACGGCCCTCCGAACGTCCCGATGTCGATAAGTTGGTAGTGATGATGATGGTCTTGTGCCAACCCTACTGGGATCGCCAGCACGACGAATAACATCAGTCTCATAATGCATCTCGGGATTTTGGATTTCATGGCGTGTTCTTTGAGGTTCGGGGGGAGGACAGACGGGACTCCGGCGGGCAGATTCCGCCCCCGTTTTTGTGTTGCGCGGAGCGGCACCCTGCACTAGAATCTTGAGCCGAACGGCTTTCTTGACCGCCGCTCCGAGCTCTCGCGCCCTGCACCGTACCCCGCTGCGGTTTAGAAGTCCTTCCAAAATTCTGGAAAAATTATTCCGAAGTTATTGCCGAATATATGAATCGGCAAAGAAAGTACTTCTACGATTTTGGTCCGTTCCGATTCGAGTCGGAGCAACGCGTCCTGCTGCGTGATGGTAAGCCGATTCCCCTGCCTCCCAAGGTCGCAGAGACGCTACTTTTGCTGGTTCAAAACCCAGGGCAACTGATCGAGAAAGACGACCTAATCAGGGGCGTTTGGCCGGATACATTTGTTGAGGAAGGAAACCTTAACAAAAACATCTTCCTACTACGGAAGACGTTAGCCCACCGGAACGGCGGGCGGGAATACATCGAAACTGTTCCTAAACGCGGTTACCGGTTCGTTGCGTCTGTGACTCGGGAAGTGGAAGAAAACACGAGCTCGCCGACGCAAGTTTCCATGGTGGTCAAGGAGATCCCAGCACGCACCAATGCACCTCGGCGTGCAAAACACATCGCAGCGGTCCTCCTTGGGCTAATTGTGGCCATCGCTATCGGGTGGCTAGTGGTTGCGCATCGTCACGAGCCATCGGGCAATGCTAGCCCACCCGGCCTCCACTCCCTTGCGGTCCTCCCGCTGGAAAATCTTTCGAGCGACCTGTCGCAGGACTATTTTGCCGACGGTATGACGGATGAGTTGATCACCAGCCTCGGGCAGGTCGATTCCTTGCGAGTAATCTCGCGGACTTCGGTGATGCAGTACAAGGGTACGCGCAAGCCTCTTCCACAGGTCGCGCGCGAGCTTAACGTCGACGCGATCGTCGAAGGTACCGTCGTGCGATCTGGTGGTCAGGTCCGCATCACGGCTCAGCTGATCCAGGCACGTGATGAGAAGCATCTCTGGGCCCAGAACTACCAAGGAGACATGCGGGATGTACTAGCCCTACAAAACCAGATCGCGAGCGCGTTCGCAAAGCAAATCAAACTAACGCTTAACCTCCGCGAGGGCATACGCACGGGCATCGGAAGCCCCATTAATCCGCAGGCGTATGAGTCATATCTGAAGGGAGAGTACCTGCTAAACCGATTGACGGAAGAGTCGGTGCAAAAGGCGGTAGATCTCTTTCAACTCGCGATCGAACAAGATCCGAACTACGCGCCCTCCTATGTCAAGTTAGCTGGCTCTAACCAGATCCTTGCAAACATGAATGTCATCCCCAAGAAAGTGGCATATACGAAAGCAGAACAACTCGTAGCCAGAGCTCTTGAGCTGGACCCACAATTCTCCGCCGCACACGCGGTACAAGGCTGGGGGTTTCTCGAATACGAACTGGATTTTGCAGCGGCTGGTGCGGAATTCAAACGCGCGGTTGAACTGAACCCGAATGGAGTGGAAGGTCATGAAGGACTGGCTAACTACTATCAGACAATGGGGCAATTGCCTGAATCCGTCCAGGAAATGGAGAGGGCTCGGGAACTGGATCCGCTTGCGCTGATCGTGAATACAGATCTGTGCAGGTCGTTGTATTTCGCTCGGCGGTACGACGAGGCACTCGCCCAGTGCAAGGCAGACATCGATCTGGACCCCAATGCTCCTCGCACTTTTTGGTTTCTGGGAGATGTGTATGCAGCGAAAAGAATAGATTCGGAAGCGGTGGCATCGTTCCTGCACGCTTTCCATCTGATAGGCGCACCGCCAGTGGTGGTAGCTGCTGCAGAGAATGGCGCTAAAGACTCCGGTGTTAAAGGCTTTTGGCGGGCTGTTGTACACTTCTTGCCGGCAAGCACCAGTAACGGAAGTGTGGATCCTTTTGAGGCAGCGATAGGTTATGCCTACGCCGGAGATGCCGACAAAACATTGATTTGGCTTCGTAAGGCCGTTGAAGATCGAAGCTTTGGCATTACGTACCTCGGGGTGAACCCGACCTTCGACGAGGTGCGCTCCGATCAGCGTTTTATTTCTCTTTTGAGGCAGATGGGCCTTCCCCTCAACAGGCGGCCACTGCCTCCCTCGTAACATTTCCGGTACGCGCCTTGCCCCACTCGCATCTTCGCCCGCTCGTTCACCAGTTCAGTACAGGAATATCTTGCGCCCTCGTCCTTTGCGACAAGGTGTGAATCGTGGCTTTTATACCACTCTAGGACATTTAAAAATCAGTAAGTTACTGATTCCATTCAGCGCTGAAGGGTTCGATTCCAACAGTGACCTGACTGCTCAGTTACCGTCGGCAGCGAACTCGACACGGTTCCGTCCCTTGCTTTTCGCAACGTACAGACCGGTATCGGCGCGGGCCACCAGAACGCTCAAGTCGGGAGGATTGGTCCCGCGAAATCCTGCTATTCCGAAGCTGGCGGTCACCCTGATCGTGCTGGCCCCAAAAACAAAGTTCTTGGTTTCAAACTGTTTACGTATCCTTTCGATGGCAGTGTTCGCGTTCTCCTTCTCGGCATGGGTAATCATGATGAGAAATTCTTCTCCACCCCAACGAGCGCAAATGTTGGATTGGCGTGTATTCGCCTTGAGAATCTCGGCGAACGTCTTGAGAACCGT
>Ga0222749_10000988_pt1 | contig 15329 bp, 13 predicted proteins | sample IncBWH2Mmetat_FD_197234 | JGI IMG/M metagenome (GOLD analysis project Ga0222749, IMG submission 197234) | Metatranscriptome of lab incubated forest soil microbial communities from Barre Woods Harvard Forest LTER site, Petersham... | ecosystem: Environmental > Terrestrial > Soil > Temperate... | reverse complement strand
GGCCAACCGGCGCGAATCCTCAATCTTCTTCATGAAAGCGCCGTTGCCGAACTTCACGTCGAGCACCAAGGATCCGATTCCTTCCGCCAACTTCTTGCTCATGATCGAAGCACAGATCAAGTAAGGGCTTTCAACCGTCCCAGTGACATCGCGCAGTGCGTAGAGTTTTCGATCGGCGGGTGCGATCTCGGAAGTCTGGCCAATCATGGCGCAGCCGCAGGCTTTGAGGACGCGGCGGAATTCTGGGATCGACAGGTTGACGTTGAATCCGGGGATCGATTCGAGTTTGTCGAGCGTGCCGCCGGTATGCCCCAGTCCGCGGCCGCTGATCATGGGCACGATCAATCCGCCTGCCGCCACCAGCGGAGCCAGTACGAGCGAAGTCTTGGCGCCAACTCCGCCGGTGGAATGCTTGTCTACTTTTCTGGCGGGGAACTCCGAAAGATCCAGCACATCGCCCGAGTGCAGCATGGCGTCGGTCAACACCGAGGTTTCGGCTCGCGTGAGCCCGCGCAGGATCACGGCCATGAGCCAGGCCGAAACCTGATAGTCGGGAATGTCGCCCTTGGTGTACGCGCGCACCAGATATTCAATTTCCGCGGGCGACAATTCATGCCCGTCGCGCTTCTTGCGAATGACATCGATGGCACGAACGGTTTGGCTTTCCTGCGGCTGGCTCACTTGAGACGGAATCCTTCCGGCAGGAGTTCCGTAATATGGTTTTGCTTCCAACCTTTCGCGCTCTGGAAATAGACCGTGGCCTCCGGTCCGAACTCGTAAATCACCTGGCGGCAGGCGCCGCAGGGGGAGCACGGTACTCCCTGGTCGTTCACCACCACGATGGTGCGAATGTTGAGCCCTGGGCCTGACTGAGCGATAGCGGTGAAGATCGCGGTACGCTCGGCGCAGTTTGACAATCCGTAGGAGGCGTTCTCGACGTTGCTGCCCGTGAAGACCTCACCTTTCGACGTCAGGAGAGCGGCGCCGACTCTGAACTGTGAATAGGGAGCGTAGGCCTTATTCATGGCTTTCCGCGCTGCTCGAAGCAGACGATCGTTTGGTTTGCTCGCAACTTTTTTCCTTGAGTTGGTCACAAGTCCCCGCACAAAGAGCAGCGGTTGATTCTAAACCCGGACTTAGCTTTGCGCTACGGGTTTCGATATCGGAGGGGGTGAGAATACCTCCAGTCCGGGCGGGAGGGGAGTGGGTAGCTCGGCTGTTCCCCCGTGAGGCTGACGGGCTGCGACTACCTTTCCATGAGCAGAACTTTTTCCATGCCGTCGATCTCTTTCAATTTGACTTCGATTACCTCGTTCATCGTAGTCTGCACGGTACGGCCCACGAATGCGGCTTCGATGGGCAACTCGCGATGACCCCGGTCGATCAGTACACAGAGTTGCACGCGGCGGGGACGGCCTTGCGAAAAAAGAGCGTCCAGGGCGGCGCGAATGGTGCGGCCGGTGAAGAGCACGTCGTCGACCAGGACGATATTCTTGTCCTGAATGCCGAAACCGATCTCTGATTGATTTACGACAGGCTTCGGCCCGACGGTGGAAAGGTCGTCGCGATAAAAAGTGATATCCAAGGTGCCCACGGGAACGCGGATATTTTCATCCCGGAACTCCTGGATGTGCCCGATCGAATTGCTCAGCCGCTCTGCCAAAGGCACACCGCGACGCCGGATCCCAATCAGTCCTAAACCATCCACCCCGTTTTCTTCGACGATCTGGTACGCGAGGCGCACCACAGTGCGGTCCATTTCGGAAGCCGACATCAGTTGTGCCTTCTGGCGAAGGCCAGTTTGTCGAACCGCGTTTTCAGTTGTCATAACGGTTGCATGATACGCAGGCGGCGCGCCGCTGGCAAGCCGCTCAGCGCATTTGCTTGTGCCATGTGACCAGCAGGGCAGATCCGATGATCATCAGACCGCCGCAGAGCCCGATCCAGATGCCCAAGGCGCCCCATCCGAATTTGAAGCACAAGACATAACCGAAGGGCAGGCCCGTCAGCCAATAGGCGACGAAGTTGGCGAGCATGGGAGTGCGCGTGTCGCCTGCGCCCCGGAGCGCTCCCGTGGCAACGGTCTGCAGGCCGTCGAATAATTGGAATGCGGCAGCCACCAGCAATAGCTGGGATCCCACCTGAATGACTGCCGGATTGGGAGTGAACAGGCGCGCAATGAGTCTTGGAGCAGAGACGAACACTGCTCCGGAGCAGGCCATGAACCCGACTCCCATGATGATCGCGGACCATCCTGCACGCCGTGCTCCATCGGGGTCGCGTCTTCCTAGTTGTTGTCCGACTCGCACAGCTGCGGCGGAACTGATTCCCAACGGGACCATGAACGTGAGTGAGGCGCAAATCAAAGCGATCTCATGGCCAGCCAGGGAAACGGGACCAAGTCGGGCGCACAATGCGGTTGCCGCGGAAAAGGCTCCGATTTCGCACAGGATCTGGGTCGCGGCCGGCGCCCCGAGTTTTAGCAACGCCGACATTCTGCGGACATCGATCCGGACTGTGCCCAGCCAGCCTGGCCGGAGGCGTTTCGATTCCACCCAGAAAAGCGTGAGTGCGAGGCACAGGGCCATGTAGATGCGGGCCACGCAGGTAGACCAACCCGATCCGGTAATGCCCATGGCGCGAAAGCCAAGGTGCCCGTAGATCAGAATCCAATTTCCTGCCACATTGACGATATTCGCGGAGATCAAGGCGAACATGATGGGGTGGGCCACGTTCACCGCTTGCAGATACCGCCTGAGCGCAAAGTAGGCGAGCAGCGGCAACGAGCCCCAGTTGAGCGCGCGTAAGTAGGGACGCATCGGTTCTACGAGCTCCACGCTGATTCCGAAGCGCAGCATCAGCGCCGGCCAGGACGACACTGCCAGCATCAAGACCGGCGTCAGCGCGAAGGCAAGAAACAATCCGTTCACGAGGGAGTGTCTGGCATCGTCCAGATCTTCGCGTCCGAACGCGTGCGCGACGAAGGTGTCCATTCCAAGTAGCAGGCCGCCACCAAAAATGGCCACGCTGTTGTAGAGGCTCTGGCCGAGGCCCGTGGCGCCAATCGCGACGGCGCTGTTGGGCAAGCGTCCGACCATGATGGTGTCGACGATACCCATGCTCATCCAGCCCACCTCGGCCACGATCAACGGCAGAGCGAGGCGGAGTGTCAAGCGAAAGTCCTGGCGCCAGAGTAGGAGCGGCGACGGGTTGGATTTCGACGGCACCATTATTGTTGGTGACTATATCAATTCGGTGCGATCGAGGGTTGTGGCCGGCAAGTTGAGTCCGGAAATTACCGGTCCCTGGGCGCGGACGATAGTATAGTTTCGGTGCCGCTGCGGTTTGAGTAGGGCAAAGGCGACGAGGTACTGCATGCAACGCAGATCGTTCCTGAAGGGCGCGGGAGTTGTTACCGTCGCAGTTGTCGGCGGCGGAGTGTGGCGGGCTTACGATCAGGGCGTCTTCAGCGTTGGCGAAGGACCGGCTTACGAACCGTGGAAAGATTGGCGCAAGGACTCGAACGACGGCGCGCTCGCGCTGGTGCGGGCTGCGATTCTAGCCGCCAGCCCCCATAACACCCAGCCCTGGCTTTTCAAGGTGACGAGTTCCTCAATTGAGTTGTATATCGATACGAATAGGAACACCGGGGCCCTTGATCCCTATTTGCGGGAAGAGCACATCGGGATGGGCTGCGCTCTCGAGAACTTGATGCTGGCGGCGGCTGCCAACGGTTACCAAGCCACGGTGACGTTACTGCCAGGGAAGCTTGCGCCGACACCGGCCGGGCGCAAACCGGAGCTTCGGGCCCGCGTAGATCTTGCGCCGGGCAAACCAGAGCAAAGCGAGCTGTACGATGCGATTCCGCGCCGCCATACGAATCGCGGCGCTTACATTCCGGAGAGACCAATCACGCCAGCGTTCGTTGACGCTCTGAGCCGTGTAAACGGCGACGAACTGGAGGTCAAGATCTTTCTGTTTACGGCGGAGGCGGATCGAAAAAAGATCGTCCAAATCAGCTCGGCAGCGAACGCCGAAATCTATTCCGACCCGGACGTAGTTCGTGGCAGCGACCGGTGGATTCACATCGACTGGAGTGAAGTCCAGAAATTTCGCGATGGCCTTACTATTGATGCTTTCGGGCTGCCCCCGATTACGACTGCGGTTGCCAAGATCATGCCTTTGTGGATGCTGAAACGGGTTGCGTCGCGAGGGGCGAAGGATGGGTACTCGGCGCTGATGCTGAGCGCACCCTTGATTGGCATCATTGCAGTGCATGACCGTTATGACCAGGAACAGTGTCTACGCGCAGGGCGAATCTGGCAGAGGGCGCACTTGCGGGCTACGGTTCACGGCGTTGCCGGACGGCCCTGCAATGAAGCCGTGGAAATGATCGACCATGAGAAGGCTCTGGGCAAACCGCCGCAGCGAGCTGGCATGCTCGCGGAGGTTTTGGGCGACGCGGCGTGGCAGCCGACATTTGTTTTCTACATGGGTTATCCGGCGTTGGCCGCGCGGGCCAGCCCGCGGCGGCCGATTGAAAAAGTGGTTCTTTGAACAGGACATTCAATAGAAGGCGATTGATCGACCGTCACCCCGATTTGTATGTCTAGGCTCCCGCCGATTCCGGAGAATAGCCGTTGACGAACTTGCCCGATGCATTCAATGTTGCGACCTATTTCGTGGATCGCAATGTCCTCGAAGGAAGAGGGGAAAAGACTGCGATTGAATGTGGCGACGAATCGGTTAGTTATCGGCAACTGTTGGAGCGGACGAATCGTGTCGGTAATGCGCTTCGCAAGCTTGGCGTGCGCGCTGAAGAACGGGTTGTTCTTTTGCTGCTGGACACTCCGGAGTTTCTTTACTCTTTCTTCGGGACCATCAAGATTGGCGCCGTCGCCGTCCCCGCCAACACTCTGCTGAAACCGCACGAGTACGAATATCTTCTCAATGACACCCGGGCTCGCGTGGTGCTGGTGAGCGAGCCTTTGCTTCCGCAACTACAATCGATACCGCGTGAACGTCTCAGATACCTGCAAGAGATTGTGATTGTCGGCGGCTCGACTCAACCGCATCCTTGCCTGAATGAGTTAATGGACGCTGCGTCCCCGGAGTTGGAGTCAGAAGCCACCAGCAAAGATGATGCCGCCCTTTGGCTTTACTCTTCGGGAAGCACTGGTGCCCCCAAGGGCTGCGTGCATCTTCATCACGATATGGTGGTCTGCTCGGAGTTGTACGCGCGAAACCTTCTGCGCATGAACGAATGCGACCGCTGTTACCGCGTCGCGCGCCTTTTTTTTGCTTACGGGTTGGGGAACGCGGGCTATTTTCCGCTGGGCTGCGGAGCGACGACGATCCTCTCTCCGGCGCGTCCCACACCGGAGACCGTCTTCGCGGATGTAGAACGCTATCGGCCAACTTTGTTTTTCTCGGTACCCTCGAATTATGCGGCCTTACTAGCTTACCGCCGAGAAGACGGAAGGGAATTCGACCTCTCGAGTATTCGTCATGCGGTCTCGGCGGGAGAGTCTTTGCCTGCTCCGTTGTTCGAGCGTTTCAAGCAGCGCTTTGGCATCGAGATCCTGGATTCCCTGGGCTCGACAGAAACTTTGCAAATGGTAATCGCGAACCGTCCTGGCGAAGCCAAGCCCGGATCCAGCGGAAAGATCATTCCAGGATATGAGGCCAGGATTGTCGATGACGACGGTCGGTTAGTGCCTCCCGGCGAAATTGGCAATCTGCTGATCAAGGGAGATTCCACTTGTGCCGGTTACTGGAACCAGCACGAGAAGTCCAAGGAAACTTTTGAAGGCCACTGGTTCCGCACCGGAGACAAATATTACCAGGACGACGAAGGCTACTTCTGGTACGCCGGACGCGCCAATGACCTTTTTAAGGTCAACGGCCGCTGGCTGAGCCCGACAGAGGTTGAGAGCGCATTGATTGCGCATCCGGCCATTCGGGAGGCTGCGGTGGTCGCGCGCGATGATGAGAGCGGACTCACCAAGTCCGCGGCCTACGTGGTGGTAAACGTCGACTTCACCGCAAGCGACCGACTTACTCGCGAACTGCAAGATTGGGTTGCCGAAAAGATCGGCGCCTACAAACGTCCCCGTTGGATTGAGTTCCTGCCGGAACTCCCTAAGACAGCTACCGGGAAGCTCCAACGGTTTAAGCTTCGCGAGCTGCAAGCGCGGCAAGATCGCAATCCGGCCTCGTCGGGAAGCCCTGAAGCCTCGGCCGACGATTAGCACCTATCGATCTCTCGATCCTGCGGCTCCTTTTGCATCACACCGGCGCAAACTCCGAGTCGCGTGTACTACCGGCGAAGATGGCCACACTCGACCACTGGAGTCGTGCTTGGCGGTGGCAAAAACCCCTCTTTGGCAAAGCTGCATTTCGACTGAATCAAACTGCGCATGGTGTCAAGCAGTTCGTCCAAAGTTGCTCCGCGCCCCACATGAGCATCCACGAAAATCAATTCAACAGGAGGCAGAGCGGAAAACCCGGAGATCAGTACTACGGGAACGTTGGGCTTGGCGCTTTTGATCTTTTGCGCCAACTGCGAGCCGGTCAAACGTGGCATCTGATAATCGAGCAAGGCTAGGTCGAAAGAGCATTTCCTGAGTAGTGATAACGCTTCGACCGGATCTCCGGCGCTTACCACGTCAAATCCGCAACTTTTTATCACGCTGGTCAACACTCTTCGCGATTTTGTATTGTCGTCAACGTAAAATATTGTTCCGTAACTGATCATGACTGTAGACTCCCATTCTCGATTCGCACGCATGATTCCCGCGCACACTTGGGGAACGTGAGATGTACGCAGACCTTGCGGGGAGTCTTGTAAAGAGTCTGTCAGCTTGAAGTAAAGCTTCGTAAAGGGCGCCAGACGCGTGACCGCAGCCATCGCGCTGCAATGGCCAGCAGGCACCCTGCGGTAACCTGGTATGGCGCGAGAGCCTTTGGTGACAAACGTCGTGCCCTGCGATAACATTCGCGTTGCCGGTGAGGGATCGACTCTCTATCATGTCCAAGTTGACCGACCAGCGTTCCATTGTCACGCCCTATCGGCGCCATGAGGTGGGTAGCCAGCCGCCTTCGCTGTATGAGCCGTATCGCTCCACCGTACGGCGCGCGCCGTCCAAGCCGCTGATTTTTCTGCCGCACACTTTGTCGGAGGTCACGGGGCCGGTCTACGGGCACGGGGACATCGCAGAGACCGATAACGATCTTACCCGTCAGCATGCCGATGAGCCGCGGGGCGAACGAATCATCGTGACCGGGCGGGTGCTGGACAGCAATGGACGTCCCCTGCCGCGCACCTTGATTGAAATTTGGCAGGCGAACTCCGCAGGCCGCTACGTCCACGTGAAGGACCAGCACCCTGCGCCCCTCGACCCCAACTTTACCGGCGCAGGCCGCACCCTGACCGATGAGAATGGCGCCTATCGTTTTGTGACCATCAAGCCCGGGGCTTACCCCTGGCTCAATCACTACAACGCGTGGCGTCCCGCGCACGTACACTTTTCAATTTTTGGGAGAGCATTTATTACGCGTCTGGTCACACAGATGTATTTTCCTGGCGATCCGCTTTTTGCGTTTGATCCGGTCTTCCAATCTATTCCGGATGAAAAGGCGAGGCAGCGCATGATCTGCAGGTTCGATCTGGAAACCACGCAGCCGCAATGGGCACTGGGCTACAAGTTCGATATTGTTCTGCGCGGCCCCGAGGCTACCCCATTCGAGGCTTAACATGAGCTTGAGTCCAACTCCCTCGCAAACCGTTGGCCCTTTCTTTTCTTTTGGTCTGACCACTGAAAAGTGCTCCGTCCGCAGAATCGCAGGTCCACAAGCGAAGGGCGAGCGCGTGCTCCTGATGTGCCGGGTGCTCGATGGCGATGGCGTTCCGGTTCCGGATGCCATCATTGAGATTTGGCAAGCCGATGCCGATGGCAAGTACAACCATCCCGACGACGCCCAACATGAAACCGCCGACCCCGCCTGCCCCGGTTTCGGGCGCATGGGTACGGCAGAGGATGGAACGTGCGAGTTCGAGACGATCAAGCCTGGCCGCGTGCCGGGCACCGGCGGGGTTCTCCAGGCACCTCACCTGAGCGTTGCGGTGTTCGCTCGCGGCATGCTTAAGCAGTTGTATACGCGGGTGTATTTCGCCGGCGATTCAGCGAACCAGGAAGATGCGATTCTCGCGCTGGTTCCTGAAGATCGTCGCAAGAGCCTCATGGCCCACCCCGAACCCTCGCGTCCCGGTATCTGGCGCTTCGATGTGCATCTCCAAGGGGCACAGGAGACTGTCTTTTTCGACGTGTGAAGCTGCGGCAGCAGCAATCTAAGCCAGAGGAGCGAAGCCGGTGATCAGTTTTCTCTCAATTATCGCGGTGGGATTTTTTCTCGGGATGCGCCACGCGACTGATCCCGACCACGTGATCGCGGTGACCACGATCGTGAGCCGTCAGCGCAATCTGCTGAAGGCCGCGATGACGGGCATTTTCTGGGGCATCGGTCATACCCTCACGATTTTCGCCGTCGGTACGGTTATCATCCTTTTTGACGTAGTGATTCCCGCCCGGATCGGCCTCTCCATGGAACTCTCTGTGGGGCTTATGCTGATTGTCCTCGGCGTGATGAATATTGTCAGCTTCCTGCGTTCGGCGCGCGCGATCTCTCCGACCTTGCGGGAAGAATCAGAGGTTGTTCATCATCATGCTCACATTCATGGAGACTACGTGCACAGCCACGCCCATGGCCACTCTCCGGAGACGCATGCCCACCGCCAGCAAACGCCGCTGACTTGGCTCGACCGATTGTTTGGCAGGACCGGTCTCTATCAGCAACTTCGTCCGCTGGTCGTGGGCATTGTTCATGGACTCGCGGGTTCCGCCGCAGTGGCGTTGCTCATTCTCACCACCATCCGAAATCCTCACTGGGCCATTGCTTACCTGCTGGTCTTCGGAGCGGGCACGGTTGGCGGGATGATGCTGATCACGATGAGTATCGCCTCCGCGTTCAACTTCTTTGGACAACGGCATGAGAACTTTTCGCGGCGGCTGGGACTGGCTTCCGGCCTGGTGAGTTTGGCTTTCGGAGTCGTTCTCGCTTATCAGATCGGCATTGCGAACGGTCTGTTCACCGGCCATCCGCAATGGACGCCGCGATGACACTCGCTCACCAGCCACTTGAGTCGGCCCGCCGGACGAGTTACTTAATAGTTAACTTTGTGACGGTATAGTTACTCTGTAATAAAGGATATATACCCAAAAATTTTCGTTTTCTCGCTAGATCTATGAAAACAAAGGGTAAATTTTGGAGATACCCACGTAAAATATCCCTTCTAAAGGACTTACGGGAGGGATATCCCGGCGTTTTCTGCTGCGTAAGTCTATGAAAACAGGTGACGAGTCGAGATACGCTTCTAAAATATCCCTTCTAAAGGACTTAGCTGAGGATACTTTTCGAGGCGCTGGGATACTCACGCGTGGGAAAACGCGTCTGCCGAGGAACCCCGATTGTCAAAGAGCTGAAAGGCTCACTGCCGTTATCAAACAGCTAATGTCGTTGTAGGTTATGTTATCCGTTTGGAAGCGCCCGCGTCAAGCGAAAAATGGAGCGTTGCAGGGCTCGAAAAGCGGCCAGATCTGGGTGCGCCTCAGGAAATGGGACCGCGTTCGAGCTTACGCCCGACTCCGAACGGCAAATGGATAGAGCACGTGCTCTATGAATTCACGGGAGGTAAGGATGGAGGCCAACCCTGGTCCGGTCTGATCCTTGACTCAAATGGGAATCTTTACGGTACGACGTCTGAGGGCGGCAACTCGAGCGATTGCGCCTACAGCAGCTGCGGCCTCGTGTTCTCCTTGACGTCCTCCGCCAATGGCGTTTGGAAGGAACACGTCCTGCACGCCTTCACCGGCAAAGACGGAGGCGGACCCTTGGCTAACCTGGTCTTCGACGGTGGAGGCAACCTCTACGGTACGACATCAGAAGGCGGCGTTTACCGACAGGGGACCGTCTTCAAACTGACGACTGACTTGAACGGCAAGTCGACCGAAGACGTGCTCCACCAGTTCCCCCCCGGCAAGGGCGCCGGCTCTCCCAGTGCTGGCCTGACTTTCGATTCGGCGGGTAACCTCTACGGCACGACACCCGTCGGTGGCTTTTACGGAAAAGGAACTGTTTTCGAGCTGGCGCATTGACTCAAAGGTACTCTCTTCCGGCGTCAAATATACCTGCTACAACGCCAGATGCGGCACAGTGTTTTAAGCTGGCCCGCGTCCCAGGTTTCTACCCCCGGGTTTGTCCCCTCCGAACTGAGAGTTTCTTCGAGGGATGAGCTAATTCGCCTTGATTTTCCGCTTACTTAGATTGAGGAACGAAAAAGGCGAGCCGGACTCTCGGGACAGAAGAGAACTCTCTGGAACAAGCGGCGCGCTCACGCTGAAGTTTCTCTTCTGCTCAGCGATCAATTGGGACCCCATCCGTAGCACAGACTTTTAACCTATTGCATTACTTCGCGGGCGAAACAAACGGCTCCCGTGCCGAAAACAAGGAGGATTCATGGTCCGCATTCGGGTTTGGATTGGTTTCAGCCTATTACTTCTCAGTTGCGCGGTCCCCGCTTTGGCTCAGCAACCGGCTGGGAGTGCGGCTAACCCGCTGGTCCCACCGCTGGTCAGCTTCAGTGGCAGCTTGGCTGATCTGAATGGCAAACCGCTCAGCGGCACCGTTGGTGTCACTTTCTTTCTCTACAAAGACCAGCAAGGAGGCTCTCCGCTTTGGATCGAGACGCAGAATGTTCAGTCCGACAAGTCAGGCCACTATTCCGTAATGCTCGGTTCCACCACTAGCTCGGGTCTGCCGTCTGACATCTTCGTCGCAGGGGAAGCGCGCTGGCTGGGAGTGCAACCTCAAGGCCAGGCGGAACAATCACGCGTCATGCTGCTCAGCGTGCCCTACGCCCTTAAGGCGGCAGACGCGCAGACCTTCGGCGGCCTGCCGCCTTCAGCCTTCGTGCTGACTACGCCCATTGGGGCGGGTTCGGCCTCGCCGTCCTCTTCAACCTCGGCTTCCGGCACTGCCGCGGCTCCGCCTGTGGGCGGGAGCGGCACAAAGAACTTCATTCCTATCTGGACCGACAACATCGGCGACCTGGGGAATTCAGTGCTCTTTCAAACAGGCACTGGAAGCACCGCGAAACTCGGCATCAACACCACCGTTCCCGCTTCTACGCTGGACGTAAAAGGCGGCGGGACATTCCGGGGCGTGCTCAACTTGCCCGCGACCGGATTAGCGACGGCGGCTAAAGGCTTTAACTCGCAACCGCTGAATTCGTCCGCATCGGCGTTCAACAGTGGAACCAGCAGCGCAGTCACCCAGACCTTTCAGTGGCAGGCAGAGCCAGTCGGTAATAATACAAGCAACCCGGCCGGCTCCCTGAATTTGCTCTTCGGCCAAGGCGCCAACAAGCCCAGCGAGACCGGACTGAACATCGCCAGCAACGGGCAGATCAACTTTGCGTCCGGGCAGACCTTTCCAGGGACTGGCACGATCACTGGAGTCACGGCGGGAGCGGGCCTGAGCGGTGGCGGCAACAGCGGCAACGTGACCCTGAGCGTGGCCAGCAGCGGGATTACTAACACCATGCTGCAGAATTCGTCGCTAACGGTGAACCCCGGCGGCGGGATGACCGGCGGAGGCAAGATCTCTCTCGGCGGTACCGCTAGCCTCGGTCTGCAAAGTTGCAGTACTAATCAGGTTTTGGAATTTGTGGGCGGCGTCTGGACGTGCGCGACTGCGGGCACGGGAACAATCACGGGCGTGACCGCAGGCACAGGTCTCACTGGCGGCGGTACCTCCGGCAACGTCACCTTGAACCTGGACACCACGAAAGTCCCGCTTTTGGCAACCGCCAACACCTTTACCGCCAATCAAACTATCGACGGCTCGTTAGCCGTGGCCAGCAACACTACCTATCAGCCGTTCTCTGTGCAAACCTCAAGCAGCTTTGGCACATGGCTGGAACTCGGTAACACGAGCGCCGGTGGCCACACCTGGAACATCCTTTCCGCTGGCGGCGGCAACGCCGAAGGCGCCGGTAATTTGGGCATCACTGACCTGACGGGCACGAGCACAATCTGGCTCGAAGGCAAGGTGAATGTCGCCAGTCTCTCTGCCGGCTCGCCAAATTCTCCACTCCTTCAAGTCAGCGGCAATGGTCCGAACGCGGTTGTGTTAGTGAATGCCACAATAGCAAGCACGCAGCTTCCGGGCATGCTTGTGTTTGGCGGAAACAGCGGATCGACCACTGCTGCATCCGATGGGATCGATGTGGGCGGAGGAAATAACTGTTGTGGTGGCGGGAACGGCGGCGCCGGATTGAATGCAACCGGAGGAGGTTCCGGAGGCGTAAATGGGGGGCCGGGCGGTACCTTCACCGGAGGCTTTGGGAACACGAATAATTTCTTTGCCGATGGGGACGGCATTGACGCTACGAACGGTGACGGCGGATTCTTTGAGACCAGCTTTGCGTACGCCGGCAACTTCGCTGGCGATATCAATGTCAGCGGAGCAGTTTTTGCTGCGACGAAAGACTTCAAAATCGATCACCCGCTCGATCCGGCAAACGAGTATTTGTTCCACGCTTCGGTCGAATCTTCCGAGATGAAAACCATCTATGACGGCGTCGCCACGCTAGACGCCAGCGGCAGCGTCGTGGTCGAAATGCCCGGCTGGTTTGAAGCACTTAACGGCGACTTCCGCTATCAACTGACCCCGGTCGGCGCACCCGGTCCCGGACTCTATGTTGCCCGCAAGATTTCCCGCAATCGCTTTACCATCGCCGGCGGTACGCCCGGAGCTGAGGTTTCCTGGCAGGTTACCGGCGTACGTCATGACGCCTATGCTCGGGCTAATCCGTTGGCGGTCGAACAGTTAAAGCCAGCCCTCGAACGTGGCTATTACATCCACCCCGAGCTATACGGAGAAGCCGAGGAGAAGGGAGTTCAATGGGCCCGGAACCCAGACTGGATGCGGCGCATCAAAGACCTTCGTGCGAAAAGGGGCCACGACCGAGTCATGCTACCGCTGCAACCTAGGGACAAAGTGTCGCAACCTGGTCTGAACCCCGTGGCGACGGGAACCGGACAATAAATAACCTCACACCAACCGGGTCTCGCCCGTGGCATGGCCAGGCCCGGAACCTCCTAGTTAGTTACAGCCCCGCCCTCTCGCACAGAACGCGAGAAGGGCAGGGCACCCGCTTTTTGCGCGCAGAGGAAAGCATGGGCCAGCCCCGGTGCAAACGCTTACCTTTTTAATAGGCACTACCAGCAGACTTTACGACCGTGGATTGCACGGCGGTGAGGGTCTGGACTTGAGTGTGAAGGGTGGTTGTGTCCCAAGGACCGTTGACGGAGCAGCCGACATAGATGAGATTGGTGGGGTTGGCCAAGGTGACCCAGCCGTTTACCGCCAAAGTCGTACTTATCGTTGTTTGTCCGTCGGCGGTAAACGGGAGTTCCATGGTTGCGAACGCAGGCTGGCCCATGTTCACAGGGCTGCCGGCGCCATCGGAGGCATAAAGATCGCACCAAGGGTTGACGAAGCGGTGACCTTGGGGATCAACTCCGTAGGCGAGAGTGATATTCCCAGTCACCAAATAAGAACCCGCAGGGATGTTGGTGAGTTGGATCACTCCCGGCGACTGGCTGCCCGCCGACACGCTTACCTGAGTGTTGGTGAACGTGGTGTTCACGTAGGTATTGGCGGGAGTGTTGGTTAGGATGCAGATGCCGACGTCTTGCGTTCCCGAGATTGAGCGGTGTGCTGGCCCGTGAGTGCAGAATCCACTCCGCTCCAGCACCTTGCGTCCGCAAACGCTTCACGTCCCTTCTCCTTGCAACGTTCCCACGCGGCACCTTCGCGCGCTTGGCAAAAGCGCGCCTATCCGCTGGTGCCTCAAAGAAGCTATGGAGGAACGCCCCAATGGCCCGCAGCCGCACTTCTCAGAATAATGCGACCGTTAGCGGAATGGAATCATCAATCTTTGAGTGACGCTGGCCCGCAACCCACACCGAGTTGGTGTACCGGAAAAGGGCATGAACAACACAGTACCTGTCATCGCGCGTGAAACGAGCAGCCATCGCTATGAGGCTGTGATGCGCATCAGTGAGGCGATCGCGGCTTGCCGTGAACCTGAAGAACTGGCCAGTACTCTAGCGGAAGAAATTGGCGACTTTCTCCACTTCGACCACCTCTACCTCACTGTATTCAAGGAGAACTCCAGGGAAATCGAATATCTTGTTTGGGGAAAAGGCTCTTTGCCATTCCCGGACCTGCCCATTGAAGAGTTGCCATTGTGGCACGCTATGGCGAGCGGGGATCCAGAGCATACTGGCGATTGGGATACCGAGGAGCGATTTCCGCAATTCAAGGAGTGGGCCCAGAAGATGCGGCTCGGCTCGGGGGTCCGCGTGCCGTTGACGACGCCGCATCGACGGCTAGGTGTTTTCGGACTCAGCCGCGACACCGTGAATCCATTCAGTGAGGAAGACATATGCTTCCTCCGGTTGGTCGGGCGTGTCGTCGCCTTCGCGCTTGATGATGGTTTGAATCTGAGGCGCGCGCAGAGTGCGCATGCGTGCCTGCAAAGTCAAAACGAGCGCCTCCAATTGCTTCTGAACCTGACCAATCGAATTACATCGAATCTGCAGCTTCGGGAACTGTTACGTGACGTCGCAGCTAACATTCGCGAGGTCATGCATTGTGATGCGGTTGCGGTTTCGCTCGTAGATTCGGCCTCAGGCACGGCCAAGCTATATGTCCTTGATTTTCCTCAGGGCAAAGGCTTCATTAAGGAGGAGCGGGTCCTCACAAGAGCCGGCGCCGCCAAGCGCGTTCTGGAGACATTGAAACCAGCCGTTGTTAACAAGGCCGATCGTTCCGAACTCCCGGCTGAGATCTACGATGAAGTGGTCGCCGAAGGCCTGAAGAGCACCTGTCTGTTTCCGCTGATTAATCGGGGTCGAGCGCTCGGAATCCTGACCATTGCACGGACTACGGAAGCTCCTTTCACTCCATACGACGTCGAATTTCTGACACAAGCTGCGGGACAGATCGCAATTGCGATCGAAAATGCATTGGCATACCACGAGATTTCAGAACTCAAGGACAAGCTCGCCCAGGAGAAGTTGTATCTCGAAGAAGAAATCCGCAGCGAGATGAACTTTGAAAACATTATCGGAAACAGCCTGGCGTTAAAACATGTTCTGGAACTCGTAGAAACGGTTGCCCCCAGCGATTCCACGGTCCTG
>Ga0222749_10000987_pt1 | contig 15333 bp, 11 predicted proteins | sample IncBWH2Mmetat_FD_197234 | JGI IMG/M metagenome (GOLD analysis project Ga0222749, IMG submission 197234) | Metatranscriptome of lab incubated forest soil microbial communities from Barre Woods Harvard Forest LTER site, Petersham... | ecosystem: Environmental > Terrestrial > Soil > Temperate... | reverse complement strand
TATGTGGGCCTGACCTTCAGCCCCGACGGAACCAAGATCGCGGCCAGCGGCGAGGGATTCGTGGCGATCTGGGACACGGATGCCTTCAAGCTTTTCAAGGAGTTCAAGCTTCGCGGGCTCATCGACGAAGTCCTGTTCGATCCGCAGATGAGAATCATGATCGCGCGTGGCAAGGCCATGGATACGGGGATTTGGGATGTCACGACCTGGATTCAGGCAAAGTATCAGGCAAAGCCCGGCATCACCGAGTTCCACACGAGGCCCTTGATGGCCTCCTTCGGTGACGCGGTGGCCGCGATGAACAACGGTCCAACCAAAGGCGCCCCGACATGGGGCGATGCGCGCTCGGGCTCCTGGTCGGCGGATCGGCTGCTGAGGTGGGCCGAGTATCCGGTGGGTTCCTGTCCTGCGTCGTTCGATCCGAACGGGACGTGGCTCGCGCTTTCCAACGGTCAAAAGGGGATCCGCCTCTGGGATATGAACCCCTACTGGCCCCGACGCACGGAAGTGCGGGAATACCCGGACTTCGCCGAAGGGCGCCTCGAACATGCCAATGCCCTTGCCTTCCACAAGCGGTATCTCCTCCTCGGAGAAGAGAACGGATACATCACCCCGATGGCCCTTCAGAGATGGGAGGACCTGCGACCTGCGAGCCGGAGCGGCGACCCCTCCCACGGGCCTTCCGTCACCGAGCCCGATCACCTGGCGTTCCGTCGACACGCCGGCCATGTCACCTCGCTGTCGCTGTCTCCGGACGGCCACTTCTGCGTCTCGGCAGGAATGGACGAGAACGTCTGCACTTGGGGAATCGATCAGCTCGTCGCCTCGACCCCCGCGAAGCCTGAATGGACCGTGTCTGGACATTACGCGGCCCTGAGTTCGGATGGCCGGCAGCTCGCCGTCGCGGAGGACAAAGGGGTCCGGCTCTATGATTTCCCGGGTCGCCTCCCCACCGGGTGGATTGCCGCCGAGCCGAAGTCGGGCCGAGTCGTCCGTCTCCGGTTCAACCCGACGGGCACGGCCCTCGCCGTTATTTCCTGCCGTTGCGAGGAGTGCGTTCCGAGAAAAGGGGGGGACGTCTCGCTCGCCAGCTACAAACTCGGGCACGCGCGCGTGCATCAGCACGGGGGGAAGCTGGAGGTGTGGAACCTCTCCTCCCCGGGCGCGAAGCCCAAGTAGGCCGCGCCCCCCAACAGCGCGAACGTTCGCAGGGATCCTGCAAGGAGTGACGGACTTGAGTGTCCTTGTATCCAGAATGAGCCGCTTCGAGAGTTCCGCCCGGAATTCCCCGGTGATTGAGCTCATGGGGGAGGCTTCCTCGCCGATGGCCCCCGACCCCGAGGTCGGGGTCCTTCTTGGGCGTTGCCTCCGGGGAGAACGCGAGGCCTGGCAGGAGTTCATTGACCGGTACCACCGGGTTCTCGAAGGCTCCGTGCGCACCGCCTATTGGCGGACCCTCTATGCCGTTCCTGAAGCGGATGTCGCCAATGTCGTCCAGGATCTCTATGCGCGTCTTTTCGAGGACAACTTCCGGAGGCTTCGGTCCTATCAGGGGCGCTGCCCGTTTTCGCTCTGGCTCCGGTCCCTGGCCACTCATCATGCGCTCAATACCATCCGCGATGAAAAATCCCGGGGGAGACATGCTGGCGGTGAGCTCGATTCATTGCCCCTCAAGTCGGATGATGCCCCCGCAAGTCCGGAGGAGGCGGAGAAGCAGGAAGATCTCCGGCGCCTCCGCCGTTTCATCAGCCAACTCGGTCCGCTGCAAAAGACCGTCCTCGAGATGCTTTACTACGATGGCGAGACCTATCAGGTCATCTCGCAGTCGCTGGGCATTCCGGTGCAGACGCTCGGATCCCTCATCACCCGGGCACGGGCGCGTCTCCGACAGTTGATGACGGGCACGAAGCCCGCGAAGGATTGAAACTCGATGGACATGATGGATCCTTGCCCGACGCCCGAGGATATGGTGATCTTCTCATCGGGGTCGGCGTCCGAGCAATCCTGGCGTCTGATCGTCCGGCACCTTTCCCGGTGCGTCGTCTGCAGACGTGGCACCCTGCTTCTGGATCCCGGGAATGTCCATGCGTATCCCGAACCTCGGACCGCGGCTCCGGAACTTCCCCTCGCCCTGAGCCCACGGTCGTCCGTTTGGGGAGGGGCACTCCGTGGAGCTGCGGCGGCAGGGCTGCTGTTCGCGATGGCATGGGCGCTCATTCTGATGAACCGGCCCCGGGAGGAGCTTGTGGCGCCTCCGACCCTCGATGGACCGAATGGGGCCGTGACCCGTCCGGGGCCCCGTCCACGACTCGCGGTGGGTGAGCCCCTCGTGCCTGAATCGAAGGAGCGCGCAAGCGTTGAAGCGCCGTTGGAGCGGCATCCTACGCTCCGGAAGACCACGCCATACTATCCTCTGCCTCCGTCGGTGAGGGACGGGCCCGAGCCCGCGCCCGCGCCGATGCTGCGACCCGGGTCTGATCCGCCGCCGACCGCTCTCCTGGCGGAAAGGACCTCCCTCGGCGTGGCGGAAGCCATCGAGGTGGCCGCGGGGAGTGGTGCGGTCACGATCGTCTCCGAGTCGAAAGTGGAGGCCGTCGGCCCGAGGACCTATCTCCGGCCTTCGGAGACCTTGGTGTCCGAGCAGGGCGGGTGCGTGGTTCTGCCCGACGGGTCGAGGGTGCATCTGTCGCCGAAGAGCGAAGTCAAAGTCGTGTGGAGCCAGACGCTCGTGTGCTACGCCGTGGAACTTCGGAAGGACGAAGCACTCATCGACCTCGGTCCGGCGCCTCGAGACCTGCACGTCGGAAACGGCAGAGTCGGCGTCCGGCTGCGGGAAACCTCCGGAAGAGTGCTCCTCTCGACCCAGGACAATGCGCTTTGGGCGATCCCGCTGGGGCCCGCCGTCTTCCGTTCCCCCACGGGGGTGAATCTGTCTCTCAGGCCGCGTGAGGCGCTGGTGCTTCGAATGGATCGGGACGCGATCGAGACGAGCGACGTCTCCCCCGAGGGTTTGGGGTCGGTCTTTCCCAGCCTGAAAGAGACGCCGCGGCCGGTGCAGCCCCCGCTTCAGCCGATGGTGCAGGTGGAGCGTCCGCCCGACGTGACCAAGCTCCTGCACGCCCTTGCCACCCAGGGCTATGGCTACCGGGTTTCCGGTCGGCAAGTTCGCGAGGGGGTTTGGCTCTCGTCGGGGGTTCTGGTCTCCACGATCGAGGACATTACGGTGGCGCGGCAGCAGGAGAACCCGAAGCGATCTCACTTCCAGAAAGGAAAATGGGTCTGGGACGCGCCGGGGGCGGTGAAGCCCGGGACCCGCGAGGAACGTCTCCTGGAAACGGTCCGCAGCGCTCAGCCTCCTCATCTCATCCTGCAACACGCCCTTGAGCTGGCCAATTCTGAATTGCAAAGGCGGAAGGTGGTGGCAAAGTCCGGGACGATCCTATGGGAATGCACACTCGATCCCCAAAAGGTGCGACCGGACCTCAATCTTTTCCTTCAGCAGTCGGTTCGGGAGGGTCACCTGGACCGGCCGGACTTCATCTACTGGGAGACGGTCGAGGGAGCCATGGAGCTGACGACCCTCAAGGAGGAACCTAGGCTGCTCAGGGCCGTCGACCGTCGAAGGGTGGCTTTCTCCTACAACACGGTCAGCGGCCTTGATCGGCGCTGGTACGAGCTCGAAACCGTCTATGAGTTCTCTGATCCCGGGCGTCCCAACCCCCGAGTGCCCCAGGACGTCCTAAAGGACCTCGATCCGACCCGCAGATAGGCCCCCTGGGGTTTGCCGGAGTGCAAGGGCGGCGCCCCGAGCTGGATGCCACGATCCATCGGTCGCCCCGGGATCCCTCACGCGTGATGGGCCGTCAGCCGGGTGGGCCCGGACGATGGTAGGTTGAACACTGGGGCGGGCAAGCCAGTCCCCCATGCATTCGTGCGCGCCGCGGCGGTGTATCCGGCGGCTCGCTGCAATGGGCGGGTACCTCAAAATCTCACTTCGATCCCCACATTTTCACGCGTCGGGCTTTATCATGAGCGGGCACTTCATGGGGGCGATGGAATTAGAGGTTTCGCGGTGAACGTGCGAGCCATTTTGGGGATTCTCCTCCTCTTCCTTGCGTCGTTCATCCATCCCATCCCCGCGGAGGAGCGGGGGGTCGAGTCCCACGATCCCTTCTTCGAGACCGAGGTCTGGCCGAAGGTCGGCGAACGGACCTGCCTCAACTGCCACGCTCCCCGGGGCGATGCCGCGGAGAGCAAGTTCCTGCTCGAAGACCCCGCCCTCCATGTCGAGTACCTCGCGCACAACCGGCAGGCCTTCGTCCGGATGGCCCAAGTGAAGAAGGATGGCGTCTCCCGGATCCTCCTCAAGGCCTCGGGCAAACTCGACCACGGCGGGGGCGCCCAGCTCAAGACGGGAAGCTCCGGCTACCGGGTCCTGGAGCGCTTTGTCGGTGGGCTGGAGGGCACGCCCAATGAAGCGGGCGCGGCTCCAGCCCCGCGGCCTTTCTTTGACGGGGTCCAGATGGCCACCCCTCGTCGTCTTCTCCGGCGGGTGACCCTTTCCCTGGCCGGGCGTCTCCCCACCCCCGACGAGGAGTCCGAGGTCGATCGCGGAGGGGAGAAGGCCCTCGAGCCGGCGCTCGACCGGATCCTGACCGAGGACGCCTATTATGACCGCCTGGCGGAAGGGTTTAATGACATCTTCCTCACCCTCGGGTACATGGGAAACGCGGATGACGCCCTTTCCTACGACCACTTCGAGAAAACCCGCCACTGGTACCAGAACTTCGATCTCACCCACGTCCCCGAGAAGGAGCGCCAGAAGGCCGGGTACAAACTCGCCGATGACTACCGGAAGGCGCTCCTTCACGAGCCCCTCGAGCTCATCAAGTACATCGTCCGGAACGACCGGCCTTTTACCGAGATCGTCACCGCCGACTACGTGCTCGTCTCCCCCTACTCCGCCCGCGGGTACGGGATCTTCGAGAGCCTGAAAGACAGGTTCACGAACCCCGAGGACCCGTTCGAATACATCCCCGCCCGGATCCCCGCCCTGAAGGGCCGGGACGGCCGGGTCCAGAAGACGGAGGCCGGCCTTTACCCGAGCGCGGGGATCCTCTCGATGTTCCAGTACCTTCGCCGGTATCCGACGACCGTCACCAACCGGAACCGCCTCCGCGCCCGGATGTATTACCGCCACTTCCTGGGGATCGACGTCATGAAGCTCGCTCCGCGGGTCGCGGACGCGGCCGCGGTCGCCGCCAAGTTCTCAAACCCCCCGTTCCAGGCCCCCGAGTGCGTCGTTTGCCACAAGACGATCGATCCCGTCGCCGGCCTCTTCCAGGACTACTTCAACGAGGAAGGGCACTACGGACCGCGCAAGGAAGGCTGGTTCACCGACATGTTCGCTCCGGGTCGCGAGGGACGCGACCTTTCCCCCCAGGAGCGCTGGCGGGCGCTCCAGTGGCTGGGCGAGGAGACCGTGAAGGACCCGCGCTTCGCCTCCGCCATGGTCGAGCACGTCTATTACATCCTCATGGGCCGAAAGGTTCTCGAGCCCCCACAGGACATCGACGAACCCCTCTTTGCTCCCCGGCGGCGGGCCTACGATGAGGAGCGCCGCATGATCCGGGACATTGCCCGGAGATTCGCCCAGGGCGGATTCAACCTGAAATCCGTCTTCAAGGCCCTCATCGCGACGCCCTTCTACCGGGTGGACGGCCTGTCGGAGGCCGTTAAGGATCCGGCCCGCCGGGCCGAGCTCGACGACGTCGGCCTGGTCCGGCTCCTCACGCCGGAGGCCCTGGAACGGAAGGTCAGGGCCGTGTTCGGCTTCTCCTGGGGACGGCTCAAGGACTCCGATCAGAAATTCGCCATCCTCTACGGCGGCATCGATTCCAAGGAAGTCACCGAGCGCAACGGCGACCCGAGCGGCGCGATGGGCGCCATCCAGCGGATCATGGCGAACGACGTCGCCTGCAAAGCGGTCGCCAAGGACTTTGGTCTCGTGCCCGAGAAGCGCCGGCTTTTCCCCGACATCGAGCCCGGCGACCTTCCGGACCCGGGCCCCGACTCCGAAGGCAAGATCCTCCGGGGGATCGTCCACCTCCACCGGGTCGTCCTCGGCCGCGAGCATTCCCCCAGCCACCCGGAGGTCCTCCGCACGTACGCGCTCTTTAGATCCATCGTGGAGGAGGCGCGCTCGAAGAAGGGACTGTCCCCCCAGGAGAGCTATTTCTGCCGGGGCCAGGAGAATAAGCGCGAGGAAGACCCGAAATACACCATCCGAGCCTGGAGAGCCGTCGTGACCTATCTCTTGAGACAGGATGACTTCCTTTATGAGTAGCGATCAGGATCTCGGCCGTCGTCGGTTCCTCAAGCTCTGCAGCGCGGCAGGACTCGGGTTTGCCGCTCCCCTGGGCCTCCCCGCGTGGGGTAAGCAAGCCGAGCCGGCCCCGTACGAGGGCCCCTTCTACGTCGTCCTGAACGCCTCCGGCGGCTGGGATACGACCTATCTCATGGACCCGAAGGGGGTCGGCGGCATCAACCGGCTCTACCAGGAAGGCGATATCGAGACCCGCGGAACCCACAAGTTCGCGCCGAACGCGAAGCAGGTGAAGGGAGGGCTGACGAACGAGGCCTTCTTCGAGAAGTACGGCTCCGAGCTCCTCGTTTTGAATGGTCTCGACTACTCCGTCAACAACCACGACCCCTGCTCCCGCTACATGGCGACCGGCAAGCTCGACAGCCTCGCCTATCCCACCTTCGCCGCCCTGGTCGCCGCGTGCAAGGGTCAGCAGTACCCCCTCGCGTTTCTCACCTTCGGGAACTACTCCTCGACCGGGAACCTCGTCCCCATGGCCCGGATCCCCTACCTCCAGTCGCTCTCCCTCATCTCGAACGCGGACGGGGTCGAGGGCATGGCCCAGAACCCCTATCATGACCCGTTCGCCGCGGACAAGATCGAGCAGGCGCTCAAGGATCAGTCCGACGCCCGCCGGGTGGACGGCTGCCGCCTCCCGAGGGTCGAGCGCTCGGAGAACATGCTCTACGCCGCCCAGCTCAATTCGAAGACCCTCAAGCGCGTGACGCCCTACGTCCCGAAGACCAACCCCAAGGAGCGGCTTTCCCAGCAGGCGGACATCGCGCTGGCCTCCTTCAAGGCGGGGGTTTGCGTGTCGGCCAACCTCACCATCGGCCAGTTCGACAGCCACAACAATAATGACCAGGATCAGATGAAACTGATCCCCGAGTTTCTCGCCGGGGTGGACTACCTCTTCCGCCGGGCGGAGGAGCTCAAGATTCGCGACCAGCTGGTCGTCATCATCCAGAGCGAGATGAGTCGGACTCCCGACTACAACAAGGGAAACGGCAAGGACCACTGGTCGGTGGGCTCGATCATGTTCCTCGGCCGCGGCATCAAGGGCAACCGCGTGATCGGCGCGACCGACGAGAAGCAGAGGCTCCTTCCGATCGACCCGAAAACCCTCGCGATTGAGAAGGAAAAAGGCATCCGGGTCCGACCCGAGCACCTGCACCAGGCCCTGCGAGAACTCGCGGGGATCCAGGGCCATGCCTTCGCCAAGGAGTTCCCCCTCGCCATCCCCGAGGCCGAACAGCTGAAGGGGCTCTGGGGCTAACCGGGCCGGGCCTCCCGCCGTCCCCCCTGGGCGAACGCGCCCGGGCGCGCGGGCGTGGCGGGTGGGCCGTGGTGATGGCGTTGGCGCCTGCGGTCCCAGGGTAATCCTCAGGGGCAGGCGATGCGACCCACCTCATAGTGCAATACGTATCGGCCCTCTCGGATGATCCTCGGATCGATCCTCAACTCGTGGAAACGGATCCCTTCCTTTAGCAGTTCTATGGCGATTTCGCCCAGCGGATCAGTCCTGGATCCAATGAAGAGGGGCCCGATGATGGGCAACCCCTTCAATGGAATCCACCAGGTTGCAGGATGGATGCAGCTCAAGGGAGGAATGATCCACACGGTCTCGCAATACCCATCATCGATCATCAAGCTGAACCGACCCTCCGAATCCAAGGGGACCGGATCAGACTTCACCACCCCATACGGCCCCTGACCCCGGATACGGATGCTCAGCTGCTCTGGAGGAACAGCCCCTGGCAGGTCGGCGATCTCTCCGGAAAATCCATGATGGTGGTTCGTCAAGCCGGGAAGGGCGCAAGACGACAGGGCGAGGAGGGAACCTATTGAGAGCAAGACGAGGAGGGGTCCCCCAAATGCCGTCTCCCGGGGCGACTTCACGATAAACACCTAGCGTTGGGAGGGTGCCATGGTTCGCCCGGAAGCATGGTTCTCATCGAGGGGATCCATGCAAGAGTCGAGGTTCCCTGACTTCGCCCCCCATCCCCCTCCTCCGGAAGGCCCGGCTTCCGGGGGACTGGCCGCTGCGCCCGGAGGGGGGGCGGGGGGGCCGAGCGCACGCCTTGATGGATGGTCGGGAACAAAGGGAACCAGGCTCTCATCATCTCCTTGGGCTGGAGAGATTCATTTGGTCACGCATACGGGCTCTTGCAGGTCTAGGGAACTCCCGGCCCTTATTCAGTAAGATATTCCCGTGGTCTCCCGGAACGATGCCGCCTGGGACTTGCGCAACGACCCGGCGCCCGATCGCGCTCAGTGCGTCTTCTGCCACCAATTGGTCGACATTGCGATCGGCATCCGCTGCCCTCGGTGCCGAGCCTGCTATCACTCCGATTGCTGGAAGGCCAATGACGGCCGGTGCGGGATCTACGCATGTGAATCGGACAGGCCCCCCGTCGCCCCGCAACCCACGCCACGGACCCCAATGCATCTGCCCACCACCCCGTCTCCCGCCCGGCCAGGAAGAGGTCACTTGATGTTGGTGGCGTTCCTGGTGATTTCCGGCTTGGCCCGATTCGGTGCTCATTTCCGGACTCCCGAGCCGCAAGCGTATCACTCGGGCGTCAGTAACGACCCGCGGATTTCCCCAGCACTGCCAGCGAATCTGAGGGATGCCCGGAAGATTGAGGAGGAGACCCGGCCCCTCGTCAAATTTCTTAGGGAAACCCCTCGCCCGGCGGATCCGCAGGGCCGCGCCGAACTGCGTCGGCAGGTGGACTACGCCATCTCCCGACTTCAGCGAGCGCGCGAATTGTATGAGCTCCGCCAGTTTAGCTTGCAGAATTTCGACAATGTCGGTTCCATTCAGAATCTGGCCGCCACCATCGAACTGCTGGTGAGGTTGCGCGAGGGCCTCAACCGACCCTGAGCGAGCACTCCTTCTGGGTGAACCAGGAATTCGCGAAGGAAGGGGCCGCCCTCCGGCGTCCAATTGGAGGATCACTCACGCCTCATGGAGGGAACGATGGTGAACCTAACGACGCTCCTGTTCGGCCTCGGGATTGCACTGTTCGCCGCTCCGCAGGACGATGATCTTCGGAAGAAAATCGACCAACTCATCCGGACGTTGGGGGATGACAACAAGGATACCCGCGACAGGGCCGTCCGAGAGCTCGCCAAGGTCGGAAAACCGGCTCTCGAAGCCCTCCGGCAGGCCGCCACCGCGCAGGATGCCGAGGTGAAGGCACTCGCCGCGCAAGCGATCGAGCGGATCGAGTGGGGGCCGGGGCTGGACAAGCTCAAGCAGTACGTCAAGGATCGGTTCGAGGACGGAGCCAGTGTCGAGCCCTCAAAGCTCAAGTCGATCCACCGCTGGTTTCCCGAGCTCCGCTTCTACGAGGTTGTACCTGGCGCGGCCGCCGCCGGGGGAGCGGTCATGATGATGGGCCGCGCAGGGGGAACGAGCGTCTTTGCCATACGCAAGCTGGAAGATGGTTTCTCGCGGATCCTCGTCAAGGGCATCTTCTGCGCGGGCGCCTTCAAGGAACTCCTCCGGGCCGACAAGATCAAGCTTGCGGACTACGATACGGCCGTGGACTTCGGAGTGGCCTTCCTTGAGATGTACTGGTTGTCGAACGAACAGATGTACATGGGCAACGGAACCGGCCGATTCGAGAAGATCGATGACGGATGGGAGTTCCAGTCGCAGAATTACACCATGTTCATTACCTTCAAGACCGACAAGGAAGGGATCCTGACCGATATCGTCCAGCCGAACTTCAAGTATTGGCAGCAAGGGGGCAATTCCCAGAAACTGGGAGAGGAAAAGAGCAGACTTGAGATCGAGAAACTCAAGATCGAGGTCGAGCTGCTCAGGCGGCAGCTCGAAGAGACCAGGAGGAAGTAGGGGTGGCCCTCGGAACTCCAGCCGGCAAGCCCTACGTCGAGTCCTGAAAACTTGGCAGGGGAGGTCTCCCTTTGACTCCCCATCGTCGGAGAGGAAGTGTTCACCTCGCCGTCTTGGTGAGATTCTATATGCCGAATCGGACGGACGGCCCGACCCCTAACAGCGTTTTCGGACTTTGAAGGCTCACGGTGGTAGGATGGGGGGCGAGCCCCCTGCATGATGACCCCATGAGGTAATGCGCATGTTCCCGGACTTCCTTGGGGCTCTGCTGGGGCAAGTTGATCGGCGACGTGCCTTCGGCAACAGGCATCCCGGATCGTTTCCTCCGGACGGCGGACGTCATCGAGATCACCGGCCAGAGCTGGCGCCTGAGGGATCGAGGGGGCAAAGCTGGGAATTGATGGGATTCATGAACGGCACAATGGCGGATCCGACCCCGGCCTCAAGGGAGAATTGGAACGACTGACCATGGCGTGGAACGGGCGATACCAGCTGGCCACTCAGATCGGCCCCCACGGCTTTTTTGCCGAGGTGGAGGTGGAGGTGGAATCGGCGGAGTTTCCGACGGACCCGCCGGTCAAGGTGATGTTCTCCGAGCTAAGGACGCTGACTCACGGGGTGGACTGGCGAAGCGCCACTACTTTTGGGATCTTGTATGCGGTCTCGAAGCTCGCCGGCAACCTCGTCGGGAAGGGTCTCATCGTCAGGGTTACGGATGTGCGCGGGATGACTGGGGATACCGGATACATGGACCTGGCCTTCGCCGCGGCCTTTGCCGTTTGGAAGGCCTTCGATCATTCTCCTGAGAATCCACCCACATTGGACACTACAGCGAAGTCCTTTCTCTTCCCAAAATGAAGGACATCCGCCGAGGTCTGCCTCTACGAGGGCCCGAGCCTGGTGGCCCGGCACGCCCGCTCGTACGAGACCCCTCAGGACCTCCATGATGCTCACCACGCGAAGGCGGTCCTGGAGCGGAAACGACGGGCCTTCGGGCAGACCCTCCAACGGCTCTTCTGGGCGCTCGCTCCCGAGGCGAAGGACGGGACTGGGATATCACACGCTGGCGAAGATATGGCGCGATCGAAGGTGCTAATCACCATATTGGCAACTTTGGCAAATATTTGGAGACACCAGGAAGTGACCTGGCCCCTTCAAGCTGGGCCATTTACAGGCGAAAGGGAACCCCATGCCTAAGCTCGTCGTTCGCAGTTTCGCCATCTCCTTGGACGGCTTCAGCGCCGCGCCCGGGCAGAGCCAGGAAGCACCTTTTGGCAAGGACGGCCTCAAACTCATGAACTGGGTCTTTGCCACGAAGTTCTTCAACACCATGTACGGCCGGCCCGGAGGCGTCGAGGGCATCGACAACGACTTCATGGCCAAGGCTGATGACAACATCGGCGCAAGCATCATGGGCCGGCATATGTTCGGCCCGCCGCCTGATGCCAGGGAAAAAGAAGCCTGGAAGGGCTGGTGGGGCGAGAACCCGCCTTACCACCATCCGGTCTTCGTGCTGAGCCATCAAAAAAAGGCCTCCTTTGACATGGAAGGCGGCACCAGTTTCACCTTTGTGACCGACGGCATCGAGCCCGCCCTGAAGCAGGCCTTTGCGGCGGCCAAAGGCAAGGACGTGCGCGTGGCCGGCGGCCCGGCCACGGTGCGCCAGTACCTGAAGGCGGGCCTGATCGACGAGCTGCACCTGGTGCAGGTGCCCCTCTTGATGGGCCAAGGGGAGCGCATCTTCGAGGACCTGGGCGGTGTGGAAAGCCTCTATGAATGCGTCGAATTCACGCCTTCCAAGGCGGTGTCCCACCTCCGCATCGTCAAAAAAGCCAAGTAGGGGCCACCCCCCGGTCGACATGGGCCGAGGAAAGGGACCCATGAGGGGCACAAGACGGATCGGTTGCGTGACTTTTGTGCTCAGAAATGTCCCTGTCTGGTTCCGATTCGACCCCCGGTGGCTGGTGTTCACTCGACCGCTGACCTTTTTGCGCCTTGCGCCTGCACTTTTTATCCTGGCAGGAACGGGATGTGACCGTCAGAAGGCGAGCAATCCCGTCCGACTTCCCCTCTATGTTCTGGTCGATGCGGAACAGCGGGCCGCCGAGAATCCGCAGACTTTCGAGATACCCTCCCGGCAGAAGAGACAAGCCTGCAAGCCGGGAGACCGGGTGAAGATCATCCTGGAGGTTCCACCGGGCGCACCCAAGCGCGGGCATGGCGGAGAGCGCCCCTGGCTGATCATTCAGGAGGTCAGGCAAGGGCCGCGCTACCTGGGGAAGCTGGACAACGATCTGGTGGTGTTCACCGAGCTGAAGAATGATGAACCCATCGAGTTCGGGCCTGAACATATCATCCAACTTTGGGAGGATCGCGTGGGGAAGTAGGCCCATGACTTGCGGGACTGCCTCTTTGGAGTGGTCTCCCTCGAATCGGCCTCCAGGGGCCGGGGCCAGCCAGGCGGGGCCTGCGGCCGCCGTCCCGCCGGACGACGGCCCTTCCTCACTGAGTCACCATTATACAAGTGCGTGGTATATCCGGTCTCCTGTCACACCCGGATTCCTGTTGGGTATTGGTAGCGTGGACCGGGAAGTGAACGGACAGGAGCGACCCATGATGCGCCTTTATTGCCTGGCGGCCGGACTTTTCGGGATCCTCTTCGCGGCGGGCGCCGCCCGGGCGGATGTCGGCGACCCCCAGGTCAAGACGGATCATCCCTGGTACCCCGGCGAACTGTCCTGCTCAACCTTCGACCGCCTGTTCAAGACCCAGGCGGAGCTTTACAGGCGCGTCACCGGACGCACGGTCGACACCGACGAGGACAAGGTCCTGGCGTCCTGGTATTGGCGCAACCTGACGTACGCCCACGCCATCGAGGGAAGCTGCAACTACTCGGGCAAGGGCTTTGTCAAATCCGACTACAATCGGGAATACTGGCGGGGACTCTTCGGCTCGGGCTTCGGCCTCTGCTATGCCACTCACGCCCAGTGGGCGGGGGAGATGGAACTGCTCCTCGGTCACTGCCGCTCCCGCCAGGCCGTCGTGCCGGGTCATACGAGCCATGAGGTGTTCCTGACCGGCGGGGCCTACGGCGACGGCAGGTGGGTGCTGCTGGACCACGACATCTCGACGGTCATCTTCAGCGACGACGGCTCCCGGCTCCTGTCGATCCGCGAGATCAAGGCCGACTTCGCCAAGTACACGGATCCCGCCTTCAAGCCCGAGCGACAGCACGGATGGCGCGTGGGCGGCCTTCACGACGGAGACCCCAAGGCCTACAGCGAGCTCAAGAGCGTGGGCTACGAGGCCGGTTACTACGGCCCGCCTCCGATCGTCCACCTCCGCGCGGGCGAAACCCTGCGCAAGTACCTTCAGCCCGGGCTCGAGGACGGCAAGGCCTTCGTCTACTGGGGGCTCAACTACTCGGCGGAAGGCATCCGCGGACCCCAGCGCGACCGGACCTGGGTCAACCAGCCGGAAAACATGTACAAGTCCACCAAGGGCACCGGAACCAGCCGCGGATCCCGCTACGGGAACGCCGTCTACACCTACGTCCCGGACTTCAAGGGCGGCTCCTACAAGGAAGGGGTGATCGACGAGGACGATCATCACGTCACGTTCGAGTTCTACACGCCCTTCGTGATCGCCTGCACCCCGGCCGACCGGAAGAAGGAGGGGGAGGGGGACCTCAGTGTCTATGAGGACGGCGCCAAAAACGGCCTCGTGGTTCTCGGCAAGGGGATCGGCCCCGTCCGGGTCAGCGTGGACCAGGGTCGGACGTGGAAGGAAGCCGGACCCTCCGTCGAGGGCGCGGACCTGACCGATGTCGTCAAGGGGCACACCCAGTACTGGATCCGGTTCGAGGCGTCCGCCAAGGACCTGGCGGAAACCGGATTGGCCCTGCGAACCGTCTGCCAGACCAATCAGGCGCTCGTCCCCCACCTGCGCGACGGCAAGAACAGGATCACGTTCTCGGCCGGAGGCCGGGGGTTTCTCTCCGCCGGTCCCGACGTGCCCCAGGCGGAAGCTCACGTTGTCGACGGAAAGTTCGGCTCTCCCAGCGTCACGCTGGAACTGGCCCCCCCGCGCCATGAGAAGGCCGTCTGCATCTATGCGATGGAGCACCTGGCCTCGGGCAGCCCTCCGTCCGACACGGTCTATCAGATCGAATGTTCCACGGACGGAGGCAGGACCTGGACGCCGGTGGTGAAGGACTGGAAGATCCTCCGGCGGGGCGACGAGCCCGACGACTTCTGGAGCCAGAGCATGTGCTACGGGGACGCGGCGCTGGACCACGTGCCCGGCCCCGTGCGCGTGCGCTTCACGAACAACGGGAAGAGAACGATCAGCCGCGCGGAAGCCCACCTGGTGTACGAGGCGCCCTCGACGGGGCCGATCGAGATCACCTTCGCCTGGAAGGAGAACGGGGGACCGCTGAAGAAGGAGAGTCGCCTCTATCCCGGGACGCCGGGGAAGGAGGACTCGTCCTGGGAGCTCCCGACGGGCGACAAGGTCGAGACCGTCTGGGTCGAGTACAAGGCGAGGTAGCGTCGGGCTCGGCGCCTGGCGCGCGGGGTCGATCGCTTGACCTCCCTCCTTCTAAGACCCCATCGCCGCTGGACCCTGCCTTCCGGCGACCGCCCCCGGCCGCGGCCCGTGGCCGCCGCCTCGGCCCGGGCTCCGGCGGGGCCTCTCGCCTCTTGGTCCACGTGATTCCCCGTCGGAAAGCGTATGATCTAGGAAACCGAACTGGCTTCCGCCAGAGTCCGGAGGACGGCGGGCCGGTAAGCCATTCTCAGGGAGGCAATCGATGCTCAAGCAGATGATGGTGATGGTAGCGCTGGCGATGCCGGCGCCGCAGGCGGTGTCGATCTTCGACGGGAAGACGCTCGAGGGCTGGGAAGGCGATGAGAAGGTCTGGAGAGTTGTAGACGGCGCGATCGTCGGGGGCTCGCTGGAAGGGAACAAGCAGAACGAGTTCCTGACGACGAAGAAGTCCTACAAGGACTTCGTGCTGAAGCTTGAGTACAAGCTGACGGGGACCGAGGGCTTCATCAATAGCGGCGTCCAGATCCGGAGCCGTCGGACGCCGAAGCCGCCCAAC
>Ga0222749_10000984_pt1 | contig 15389 bp, 8 predicted proteins | sample IncBWH2Mmetat_FD_197234 | JGI IMG/M metagenome (GOLD analysis project Ga0222749, IMG submission 197234) | Metatranscriptome of lab incubated forest soil microbial communities from Barre Woods Harvard Forest LTER site, Petersham... | ecosystem: Environmental > Terrestrial > Soil > Temperate... | reverse complement strand
CTTGAGCGCCGCGGCGACCTCCCCTGGGTTTCGGTCGGCGAGCACCCGCCGGGCCTGGTTCCGGGTCCATTGTTCGGGGTCCTTCAGATGGGCCAGCAGGTCCGCGGTGGGCAGTCCCGTCAGGTTCACCCGGGGGACGAGCGGCCGGTTCTTGCAGGTGATCCGCCAGATGCGTCCGTGATCGTGGTCGCGCCGGGGGTCGCGGAAGTTGACCTGGTTGTGCTGGATGATCAGGTTGTACCAGTCGCAGACATACAGCGCCCCGTCGGGACCCATCTTGATGTCGATGGGGCGGAATTTCTTGTGGTGCGAAACGATGAGAGGCGGAAGGGGCTGGGTCGAGAGGTGCTCGCCGTCGTCCTTGAGGAGCGCGCGGTGGACCTTTTGGGAATGGAAGCCCCCGGAGATCAGGTTGTCCTGCCACTCCGCGGGAAAGTGGCGTCCGCTCACGAGGTCGACGCCCGAGTGGCGTTCGCCGCCCAGCCTCGTGAGCTTGATGGGCGGGATGTAGTCGGGCCCCGTCTGGTCGTTCAGCGGGGAGTCCGCCAGCCCCACGTTGATGTCGGAAACCCAGGCGCTCGCGAAGATGGAGCGGCCCCATCGGTCCCAGAGATGGCCCCAGGTGTTGTTTCCCCGAAGCGTGCGGTCGTAGACCTCAAGGTCGAGCGATTCGGTCCGGAGCTGCCAGACTCCGCCCCCGGCCAGGCTGCGGATCCCCCTTGGAGTCTCGACATTGCTCGTCAGGAACAGCCCCTGGTGGAAGTAGAGGGATCCATCGGGCCCCCACTGGAAGGTGTTGAGGGTGTGGTGGGTGTCCTGGGTCCCGAACCCGGTGAGGAGGACCCGGCGCTCGTCGGCGACCCCCGCCCCCTGGGTGTCCCTGAAGTGGCAGAGGCTTTCGCCCTCTCCGAGGTAAACCCCTCCGCCCCCCGGGACCATCCCGGTCGCGACGCTCAGCCCCGAGAGGAAGACATGGGACGTGTCGGCATGACCCTTCCCCGCCCGGTCCTCCAGGACGACGACGTAGCCGTCCGGATCCTCCCCGGGGAGGATCTGGGGATAGCGCGGAATGCAAAGCACCCACAGACGCCCCTGGGCATCGAAACTCATCGAAACCGGCCGCTTGACGACCGGATCGGCGGCGAAGAGCTGGATCTCGAAGCCCTCGGGGATCTGGAGGAGCTGGCGCTCCACCTCGGGATCGTCGCTCAGGGGATCCAGGGGAGGGTTCTGCTGGGGCGACCGGGCCTCGGCCGCCCCCGGGAGCGCGCCTAAGATCCAGGAGAAGATCAGGCCCGCCGCCCGGAGGCCCTTCGGGGCGCGGCGGGAGCGAGGGAAGAGTCCGGAGTCCGTCATCGTCGTCACGCTCAGGGCTTCTTCAAGGTCAACCCGTAGGTCTGGGCCACCGGTTTGGACTGGGTCGCGACCAGCTCGTCCTGCTCCTCCACGAGTCGGTCATACATCGCCGCGTCGGGAGCGATGTAGGTGTAGTGGGCCGGCCAGTCGTTGATCGGCCTCCAGCGGCGCGTGTAGAGGCTGTTCCGCTTGGCGATCGAGCGGCGCATCGCCTCGATCTGATCGAACGAGGGGCCCCGGGTCAAGGCGACTCCCTTCTCCCACTGGAGCGCGGGTGCCGAGGCGATCTCCTGGCCGCCCACCCTCAAGGTCCATTGTCCCTCCCTGAGACCCGCCACCGCGAGCACCGGAGCGGGCTCCGTCCAGGCCGTCGCGTCCCGCGCCCCCGGTGGAGGAAGGGGCGAGGGCAACTGGTCTTCGACCGCCTTCCACTCCATGCCGTCGGGCGTCGAGACGAGGTCCGATATTTTCACGCCCGCCGAGGATTTGACTTCGCCCTTCGAGCCCAATTCGACCCGCCAGGAGGCCCGGGAGAGCCCCAGCTGCCGCTCGATCTCGAACGCGACCTTCCAGTAGCCGGCGTCGCCCAGCAGGATCCCGTTGGTGGAGAAGCGCACCCCGGGAGCCTCGCTCTTGGCCTGGACGAGGGGATGAAAGAGATCGACGAACGGGAGATGACGCCCTTCGGCGATCGACCCGATGGCCGCGGCGTAACGCTGGAGATTCTCGTTGTGCGCCTTCGGATCCGGATAGGGCCGGCCCAGATCCTCGTGGGGAGCAGGCGACAAGAGCACGAGATGGGGCGTGATGGCAAGGAGCAGATCGAGGAGTTTTCCGTATCCCTCCCTGAACTTCTCCAGCCCGGCCGGTCCGTCGAACGACTCGGTGAGGCCGTAGCCCACGAGGATCAGGTCGGGTTTGAGCTCGGCCGTCTGCTTTTTCAGCCGGTCCAATCCCGACGGATTCTGGAAGCCGGAGGTACGGGCGCGGGCCCAGACGGTATCCCCGGTCCAGCCCAGGTTGCGGAAGACGATCCGACGCCCGGGGAACCGCCGGGTGAGCCTGGCTTCGATGTACCCGGACGTCTGGCTCTCCTCGATCAGCCCGTTGCCCACGAGAACGACCGTCCGGGTTCCCTCGGAAAAGCCCGAGTCCGGCTTGGCCTCCTGAGCGCCGGATGAGGAGGCCATGGACCACAGGATTCCGGCCAGGAGGGCCGGGCGCGCGCTCCATCGGAGGAGGCGGTCGGTGGGTCGTGCCCTGGGTGGGGGCGGGGTCATGCGTGCTCCCTTGAGGGATCCCTCCCGCTCGTCTGATTCCCGGACCCACACTATGCCCGTGCTTCCCGTCGCGTTCAAGACAATTGAGGGCCCGCCGGAGGGTGCATGAGCTTCAGCCCTGGGGACCGCCGCCGTGCGCGAATTCGCATCCTTCGGACCGTCCCGGCACCGGCCGATCGACCTCCCTAATCTCCACAGCCTCACGGGTCAGGATCCAGATCCACCCGGAGCCATCGGCCCGGTCAGACGCGGGACTTCCGGGCTCGGGGACCGGGCAGGGGCGAAAAGACGCCCTGTACGCCCACGACGCGCCCGCTCGAATCGTAGACCGGAGTTTTGAAGATGCGGATTCGGACTTTCTTCCTCTTCGCCTTGATCTCCTCGACCGCTTCGAACATTTTCTGGTGAGACATCACCCACTGATCGTCGCGCCGGTATTTGGCCGCAAGCGCGGCAGGATTCACATCGAAGTCCGTCTTGCCGAGAAAGTCCTTCGGGCCCAGTCCCTGGAACGCGCAGAGCCGCTGATTGACGTAGACGTACCGCCCGTCGACGTCCTTCCGGAAGATGCACTGGGGGAGGGATTCGACGAGAGACTGGTACAGGGCCTCGGAATCGCGCGCCTTCTCCTCGGCCCGCTTCACCCCCTTGATGTCCCGGGAAACCCCCAACGTGCCGATGATTGCGCCCGATCCGTCACGAAGAGGCAGCTTGGTCATGGAGACCCACCGGATTTTCCCGTCGCGCCCGACGAGCTTCTCCTCCTGTTCGAGAATCGGAGTGCCGGTCCTCCGGATGGCCTCCTCCGTCTCCCGGGTCGCGCGGGCGAATGCCTTGGGGAAGAAGTCGTCGTCTGACTTGCCGACGGCTTCGGCGGGGTCCTGCAGTCCATGCCACGATGCCAGGACCCGGTTGATTCGGATGAACCGTCCCTGGAGGTCCTTGAAGAAGATGGCGTCGGGCAGGTGATCCAGCAGTTGCTGCAAGAATGCGGGGTCGTCCATCGCACGGCCTCCTCATGGGCGCCATGAATCCATCGCCGATTCTAAGGATACCCGGGAGGAGGGGTTCCGGGAGAATTCAATCGATCCATCCGTCGGTTCGGGTGGGCGCTCCGGCAGGCTGGCCGGTGGGCACCGCGGTGCACGGGTCCCCCGATTCGCCCGGGAATTCCATGGGGGAATCCCTTCGGGGATCGGGGAGCCGCGTGGGGATGGGAATGCCGGCTCCCGGGGGTGTACTTATCGGGAGCCCCTCCCCCACGTGAGGAATGGCTAAAGGAGGGCGATCCTTCATGAAGACCATCGCATGGGCCATCTGCCTGCTGGGCGCCGCCCCGCAGGATCCAGCCGTCGAGGTGCGCTCCGGCACGGGCGGGCCGCCGTCCAGCCCGCGGAGTTCGGGCGGAATCCCGAACTCGACCGCGGACCCTCTCCTTCGGGCTTCTCAGGTGACGATCGTGGCCGCGTTCCCCGGGGATTCGGCCATCGGGCCGAAATGCAACCCGGACAATGTGGGGGCCGCCGGGCCGATGCACGTGGTCGATTTCACCTGCGCGAATGTGGTGGTCCACGACAAGAAAACAGGCCAGGTGCTTCAGCAGAAGACCCAGGTGGAGTTCTGGAAGGAACTGGGGTTCGGCAATGTGGTTCCGAACGATCCCCGCCTCCTGTACGATCCGCTGTCCGCCCGCTGGATCGGGACCATTGCCAGCGATCAGGTGCATCACCTGTTCCTGGCCGTCTCCACCACGTCGGATCCGACCCAGCCCTGGAAAGGGGTGCAAACCCCGTTCGACTCCCCGGACTTCGGTTTCAGGGCGGGGGTGGACAGGAACGGCTACTACGGCTGCTGGTGGAATCGCAACAAGGATATCCACACGATGATGAGTTGCTGCGCCATACCCAAGGAGGACCTGCTCGCTCCCCAGGGTCCGGACCTGTCCCACGTGCAGATCTTTACCGATCTGGAGCTGGAATGCTTCCCCGAAACCGACCTGGACCCCGATAAACCCGCGGGGGCCCCGGAAATCCTGCTGAACCGCGAGTTTGGGAACAGCTTCGCCAAGATGTACCTGTACAGGATCACCTGGACCGGCAGGACCGCGGCCATCTCGAAGGTTCAGGCCCTCCCGCTCGGCCGGACGTATGCGAGCCCGAACGGCTCCTCCCAGCAGAACCAGGCCATCCAGCCCGAACCCGGGGGAAAGCTCCGGGCCGATGAGGGACGGCGCACGAGCTGCGTCTACACGCATGGGGACAGCGTGTTCTCCTGCAACGAGGCCAAACGCGATGTCCAATCCCGATGCGGGATCTTCTGGTGCGAGGTCAGGAAAAGCGACGGAGTCGTGGTCCAGGAAGGGCTGGTCGACTCCCCGGACTGCGATTACCTGGCTCCCACGCTCGCGGTGGATTCGCACGGCAATGTCGGGATCGGCTGCACCCGAACCTCCGCTTCGGAGTTCCCGTCCGCCTGCGTCATGGGCCGCAAGGCGACCGACCCCAAGAATGCCATGGGAGGACCGGTCCTGGCGTTCAAGGGGACGACCGTCTTTACGGCCAGCAAGAAGGGAGCCATTCCCTGGGGAAACTACAACTCGACCTGCATCGATCCCGTCGACAAGACCCTGATCTGGACCTACCAGGAGTACGCGGGGAGTTCAACCCCCAACCAGTTCAGCACCTGCTGGGTGGCGTTCCGGATCGAGTAGGCCGAAGCTCCCTTCCGGCCAGCCATGGCCCCGGAACGCCGCCCCCGAGACGCCGGATTTCCCGGGGCCCCTCTTCTGGGAATCCGCCTGGAGCCCCGCGGCAGACGATGCGCCGGCCGGCTTGAGGTCCCCCTTCGCCCAGATCCGGAGAGGGGGCAGGCCCGGGGGACGATGAAATCCTGTCACTTCCTCCGGCCCTCTCTCAATATCCCATGAGAAGGGAATCTGAGGAGGGGTCATGAAGCTGCTCTTCGCGGCGCTCGCGGTCCTCGCGCTCCCGGCGGTCGACGACTGGACGGCGCTCCATCGCCTGATCAAACCCCAGCCCGGGGAGTCCCTGTGGGCCTCGATCCCGTGGATGACGAACCTGAAAGAGGCACGGGAACGATCCGCGAAGGAGGACAAGCCGCTCTTCCTGTGGAGGGCGGGCGGGGGGGACACGCTGGGTCGGGCCTGAAACGGCTGCATGGGGAACCGTGCCAGTTCCCTCTGGAAGGATGCGGCGCTCATCTCCGATCAGTTCGTCCCCGTCGTCCTGGACGGGAGCGTGGACAAGCGGGGGGACCAGGTTTCCCGCTTCTTCAAGCAGGTGTCCAAGCACTTCGCCAACGACATGGCGGTCATCACGCCCAATGCTGAACTTCTCGCCCACGGCCCCGAGGAAGGCCTGAAGAAATGGAAGGAGATCCCCCCTGAAAAAAGAAGGTCGCTCGCCGATTTCGGGGAGTACGACGCGTCGCTTGACCCCCTTCCCCCGGCGGGTGGGCTTCGTTTCAAGGTGTACGCCCGGGGCCTCATCCGCCATCCGTCGGGGTCGCTCGAGATCTACAAGACCCGGGTGACCCGGAGCCTGGAGGCCGGCCGGGACCAGCTCTGGCTCACCGCCCTGGAGGCCCAGGCCCTTGTTCCCGCCGAGGCGCGCGAGGGAACCGTCCACAAGGCGCCCGATCCCGTCGTCGACCGGATCTGCCGGACGTGCCTGATCGACCTGGTCCGGGTCGGCGGGAACGGGAACGCCCGGAAGGCCGACGAGGTGCTCTCGCGCGAGATCTGTTTGCGGGTGAAAGCGGTCTCGGCGGGGGAGATGCTCCTGGAGATCTCCGGATCGGCGCGCGTGGCGACCCATGACCCGGGAAGCGGGGGCTCCGCCAGGGACCCGAAGGTGGATGAGTTCCGCTTCACGGGAGAGGCCCTCTACGACCGGAGCCGTCAGGGATTGGTCCGCTTCGACCTCGTCGCCCTCTCGGAAACGGGCCACTACGACGAGATCGCCCAGAAGGTGTTGCCGCTGGGAATCGCCTTCGAGCTCACGACGAGCGAGGCCCCGGCCGACCGGATTCCGCCCTCCTCCTATGGAGCGGGCTATTTCGGAGGCAAGCCGAAGCGGGAATGAGGGCCCCGTGAGAAGTCCTCCCCCACTGTGTCGATGGGGACATTGAAGGGCTCTTCCCGCTTCCCCGCCGCCGTGGAGGGAATTTCCCGCTAGGTTCACGGCTCTTGCCATCCCTTCGGGTATGGGTGGCACCCTTGCTGTCTTGTGGATTCCCGGAATTCTCGCAACGGAACGACGGGGAGGGCTCGGCGTCCGGGGGCCGGGCAGCGGAGGGAAACGGCGTGGAAGCGCCGGCCTCGCCGGCCGCACGCACGGGAATCGCGAGCCGGATCCCCGACCCTCCGAAAGGGACGCAACGCCCTGGATCGAACCGCCTCCCTGCGCGTCCAGGGGATCATCGAAAGCGACGCCCTCGTCCTCCTCCCCCGCGGAGAAGCCGTGACGTTCTGGAAGGAGGGGGGGACGCCGAGGGAGAAGATATCGGGGGATGCACCCGAGGCCGGAGGGGAGTGAGGACGGCGCTCAGCGCTGAGGGTTGGCCGCGTCTCCTTCCGGGCAAACGTCCAGTGCGCCCAGGTGCCATCCCGGCGCACCCCTCACTTCCCCTGCTTGTCCCGCCACCACGCCTTCCAGAACTTGAGGGCCTCCCGGGGGGAGACGAGCCGGAGCTCCTCTCCCTCGAGGATGAAGTTCGCGCTGGAGCCACTCAGGTCCTCGAGCGCTTCGAGAGTTGACCCGCCGGGCTCCCATCCGGGGATCCACGATCCAAGCGCCCGATCCGCGGGGGGGAGCACCCGCAGCCCCGCCTGCGCCGCGAACGCCTCGACCATCCGGGCGAACGTCCAGTCCTTGCCCACCTTGGCGGCACGCGTCTTGCCCAGCCGTTTCCACGCGTCGGGCGACCGCAGCGCGTTGAGGTCGAAGAGGTGTTCCCGGGCCCTCAGGATCGCCGGCACGCCCTCCATCGACCCGAGCCGGCAAAGATACGACCCGATCCGCTCGGGAGAGGAACCTTCGACCCCGAGGAGGCGCGCGATGTCCGGCACGGCCTCCTTCACGCCCCACTTCGAAAGGATGCGCGCGGCCTCGTCCGAGCCGTCGTCCCGCAGGACGGCCCGGATCCCCGCGGTGGCCTCCGTCGCGTCAAGATCCCCCAGGGCCTTGACCGCCGCCTTCCGGATCCCCGGGTCGTCGCTCTTGAGGAGCGGCAGGATTCGGGCCACGTCCTCGCGCGAGTCCAGGCGGCCCAGCGCCCGGACCGCGGTCGCGCGGAGGGAGGGGGCCGGGTCGTCCAGGAGCTTCCGGAGTCCCGGGATGGCCTCGCGGGCGCCGAGGGTCCCCGCCGCATGGGCCGCAGCCGAGCGCACCTCGGCGCTCGCGTCCCCCAGGCGTGCGACGATCCCGGGGATGGAGTCGCGGTCGTTCATTTCGACCAGCGTCTCGAGGGCCGCTCTGCGGAGCGGGACCTCCGGGTCGTCCAGGAGACCGCGGATGCCCGGTGCCGCGGAGGTCTGCTTGAGGAGCCGGAGCGAGTCCAGGCCGCTCGTCCGCGACGCGGCGTCCTTTTCGGTCAACATCCCCAGCAGGACCGGCCGGGTCTCCTCGGGAGCGAACTCGGAGAGCGCTCCGATGAAGGCGCCCTGGTTTCTTTCCTGATCGTAGACGACATGGCGGGCGAGGGCCGGGATCGCCTCGCGGGCGTGCAGGCGACCCAGCCCGCGCGCCGCGTCCCCGGAAAAATCCGGGTCCGCGAGGGAATCCAGGAGAAAGGGGATGACTTCCCGGGCCCCCATCTCGGACAGGGCGTGCATGCAGACCCAACGCGTGTCCGGGCCCTCGCTCTCCAGGAGCTTCAACAGGGGGGCGACCGCCTCCTTTCCGCCCAGCCGCCGGAGGTCATTGATGGCCATGAGGCGGGTGCCCTCCTCCTTCAGAGCCTCGAGAACGAGCGGCAACGCCTCGGGGCGACGGAGGCCCGACAGCACCCAGAGGGCGGTGCTGCGCACGAAGGAGTCTTCGTCCCGCAACGAATCCAGGAGCCGGTCCCCCGCCCGCTCCCCCAGGAGATTGAGGGCCTGGCGCCGAACCTCCGGGACCGGGGAATCCAGGAGCGGGAGGAGCCGGGGCGCGAGCGAGGCGGGGTCGCCGAACTCTTCCGCCGCCATGAAGGCCCGATAGCGGACCTGCGGATCCTCGTCCTTCAGGGCGTTCAGCGCGTCGGGGAGCACTTCCTTCAAGCCCCTTCCGAGGGCCTCCACCAGGGCCTCCTCGCGGACCCGGGGATCGGGGTCCCGGGCGAGAGGAAGGATCTTGGGGCCGATCTCCGGGGACTTCGAGGCTCGGAGGGCCCGAATGGCCGCGACCCGGACCGCGGCGTCCTTGTGGGCCAGGTTCGCCAAGAGCAGGGGAACGGCGTCCGGTTCTTCCTCCGACTGGAGGAGCTCGATGACCTTGAGCCGCACCTCCGGATCGGGATCGGAAAGCAGCTTGAGGATCTCGGGAGTGGCTTCGTCCTCCTCCTTCGTGTGCAGGATCCACGCCGCCCGGCTCCGGACGTCAGGATTCCCGTGGCGAAGGAGCGGAACGAGCCGCGCGACGAGGTCCGGGACGTCCAGATTTATCACCAGCCGCCCGCCGGCCTCACGCGTCCCTTCCCGGGGATGCTCCAGGAGCGCGAAGTACCGCGGGACCAGGTCCTTCCCGCCGACCTTGGGGAGGAGCCCGACTGCCGACTCCCGGACGTTATGGTCCTCGTCCTCCAACATCGTGAAGAGGGCGGGCACCACCGAGGGATCGCGAACGCGCTCGAGAAAGGCATGTGCCCTGGAGTACCCCGGATGCAGGTGATTCCTCAAGAGCGACAGGGCGTGCGGGACCGCCTCAGGGGCCTCCAGGGCGTCGAGCGCCTCGAAGGCGTCCCTTCTCAGGTACTCGCTCTCGTGCTTCAAGAACGGCAGGAGGTCGGGCACGGCCTCGCGGATCCGGAGCGATCCGACGGCCCGGACCGCCTCAGTCTGGACGGAGTCGGAGGGATCCTTCAGGAGAGGGAGGATCTCCTTCGCGTGCTCCCGGGCGCCGAGCGAGGTGAGCGCGTCGAGCGCGGCGTACCGGACATGCTCGTCGGCATCCTTCAGCCGCAGCGCGATGAGGGGGGCGGTCTCCTTGGCGTTCTGTTCCTTCAAGAGCCACACGGCCTGGTAGCGGAGCCCGTTATCCTTGTCCTCCAGAAACTGGAGGAGGATCGGCACGGCCTCCTTTCCCTGGAGGTGGGCGATCGTCGACATCGTCGCGTGGCGGATGCGGGAGTCGGAATCCGAAAGAAGAGGAAGAAGCTGCGGCAGGGCGTCGGCGGCGACGAGCCGATCGAGGCTGGAGACCGCCCTTTCGCGGATGAACGCACGGTCGTCCTTCAGGAGCGGCAGGAGGTGCGGCACGGCGTCCCGGCCCGCCACGCGGGCCAGCGTCCGTGCCGCCTGTCCCCGGACGCCCAACGGCCCGTCCTGGAGGAGCGGCACGATCTCGCGGGCGGCCACCGGGAATCCGAGCGTCTCGAGCACCTCGAGCGCCAGCCGCCGCACCTCGGGACTCTTGTCCCGCAGGGCGAGGAGGGCCGGCGTGAGGGTGGCCTTGCCCTTGAAGTCCCCGAGCAGGCGGACCGCGCGGATCCGGACCTTCTCCGAGGGGTCGGCCAGGACCGGCTGGAGCGCCGCCATCGCCGCCTCCGGCTCCGCCCGGCGCAGGCATTCAGGGACGCACTGCCAGAGGGACTGATCCTCCTCGCCCTTCAGAAAGGGGGCGGTCAGGACCGCAACCGAGTCCAGCCTCCGGAGGCTGATGGCCCCGCAGATCCTCACCTTCTCCTCCACCGTGGCCGCTCCGCGGATGGCAGGCCCGACCAGGGGGAGGAGATCCTCCTTTTGGAGGGCGCGGTGCACGGGAAGGCTGTTCTCGATGAGGGTGGCCTCCAGGAAGAGCCGGGTCCAGGCGGGGGAGTCGCCCGGATCCATCCGCTCCTCGATCCCGGGGTAAATAGCCCGGAGCCTCGGTCGCAGGAGCTTCTGATTGGCAAGGATCCTCAGGAGGCGGGAGGCGCGTCCGGCGGCCTCGGCATCCCCGTCCTTGGCGCCCTTCTCGAGGGCGGGGATCGCGCGGTCCCCGAGCTCCAGGAGGTTCCGCTCCGCCTCTTCACGCTCGATGACGTTTTCGGAGGAGAGCCGCTCGACCAGCCGGGCGGGATCGTCCTGAACGAAAAGGAGGAGGAAGAGCAGGGAGATCATCCAGAAGGAAGTATATCCTGAAGGGCTTTCAAGATCGCCTGGGTCCCGGACCTCCCTGGCGTCGATCCGTCCAGGAGGATCCATGGACACCTTCGCCCAAGAGTGTCCCCCGGCTTCGGCTTCTGCAGCCTGGATACGGGGCACGGCACGATGGGTCAGGGAGAGACGGACTCCCAGGGCCGGGATGCTGAAAACAACGGGTCATCTCCGAGGGTTCCCTCTTCCTTCCGGCTCCTGCACGCGCGTACGTGCGGCTTGACTTGCCGCCGGGCATTGTGATCACTGGGCGGGACGTCCGAGGAGGAATCCGTGTACATCCGCACGATGGAGGACGCTCTTGAGGCCATGAGCGGAATCCTTGACCTTCCCGAGCGGAGGGACCAGATCCTGAAATCGACCGTGGACATCATGCTTTGTCTCACCCCCGAGGTCCGCGGGTTCATGGGCGACTGCCAGGCGCTCCTCATCCAGGGCGGTCTCGAGGTTCTTGGCCAGAAACGGCGGGACCTGATCGACCACCTCGAGGGTCCGATCGCCTTCCTGGATCCCGAGGAAGATGCGGCCTTCGAATCGATCGCATCGGCCATGGATGCGCTCCGGATGTCGGAGGTGGTCTTCCAGGTCTTTCCGGAGCTCTCCCGGACGAGGGAACGCTGGCACGTCGCCCGCACGCTCTTGGGAAGAGAACACCAGCTCGAGGAGGAGCTGGCCAGGGCGATCCGGGCGCGTGGAAACCACGCCGACTTCGAGAATGCGAGGACGACGATCCACGGCATGATTCAGATCTGCGAGCCCCAATGGTCCCCTCGGGTCGCGGCGATCCGGTCCGCGTGCCGCGACGTGCTGAGCGAGGGCGAACGTGTCCCTCCGGAACGCCTCGAGGTCGAGACCGAGGCGCTCTTCGCCCTCTTTGCGACCGCCGATGACCGCGCCCTTCCCCTCCTGGCCGCCCTCGACCACAATCCCGAGGAGGCGGTCGGGCTCATCAGCCGCACGTACTCCCATCTGAACGCGGCACGATCGCTCGGGTCCGATCCCGCCACGACCTAGCCTTCCTCCGGCCCGGTCCCGGCCGCCGCATCCCGGGAGGCGAGATTCTCAGCTTCGGGAGCCCTTCCCCGCCGCCGCCGGTGTCCAGGCCGGGTCCGGGGGATGACCCGTCCCCGGAGGCGGTTGCACGGGTCGATGCGCCCGCCGATCCCCGAGTCCGCGTGGTAGGATCCGATTTTGGGGCGAATTCGGGGCCGGAGCTGAAACGCTTCGCCAAACAAGGGATATCCAGTCCAGGGAGATGCCAGGGATGAACCTCAACCCCTCGAACGGAATTCCCCGCCGCGCCTTTCTGAAAGGGGCGGGGATCGCGCTCGCGCTCCCCCTCTTCGAGGGGATGACCCCCGCCTTCGGGGCGCGCCCCGGCGCGCGCCGAGTCCCGCGGCGGATGGTCGCGGTCGAGACCAACATGGGGATCCTGCCCCAGTTTTTCTTCCCCGAAACGCCCGGCCCGGAGTATGCGGCCACCCCCTACCTCGAGCGGCTGGGCGTCCACCGCCGGAACATGACGGTCTTTTCGGGGGTCAGCCTGCCCGGCGTGACCGGGGGGCACGCCGCGGAGAAGTGCTTCCTGACGGGGACCCCGCACCCCGAACGCGGGGGGTTCCGGAACGGGATCTCCCTCGATCAGGTGGCCGCGGAACACCTGGGCGGAGAGACCCGCTACCCCTCGCTCACCCTGGCCATGACCAGCGAAGGAGGGCAGACCCTCTCCTTCACCCGGAGCGGCGCCGCCATCTCCGCCGAACGGAGCGCCAAGAAACTCTTCCAGAAGCTCTTCGTCCAGGGAAAGCCCGGCGAGGTCGAGGCGACCCTCGAGGCCCTCCGGCAGGGTCGGAGCATGCTCGATTTCGTGGGCGACCAGAGCCGCCGGCTGGGCGTCAGCCTTTCCGCCGCCGACCAGGAGCGCCTCGACCAGTACCTGAGCTCCGTCCGCGAGCTCGAACACCGGCTCCAGGCCTCCGAAGGCTGGGAGCACAAGCCCAAGCCCAGGGTCGACGCCAAGCCTCCCGAGGACATCGACGACGGCCGCGAATTCGTCCGGAAGACCCGCCTGATGTTCGACGTCATCCGCCTCGCCCTGGAGACCGACTCCTCCCGGATCGTCTCCCTCTTCGTCGACACGACCGTCATCCACAACATCACCCACCACGGCAACCGCCCCGAAGCGATCGCCGAGCTCCGGTCCAAGGAGGAGGGCCAATTCGACGCGCTGAACGACTTTCTCGCGTCCCTCGACGCCACGAAGGAGGAAGGCCAGTCCCTCCTCGACCGCACGATGGTCCTCTACGGGACCAACATGGGGAGCGCCAATTCCCACTCCAACGTCAACCTTCCCGTCCTCCTGGCCGGCGGCGGATTCAAGCACGGCCAGCATCTCGCGTTCGACACGAAGAACAACTACCCCCTCACCAACCTCTACGTCTCCATGCTCCAGCGCCTGGGGATCGAGACCTCCGAGTTCTCCACCTCGAAGGGGACGATGGCGGGCCTGGTGATGACATGACCGGGGCGGTCCTCGCCCTCTGGCTCGTCCTGCAGACCGAGCCCAAGGCCTTCTTCGAGACCCACTGCGCGGAGTGCCACGACGCCGAGTCGAAGAAGGGCGGCCTCGACCTCCTGGCCCTCAAGCGCGAGTTCACGAACCCCGACACCTTCGCCCGCTGGGTCAAGGTCTACGACCGGCTGGACTCGGGCGAGATGCCCCCCAAGAAGAAGCCGCGCCTCCCGACCGGGGACCTCCGGGCCGCGACCGCGTGGCTCAAGGAGTCGCTCGCCGCCGCCGAACGCTCGCGCCAGGGCGCGAGCGGCCGGACCGCGCTCCGGCGCCTGACTCGCGCCGAATACGAGAACACCGTCCGCGATCTCCTGGACCTCCCGGGCGTCGTCCTTCAGAGCAGCCTCCCCGCCGACGGCTCCGCCCACGGGTTCGACAAGAACAGCGACGCGCTCGACCTCTCGCACGTCAACCTGGCCCGGTACATCGAGGCCGCCGATCACGCGCTGGACCTCGCGATCGCCACCCGGCCCCAGCCGCCGATCCGGCGGACCCAGCGGGTGTCTCTCGCCAAGCACGTCGGCCACATCCTGGGGAACGGCGACGCGGTCCTTCTCCGGGACATGAAGCCCGACCCCGAATACCCGCCCGCCGGAGAACAGGGCCACCTCGACCAGGGGGCCCACGAGCGGATGGGCTCGTTCGGCCGGGGGAGCAGCGTCGGCGTCTTCCGCCACGAGGACGAGTCGTTCAAACCCTACTTCCTCGAATTCGCGACCCTCTACCCGGGACGCTACCGGGTCCGCGCCTCCTTCTGGAGCTTCCAGTGGGACAAGGGCCAGGTGCTCCCCTCCCGGGGCACCGAGGCGGCCCGGCTCTCCACCGTCCAGCTGAGCGAGGACGGCCGCGGCGGGGGCCATCCGAGCACGGTGATCGGATACTTCGACGCCCCGTCCCTCGAACCCCGGGTCCACGAGCTCGAGATCTGGCTGAACTTCAAGGACGCGTTCGGCTTCGATACCGCGTCCCTCGCGCCCGTCGCCAACTACAACCGGAAGGGCCGAGCGATGGCCTTCACCGGTCCCGGGATCGCGAGCGACTGGCTCGACGTCGACGGCCCCATCCACGAGGTCTGGCCCCCCGAGAGCCACCGCCGGCTGTTCGGCGATCTCCCGATCGTCGAGTTCAAACCGGCCGACCATCCCGGCGTCCGCGGTCCCACCCGCCGGGTCATCCGGCAGGAGATCGTCCACGTCACCAACCGTCCCGACCCGGTCACCGGGATCTGGACCGTCGAGAGCCAGGACCCCCTCGCCGACGCCGACCGCCTCCTGGGGGACTTTCTCCCGAAGGCCTTCCGACGGCCCGTCGACCCCAAGGTCCGGGCCCAATACGTCTCGCGGGTCGCCGAGCGCCTCAAGGCCGGCGACTGCTTCGAGCTGGGGATGCGCTGGGCCTACCGGGCCGCGCTGTGCTCGCCGGACTTTCTCTACCACGTCGAGCCCACCGGGCGGCTCGACGATCCGGCCCTCGCCTGCCGCCTTTCGTACTTCCTCTGGAACACCCTGCCCGACCCGGCGCTCCTCCGGGCCGACCTCCGCGATCCGAAGTCGCTCCAGGCCGAGGTCGAGCGCCTCCTCCGCGACCCGCGTTCCCAGCGGTTCGTCGAGGACTTCCTCGGGCAGTGGCTCAAGCTCCGCCAGATCGCGCAGAACGACCCCGACCCCAAGCTCTACCCCGAGTTCAGCCCCTACCTGCAGGACTCGATGATCGGCGAGACGCGCGCCTACTTCCGCGAGCTGATCGAGAAAAACCTGCCGGCCGGCTACCTGGTGAAGTCGGACTTCGCCATGCTCAACGAGCGGCTGGCCCTGCATTACGACAT
>Ga0222749_10000979_pt1 | contig 15434 bp, 11 predicted proteins | sample IncBWH2Mmetat_FD_197234 | JGI IMG/M metagenome (GOLD analysis project Ga0222749, IMG submission 197234) | Metatranscriptome of lab incubated forest soil microbial communities from Barre Woods Harvard Forest LTER site, Petersham... | ecosystem: Environmental > Terrestrial > Soil > Temperate... | reverse complement strand
TGATCCACGCTCGCAATCGACCGGTAGGCGCCCTGGGAGGGAAGGCGACCCCGCCTTGAGATTCATGGGGATGAGGAGGGTCAGCGCGCGGGGTCGGGGACGGCGAAGGATTTCTGGTAAGGAGGTCTGAGGTGAAAGTCGCGGCCGGAAAAATCGTGTGGGTCGGCCGGGGGATCTCGCTTCTCGTCTCGCTTGCGTTCCTGATGAGCGGCGTCATGAAACTGAAGGGGGGAGAGGAACTGACGAAAGGGATGGCCCATCTCGGGCTGCCGGACTCGATGGTGCTGCCGCTCGCGTTCCTTGAACTCTCCTGCGCGGTGATCTACATGATCCCGGCGACCGCGGTCCTCGGCGCGGTTCTCCTGGCCGGGTACATGGGAGGCGCGATCTGCACCCACTGGCGCGTCGGGGATCCCTTCATCACCCAGATCGTGCTCGGAGTTCTCGTCTGGCTCGGGCTGTACCTCCGCGAGGACCGCCTGAGGGGGCTCCTCCCGCTAAGAACGAAACCGAAGGAGGCATAGCGATGCTCCAGATCGTAGGCATCATCATCGGCGTCCTGGTCGTGGTCGTGGCGGTCGTCCTCGTCGTGGCGTCGACGCGTCCCGGTACGTTCCGCGTCGAGCGCTCAACAAAGATCAAGGCTCCGAAGGAGCGGATCTTCGCGGCCCTCAATGACTTCCATCAATGGCCCTCATGGTCACCGTGGGAGAAGATGGACCCCGCGATGACGAGGACCCACAGCGGCGCCCCGAGCGGCCAGGGGGCCGTCTACGAGTGGAAGGGGAACAAGAAGGTCGGCGAGGGACGGATGGAGATCACCCAGGCGGCCTCGCCTTCCAAGCTCACGATCAAGCTCGATTTCATGAAACCCTTCGAGGCCCACAACACCGCCGAGTTCACCCTGGAGACGCAGGGAGATTCGACGGGCCTGACGTGGGCGATGCATGGCTCGCAGAATCTCATGTTCAAGGTCATGGGGCTCTTCATGAGCATGGACAAGATGATCGGCAAGGACTTCGAGACCGGTCTTGCCAACATCAAGACCCTCGCCGAGACCTAGGGAATCCCATGAACGCCTTCTCCACGGCTTGCTCCGCCGGCCGAATCCTGGTGAATCTGGCCCTCGGGAGAGCCGCGAAGGACGAAGTCCCGAGGCCGCGGGTCCTTCCAGTCGATCCACGGACCGGCCGGGGAGGCGCTAGAATCGGCGGTCCCAGCCCGGGCGATCGGGGATGCGGGCGGGCCCACGGTCCTTTGTCGATCGGGCTGGAAGTGCCCGGGCTCAGTGTTGATCGAGCGTGAGGGCAATCTTCGCGAGAGTGCCCAAGTCGGCGCGGCAGAAGGGCACATCGATGCGATCAGCGAGCTCGCCGCGCGAGGACTTCGCAAGCCATGCAGCCGCTTTGAAGGCATCCCTCGCAAAATCGGGTGGATCGACGAAGTTCTCGCCCGTATGGACCTGGTGCTCCTCGCCCGCCAGGGGCCACGTCGGACAGAGGTCGGAAAACATCTTCCAGATCCGGTCCACGGCCTCCGGGGCTCCCGCCCTCACGAGGCCGGCGACCTCCGGGGTGAGGTCATGGAAGAGGGCCACCTTCTGATTGTGCTCCTTGAGCCGGAAGAAGAGGCCCCCCTCCCCCTTCAGGATGGCCTCGTCCCACTCTTTGATGTTCGCGTAGGCTCGGAGGGAGGTTCGCTCGGCGGCCCGCTTCCACCAGGCCACGAGGGCCCGGGTGGTCCCCTCCGCCAATCCAGCAGCCTTCTGAACCGCCTCCGGGTCTCGCTGGCTCTCGGCCATCTGTGCGAACGCCAGGAGCGAGGCGAGATATCGGTTGGCGTAAAGATCCCCCTTCTCGGGATCGAGGCGCCACTTCAATCCTGCGAACTCCTCAAATGATGCCTTGATCCGGCTCCAGGAGGCCCCCAGCCGGATTTGCTCCCCGCATCGCTCGGCATAGAGCCAGGCCGAATAGACGCCGCCGAAGGGGTGCGGCGGTTTCTTGAAACCGGGTCGGCTGAGGACCTCTGTCGGCACGGTGAACCTCTCGCGCCGCTCCCCCTCCTCCAGCCCGTGGCGCGACTGTGCCGTGAACGGGGGGTGCTCCTCCCACTCCTTGGCCAAGAACTCCTGGACCCGGATCTTCAACTCGCCGCTCAGGTGCGGGAACGCCCGTGCCAGCACCTCGAACACTTCGCTCGAATCATCAAAGAAGAATTCACGCCAAGCCACGCCCGGGTCGACAAAGAGCGGCGCCCACCGGCGCGAGACGGCGTCCGTCACGGCCGCCGCCAGCCGTTCCCGAAGCGCCCCGTCCTCCGGAGAGAGCGGACCGGGGGCTTCCACGGCGGGAATCGCCCGGGCGTCGATTTCGACGTCGGCCGCCGGATCGCCGCTTTCACCGGCCACGTAGCAGTGGATCCGGCTCCCGGTCAGCCAGTAGAGGCGGTCGCCGACGATCGCAGTTCCGCCGCGGGCCGGGCCGTGCCATTCGTTCCGGGCCCAGGGCAGATTGCGAAAGCCGCCCCACGAGTCGCGGTTTCCGGCGACGAGCGAGAGCTGTCCGGACGAGCGATCGAACCGGCTCAAGGTGTCCATATGGACCACCAGGAAGGCATTCTCGGCTGCAACGAAGTTCTGGCTCTCGTCGGCCGTGCCCCAGAACGTGTTCCAGGGTGGCTGCTTTCCGTGCGCGTGGAAGAAGGGCTCGATCCGATTCTTCTCCAGATCCAGCAGCCCCAGCGCCACGAGGACGTGGTATCCCAGGTTCCAGTTCCCGTAGACGCTCCGGTAAAAGACGAGGAGCCGCCCGTCCGGCAGGACCACGGGCGGAGTGGGCAACCCGCCGTTCCCCACCACTCCCAGGACCGGCGGGGGGGGTGCCGCCCTCCCACCCTCCGCGTCGAAGATGAACATGCTGCGGGCCGAGGGGTCGTTCTTCAGGTACTGCAGGATGTCCGCCTGCTCCTTGGCCCAAAGCTCGGGTGTTCCCTGCGCATCGTCCCGCCGCGCGTAGGCCTGGATCTTGCCCCGACCCTCCTGGCTTACCTCGACGGACATCCCGGCGGATTTGAAGATGCACTGCGTGTCTCGCCACATCCGGGTGGAGATGTTGACGACGGAGTTGGTCAGCACGATGACTTTCAGTCGCCCGCCCGATCGCACCAGCACGGGATAGTAGTCCCGCGCCGTCTGACCGACCAGCGGGTCCGAGGTCCACACGACCCGGCCGCTCCCAAGTTCGATGGATCGGACGCGCAGGTCCTCGGCCATGAAGTAGACCCGACCTTCCGCGAAGGCGGCCGTCTGCCGGATCGGGGCCCCGAAGGACTGGCGCCAGAGGACCCTCCCTGAATGGAGGTCCGCCGCGAGAAACTCTCCGCCACGCGAACCGATGAGGACGGCGCCCCCGCCGATGGTCGGCGAGGCGGAAAAGCCGCCGACGCCGACGCTCACCGACCAGCGGGGCTTGCCGCTCGCGGCCTCGAGACCATAGAGGTTCCCGTCGGCGGAGCCCGCGACGAGAATGCCGCCCGAGTACGCGGGCGAATGGAGAAACGCGCCGCGGGCATGAAAGCGCCAAAGAGGTTCGCCGGTCTCCATCTTCAGGGCCATCACATCGCCGCGATGCGTGGCCAGGTAGACGCGGCCATCGGCTACGATCGGCTCCATGGCCGAGCCCATGCGGTCGCCGGCGAAGTGGCGCACCCATGCGCGGCGGTAGGGTCCGGGCGGCACCGTCCGGACGGTGCCCGAGCGTTCTGTGTCTCCCCGCAGAGTGGGCCACTCCGGTTCCCGTACCCCGGGAACGTCCAGGAGCAGGAGGAGGGTCCAGCCGATGATCGCCCGCACTACTTGAACTCCCCGGGCCGGATCAGCTCCCGCCCTCCCGGCGCCAAGAGCTTCCCCTGCTCGGCCAGACGGTTGATCAGGGAGTCGACCTTCAGGTAGGCGACTTCGGTCTCCTTCCGATAGCTCGAATTGCGGCTGTGGTGCGTGATGTTCTCGGGGCGCCGCGTCATGTACCTCCGCCAGCTCTCGTCGAGCGTCGGACTCACCTTCCCCAGATCCAGCCCGCCGGCCAGGTCGACCACCGCAAGAACCGACGGATACTGGCCGCCACCGCACATCTTGGAGAGCTCGTGGGCGTTCCGGGCATCCGTGAACTCGCTGGTGTTGAAGATGACCAGCCGCGGAGCCGCCTTAGGGTCACCCTTCAGCCACCAGAACTGCCGCACGTGGCGGAGCAGGAACTCCTGACTGTCCTCAAGGGTGTCGGGGGCCGGACCGTCTACCCGAACCAGGGGCCTGCGCCGCTCCCTCGCCTGGGTGACCGCTCCCTCAAAGGTGCAAAAGCGCTCACAGGCGCCGTCGCTCTCCACGTCCTTGCGATAGTACGCGGGATCCATGAGGAACCAGCTCAACTTGAGAGTACCCCTCTTCCGGGCCTCCACCGGGTATCTCGCGGCGTACTCTTCGAGCTCCCGAGGCGGATAGCCGCAGGAGTTCTTCCAGCAGCGGCCCGAGCCTCCCAGAAGCTCCCCTTTCGGGCTTACGATGAACTGGCCTGCGGTATCCATGTGCCCCGCACCCACTTTTCTCTGGAGCGGGCCGTCGCCCTTCCCGTCCTTGTCTCGCATCTGCCAATAGTCCAGCCCGACTCCCACGTAGTGATCGGACAGGGGCTTCACCATCCCGTGCAGGTTTTGGGAGAACTCACTGTTCTCCTCCCAGGTCATGCCAATTCAGTAGCCCTCCCAGTCCGCGCAATAACCTACCGCGAAGATGAGCCGTCCCGTCGCTTTGGACATCTCCTCGGCTTGGGCACCGGTCGGAACCCAGTAGATTTGGTCAAATCCCGGGTGAGCCACACCCGGGCCGACCCAGGGGCCGTCGGCGGCCGCCTTGGACTTCTCCTGAGCGCCGCCCGGGGCGCCGAAAAGCAGGATTCCCGCCGCCGCCAGGGCCGTTCTCATGATCATTCTCCGCTCAACCGTCTGAGGACTATTTCCAGGGGCAGTCCGAACTGAACTCAAGATCCCGGAAAAAGACTCGGCTCCCGACGGTTGAGCGGGGTTGCAGGGGAGGAGGGCCGTGGTCTCCCCTGCGGGCATACAATCCGGCGAATCCGGTTCAGCGGCCTTCCACTTCCATTGGGACCGTGGTGACCGCGTCCCGTCCTAATCGTCCTGGCGTCAAAGGCGAACCCTCCGGCAACCTCCGCCGAAGTCGGTTCCCGGCCAGGCGGATCAGGTGGCGGTCAGGGGATGATGCGGTCAAAGGCAATCGACGATCGCCGCGCCCTCCTGAGGGGCACTCCCCCGGTGAGCATCGGCCGTCCGGAGGCACCTTCCAAAGTCCCGTCGCGCGCGGGTCGCATGGCGGACCTCCGGGCCCGGCGATCCGGCGAGCGTGTCCCCGTCCGCTCCCGCCTCCCCCGGGTGGATCCGGACTATTCCTTCTTTCGAACTCGAATCTGATCAAAGACGGCCGGTCCGTGGCTCGCCTGGAGCCCGGCTTCCGTGACCCGTGCCAGCCGGGTCTTGTATCGCCCGACTTCTTCGCCGTCCAAATAAAGAATGTACTCCCCCTCCGCCACGACAATGCAGAGGTTGTATTCCTCCCTCTCCCCGCAGGGTTTTTCGACATCCACCTCCCATTGCTTGCCGACCATGTGGGAGAACATGACGGATTTCGCGTTGTAGCTGATGTACAGGAGCTTGTCCTTCTCTTCCAGCGAGATGCCCGCGTGGGCTCGGACGCCCGGCTTGAATCGAATGCGTGCCGCGATGGCATCGATCTCTCCGGGCGGACTCTTCAAGGACGCGCCGACGGCCATTCCTTCCTTCGCCGACAGCTCGATGGGTTCGCCGATTTCCTTGTTGATTCCAAACTGGCGGGGGTCATTGAGGGGCACCCATAGGTGCTTCGGACCGAACTTGTCCTGACCGAGCTCTGCGAGCCGCTTCTGGATCTTCGCCTTGCTCAACCCGGTGGCTGAATCCGCCATCTTCGCATACCAGAAGCCCGCGCGTTTCCGAAGATTCTGCCGTGCCGGATCGGTCGACTTCTCCCCCAGCTCCCACCATCGATCGCCCAGGCCGACCCGGACCGCCGGATCGTCGGGCATCGAGAGGTCATCGGTGGCCAGGGTGCGAAGATTGGGCTCATCCCCCTTCGCCAGGAGTGGAAGCCCGGATTTCCAATCCCCCTTCGCCGCGCACAAGTGGTATCCCACGATCTGGTTGGCCTGGGGATCGTCGGGGTTCTTCGTCAGCGTGTCCCTCGCCTTTGCGACCCTCTCAAACGCGGCTTTTCGGCTGGATACCTCCTTGTCCTTGGCCTCCGATTTGGAGACGAGCGCCAATTCCTTTGATTTCCGGGCAAGCTGGATCGCGGCCTCCGCCGCCTTGCCGGCAACGTCATAATCGTCGGACGCCATGGCCTCGTCGGCCAGGCCCAGGAACCTGATCGCCGATGGCTTGGCGTCCTCGGGGGGGCGTGCAAGCTTGGCCATGGCCTGGAGCGCCGACAGTTTGAGAGCAACGGCATTGACCTGAAAGGATCGGGCCATCGTGTCGACGACTTTGGTCGCAAGAGCGGCGTCCCCGGCCTGAACGGCCAGGTCCTGGGCTTCGCGAAAGAGGACATACCGGATGGCCAGGGAGTTTCCAGGCTGCTCGGTCTGACTGAGAAGCTTTCTTGCGAGATCGGCTTTGTCTCCTGGTGTCTTCCTGGCGTAATCGTCCTTAAAGATGTCGTGGACAAGCTTTTCCGCTTCCTTCTGGGCGGCTGAGTCCGGGAGGGATTGCCTTTGGGCTTCCTGGGCGGGGTCACCCAGGCAGAGCCCCGTGAACAAGAGCGTGAGGAGAACATGCTCCATCGTGGTTCTCGCGGCAAACCCTATGGAACGGTGGACTTCAGGGGTTGTATCATATCGACTTGAACGGGCCAATGGTGATGTGGCGTGCAGGACCTGAAGACCTTCCCCGCCATACTTCTTCTCCTCCCTGCGGCCGACCTGCGCCCAAGGTCGCGAGGAGAATCGGGACTCCCGAGGACTGTTTTCCCGCGACCGGGCGGGGCCAGGTGGATCCGCGTTCGTTGACGATGATCCAGGAATGCCCCGAGCTCCTCGGCCGGGACGCCCGGGTGCCCGCCCTACGAGCCCGTGGGCGGACAGGGCGCCCGCGCTTAGCAGAAAGGATGCCGATGCATTTCTCCTGCGGTCCCCGAGGGAACAGCACGTCCCGCCGGAGGAGCCGGCCCCACCTCAGCCCCAGGGATCGGATCTGCTCTAGCGGACCGGGGGCATGACTCCATGCCGACCGACCGGTCCGACAGGAATCCTTCCGAGGGGGGGGACAAGGAAGCCAGGGCCGGGCTCTGTGCATCCTGCACCCATGCGAAGCTCAACCCCTCCGATCGCGGCTCGATATTTTATTTCTGCCGGCGTTCAGCCCTCGATCCCCGGTTTCCCAGGTATCCCCGGCTCCCCGTCCTGGATTGTCCTGGATTTGAAACGTAGAACCTCCTTTCCAATCTGTCCAGGGACCCTTTAGCGCGCCTTGTCGGGAAGCCTGGGCCAAGGAGCTGGACAGCGGAAGGCGAGCGGAGGCCATCTGGAAGCCGACCGCCGTTGCTTCATGACTCCTCTTACCCCGAGGTGTGCAACCGCTGGCCCGCCCTTTCCGCGTCCACGGCGTGCCCGTCGGCAGGCGGCTTCCGCCAAGCGAATGGGGCCAGGGAGGGGTGCGAAGTGCGACGGGAACGGGGGCCCTCTGCCCCGGCGTCCAGGAGATCACGGCGGACGGTCCGCCCCGCCCTACTGCAGGGAAGGAAGGATCGGGGGTCTCGTTTGACCGGGGCTATTCCTCAGGCCGGAACGAGAGAGGTGGCATCCGGTCGAAGCCTGACGGTCAAAGGCTCGAGTGTTGGGAAGGATTCGTCGCCGAGGCGCGGGAATCAGGATCGCGGAGGCTGGCAGATCTCGAGTCCTCGTCCCGATCTGGAGTTCTCAAACGGGCGGCCGGGTTTCCGCGGACCACCCGGAAAAAGATGAGCAGGGCGATCATCACGAAGATCGCTCCCCCCGCGCCGATCAGCACCTTTTTTCCCCGCTTGCTCTCGATGAATTGCTTGGTTTCGTTGAGAATCTCGTTGATGGGGGCCGTCTGGACGGCGGTTTCACGGGTCTGCGGAGGCGTGATATTGGCCTCCGCCGCGACGGACGGCGGGGTCTCCTCATGTTGGGTCGATCCACACCCGGCCAGAAGGATGATTCCTGCCCCGGCGAGAATCCATGGGAGCGCCTCCCGCCGCACCCCTCGGAGCGGAACACTCCCCTGGGCTCGAGGGGCACCGGAATCGTTTCTCCGACTCCCAGCTTCGGCCTTCTTCGACATGTGAATGAGACCTCCATCACAGCCACGTGTTCCTGCGGACCGGCCGCGAGAATCTATCGGCGGGGCTCCCCAGCCGGCTCCAGGCACCGTCATCCTACCAGATTTCCCCCACGGGGTGGGGCGCAAGTGGTCCGCTCAAGCCCGCTCAACACAGGGCTCTGTTCATTTCGGGGAGATCGGCCTTGGGTGTCTGAACGGATCCCAGGTTGCCGCCGACCCTCTTAACCACCGTATCGACCGATTTGAGTCAGTCACTGGAGCCGCCTTGCCGAACCCCCGATCCCCCTTCATCCGGGTGCACAGGGAAGGGTCGCGGGACGGGGGGAGGAATGACAGGGCTCCTGAGCCTGTCACGAAAAAGACCTCCATCGACGCAGCAAGCCCTGAGGGAGGTCCCGACGAATGGCGCCCTGGGACGGATCTGTGACCCGGCTTTTCCAACGGTTTCACCGCGAGAGGCCGCCCAACCCGCAGAAGTGCCCCGCCGCGGCGAGCAGGGCGAGCGCCGGGGTGGGCAAGAGACCCGCCCCTTGGGTGCCCGTCCGAGGATGGCTCCATTCCGGAGCGAATCAGGAGCGGTGGCCCACGCGCACGAGGAGCGAGCCGACCGTCCCTCGCGCGAGCGCCGGCAGGTGGTGAGCGAGGAGCCTGAAGACGGCGACGGTCTCCAGGAGGAATACGACCGCCAACCCGAACCAGTGGTCCAAGGGCATCAAATACAGGTGGCCGGGGTCTCCTCTCAGGAGGAGCTCGGGGCGGACAATGACCATCGCGTGGGCCAGGAGGACGGGGATGGCGGAGAACGTGGCAACCTCGCCGATGGTGTTGACCCCCGGCTCGGGGCCCTGGAGCCCCTCGGGCGCCGCCTGGCGGTAAACCCACCGAAGCCAGAACACTCCGAGCACCATGCAGAGGCTCATCATCAGGCCCGGAATGCCGAGAAGGTAGAGTATCTCCAGCAGCCCCGGCCCCCCCCGTCGGAAGACCACCGTGGCTCCGGTCAGGATGACCAGGACCGAGATGAGAACCCGCGTGAGCGTGAACGTGCTGACATTGCCTTGGTCCATGCCCGTCAGCACCGAGGAAAGGAACGCCTCGGATATCCGGAAATGGCGGATCCGTTCGAGGCCGTCCGGCCCAAGCGTCATTCCCACCCGCGTCCGGAACTCGGCCAGGTAGGCCGCATCCACCTCCAGCCATTCGCAGACCCGATCCTCGGGCACCCCGTCGACATAAAGAAGCACGACCGCCATCCGCTCCCTGGCGGGAAACGACCGGAGCGCCTCGACCACCCGTTGTAACGACAGGAGCTTGGGAGAATTGGGGAAACTTCCTTCAGTGGCAGGCGGCTCCTTCCAGGCTTGGTTGTCGCAGGTTTCCCGGAGACAGCGCTCAAGGGTCTTCAGGCGGGTCCGGACCGAGGCGGTCAGGAAGTACCGCCGCCGGCGGTCACCGAAGCCGCGCTGCAGGGCTTCCGCCATGAGCGACTGGGCCCGCGAGAAGTCGCCCGTCCGGGCGAACAGCCACGCATGGGCCCAAGGCGCGTAGGTCTCAAGCGAGCTCCGCCAGTTCATCCTTATTACCTTGACGGCAGAAGCGACCGCGGTGAGCTCCGAATTCCGCCAGGATTCCCGCCGGAAGACGGCCGGCGTCGCACCCCTGGCCCACCGGAAGTGCGGCCGGGAATAGGGCGGCGGATGGAGGCCGAGTCGGCCCCTGATCCGGCGGATCGGGGGCACGGCCGGGGACTAGGGCGCCGCTCCCCGGCCGGTTTCGAGGTGCGGAATCGCCGCCTTCGACGTCGGCCCAGGCCGCGACTGCCCCCCCCGCGGCCAGGAGATCCTCGTTCGACCCCAGGGGCGTCCAGCAGGTCAGACATCTCTCCCTACAGTATATCCCGGCCCGCCGACCGCACCTCCCTCCCGAACCTCTTCCCTTAGAAGGCGCTCCGACGAACCCGCCAGCCGGCGGCCTGGCGGCCGGGTGACCCGAAAGGGGAGCGATATCGGCGAGAGCCCCCCACAGGATATTATCGGCGGCTCGGACAGGCGGGGGTGCCCTGAGGCCGCGGATTGATGGGGAGATCCCGATCTCCCTGGACCTCAGGGCCGGCTTCTTCCGTTCTTGCGGATCTGATCCAGCAACTCAGAAAGCTCTCTGACCCGGTCTGGATGCTGCTCGGCGATGTTCCTTAATTCGCCCGCGTCTTCAGCCAGGTTGAACAGTTGGATGCCACTGGGATCGGGCGGACCCGTCGACTTGTCGCCCGGTTCGGCCTGCTTGGCCGGGGGCTTGGGGACGTGCGGAATGAACTTCCAGGGCCCTTTTCGGAGGGCCAATCCGCCGGCGTGCTCGACCAGATGGTCTCGCCCGGTCTCGCGGGGTCCCCCCAGAAGGGCGGCCAGCAAGTTGAAGCTGTCGGGGCCCGCCTCGGCGGGCAAGTCCTGCCCGGCGATGGCCGCGAAGGTGGCCAGGAAGTCCACCTGGCACAGGAGCGCTTCTGAAACCCCGGGCTTGATTTTTCCAGGCCAGCGCGCGATGAAGGGCAGCCGGGTTCCACCCTCGAAGAAACTGTACTTCCCCCCGCGCCACGGGCCGGCGGGCAGGTGACCGTTCAGATGTTGCACCGATCCGTCCGCATAGCCGTCGTCCACCACGGGTCCGTTGTCGCTGGTGAAAAGGAGGAGCGTGTTCTCCGCCAGTCTGAGCCGGTCCAGCGTCGCCATGATCTCTCCAACGGACCCATCCAGCTGCTGGATGACGTCGCCCCGCACCCCACATTGACTGGTGCCCACGAAACGCCCGTGGGGAACGCGAGGCACGTGGATGTCGTGGGTGGCAAAGTAGAGGCAGAACGGCTTGTTCTTGTGCTCCTCGATGAACGCCGCCGCCTTGTGGGTCAGCACGTCCGCGATATCTTCATCCGTCCACCGGGCCGCCTTCCCCCCGCTCATGTACCCGATGCGGCTGATGCCATTGATGATGGTGTTGTCGTGCCCGTGACTGGGCTTGAGCTTGAGGAGTTCGGGGTTCTTGGCCCCCGTGGGCTCGTCGCCGACGGGCTTCCCATAGCTCACCTGGATCGGGTCCCCGGGATCGGCCCCGACCACGCGGTGGTTCTCGACGAAGACGCACGGGACCCGGTCGCCCGTGGCAGGGATGATGAACGAGTAATCGAATCCGATCTCCAGGGGCCCCGGTTTGATTTCCCCATTCCAGTCCAGGTTTGCACGTCCCAGACCCAAATGCCATTTGCCGACGCACCCCGTGGCATATCCCGCCTGTTTGAGGAGGGAGGGCATGGTGGTCCGCCCCGGCTCAAGGATGAGAGGCGCGTTCCCGGGGAGAACTCCGGTGCCCTTCCTGCGGAAGGCGTACTCCCCGGTCATGAGCGAGTAGCGGGACGGGGTGCACGTCGCGGACGTCGAATGCGCATCCGTGAAGCGAAGACCCTGCGCCGACAGCCGGTCGATGTTCGGCGTCTTCACCCGGGTCGCCCCATAGCAGCCGACGTCACCATACCCCACGTCGTCGGAGATGATGATGACGATGTTTGGCCTCGCTTCCTGGCGTGAGGCAGCCCCGGTCCCCACCAGGGCGAGAAGACTGACCAGACGAAGACAGGTTTTCAACTCCGGTGGCCTCCTGGGTAAGTAACACCCCGGCCGCCGGCCCGGGTGGAATCGACGGTCATCCCGCCTCCAGGGAGTGGCTTTCCTCTCACTTCGAGGGCGGTCGCCCGAGCACGAGGTTGGCACGGCGGACGGAGAACGAATCCTCCCCGGAGAAAACGAGGTGGAGCGTCTTCCCGTCCCCGCTCATCCACTTCGTGGGGAAGGACGCCGTCTCCCCCGGACCCACATCCCAGCTTTCGGTGAAGAACACGGTCGTCCACGGCCCCCAGGGCTCGGGCCCGTCGTAGATGCCGATGCCTCCCTCGAACCGGGTATCCTTTTTCCGGCCCTGGGTGCCCGGGATGATCTGGACCCAGAGATACCTTTTCAGGGCGGTATCATAGGTTACGGCCGATCGGAAGCAGCGATCCTGATACGTGAACACGGCCCCGCGTTCCCCGATCTCCCGTGACCAGACGGGATCCTTCCCCGGTTCGACACTCCTGAAGAACTCGTAGGCGGGACGCTCCCTTATCCTGTCCTTCGGAACACGGGCCAGCACCATCCGGTCCGCGGCCTGGTAGGCGCTGTCGTGGTCGTGGGAGTAGATGTAGGCGTAGGAATCGCGCGCGCCGGCGTAGTTCCGGCCGAAGTTCAGGAACGTCGGGCAGCCGAAGCTCTGGGTGAACTTCCAATCGCTCCAGGCCCACGTCTTGCCGTGGTCGGTGGACCAGGCCAGTTGCGAGTTCCCCAGGTTGCGCGCCAGGAGGTAGAGCACCCCATCCACCATGAGGATGCCGCTGGCTTTCGTGCCCGCTCGTCCGCCGCCTTTGAACTCGGCGGTGACGGCTCGCAGATTGACGCCCTCGATTTCCGGCGGCGCGCCGGTCACCGTGGCCAGGCCCATGCTCAGCTTTTCGGGCACGAACGGCTTGAAGCCGTACCCATCCCCGTACGCGGTGTAGAGGATGTCGTCATCCCCCCAGGTCATGGGCCAGTTGTCGCTGTCTTCGGCCTTGCGGACGATGGTTTCCTTGGGGGCCCACTCCAGACGCGAGATGACCTGGCTCGGCGGATAGGGAGGAACGCCCTTCTTCGCCGTCCCGTCCGAAAGGGCCTCCAGGAGCGGCTCGAACAGGATCTTCGCCCGCGGATCGTGGAACTCCTCGAACACGTCCTTCGGTTGCACCTGTGCGAGTTCCGCCGCGGTGGGAAGCGTTTCCCCGTTGCGCACCAGGATCAGGCTGAGGCTGGGAATGACGAGGAGAACCTGATCACCGGCGCCCGCGCCCCACACGGCGTCCCGGGGAAGACTCCCGTACCGCCCGGAGGCGTTCGTCCACCAGCCCATCCCGCAGTGCCCGGGCAACCCGGCGTCCTGGGTGATCTGCCGCACCGCCTCCCGGCCCAGGAGGCGCCTGCCCTCCCAATCGCCCTCCCGGAGAACGAGCCGACCGATGCGGGCCACGGCGCGCGGGGTGAAGCTGCCTCCCCCCCACGAGGCGACCAAGGGCAGGTCATTGACGGTGAAGGTCTTGCCATAGCCGACCGACCACTCCGTATCCGGCACGCCGATGGGCCGCAGGACGCGCTCCTTCAGGAGCGTGCGAATGTCCTTCTCTGGCGCGTCCTTCAGTGAAGCGGTCACGCAGTACGAGAGCATGCCGATGCCGGGGTTGCTGTACTGGAGCCTCTGTCCGGGGTCGAACTGCATCGGTGCCTTGTCCCGCGCGAGCGTGAACGGATCGTCCGGCGGTGGAAGGCGCCTCCAGAACTCGCCCATCCAGGCGGGTTGATCCTCGTGCTTGACGCCCGGCGTCGTCGAGTCCGAGAGTCCGGACGTGTGCGAGCCCAGGTGGCGGAGGGTGATCCTGGATTTCCTGGGGTCTTTGCTCCACTCCGGGATGTACTTCATCGCGGGATCATCGACTTGGATTCGCCCGTCGGTGATGGCCACGCCCAACGACAGCCCGCCGACGAGTGCCTTGGCGAGCGAGGCCGTCCCCTGGGTCATTCCCGGCCCTTGCCCCTCGGCGTACCATTCGTAAACGATCTTGTCGTTGCGGATGACCAGGAAGGCTCTCGTCCTACGCTTGACCAGCTCGTCCCTGAGCGCGTCGAGCTTCCGGCCGGACATTCCCTGGGACTCCGGCGCCGCGATCTTCCACTCCCAGGAGTCCTGACGGTCCCCCTGCGCCGCCAGAAGCGCGCCCCCGATCCAAGCCAGCCACGGGAAGCCGACGCTCATCCCTTCCTCCTCCACCGACCCTCGGCAAACCCCCAGTACTATGATGGCTCAGGACTGCCCGTCCTTGGGAACCCGACGGCGGGGCCTGGCGAGAAAGCTTAGAATGCCGACGAAGAGCGCCGCGCCCAGGATCGACCAGATGATCGGGAACGACTCGGACCCGATCCGAATCGCGAGAATCTCAGGAAGGCCGAGGATCCCCGCGAGCCAGGAGCCCAGAAGCGCCCCGATGAAGCCCAGCGCTATGGACATGACGCAGCCGCCCCGGGAATACCCGGCCAGGCTCTGGCCGATGGCCCCCGCAATGCCGGCCACGACCAAAAGAAGAAGGAATTGGAATAGTGTCATCGTCTACACTCCCTACCCAACACCCTAACGACGGCGGGCGCCAAGAGTTTCCCTCGGAGTGACCCTTCCTCAGGCTTCGCAGTCTTTCCCTGCAGTCCCCGCGGGCGAGGAGCCGCAGGCGGAGCTGACGGTGGATTTAAAGACCCAGTTGGGCCCGGTTCTCAAACCCTGCTTGAATCTGAAGCCAGCCCGGGCCCTGCGATGCCAGCTCCCACGTCCTTCGGCTCACGACCGCCTGGGCAGGACACGGACGGACACCGCGGAATGAGAAGAGCGCCCGGACGGCGGACCTTCCGGGAGCGGTTCTTCCGGGGCACGGAGGGGAGGAATGGGGTTTCGACGATTTTGACTTCCGCGTCGATCGGTTACTTCTGCTGATCTGAATCTTTTTCGCGCGGAGGTTGCGCGGAGCTGTCGTGCTTGTCGCCCACGATCAGCTGCATCGGAAGCGTAAAGGGCACGAGCGCGATGTCCAACGCCAGGCTGCACGGAAAATCGAAGATCGCAACGCACCTCGCCAGATCCCGAAAGGGAGCGCCATCCTGGTAGGGTCCGATGAGCTTGATGTTGGTCCGTGTTCCGGAGAAGAGATACGAATCTCCGGAAGTCACCGTGCCGAGCGTGGAGCAGGCGGGAATGCAGAGTATGAGCACCCCCAGAAGGAGCACCGCATAAAGGGCGCAGAGAGGTACCCCCTTCCGCACCGCTTCGACCCGGGAAGTGGAGGGTCTCAACTCAGACGCGCCCCGGCCCCTTCGGCGTCGCTGGAATGCCCATGGGTCTCCTCCTTCAGAGTGTAGCGAGCGGATCGTTGGAGG
>Ga0222749_10000978_pt1 | contig 15446 bp, 9 predicted proteins | sample IncBWH2Mmetat_FD_197234 | JGI IMG/M metagenome (GOLD analysis project Ga0222749, IMG submission 197234) | Metatranscriptome of lab incubated forest soil microbial communities from Barre Woods Harvard Forest LTER site, Petersham... | ecosystem: Environmental > Terrestrial > Soil > Temperate... | reverse complement strand
CGGGATTCGAAAGACCTCCTCCTTGGGCCGCCCGGAGGCAACGGTTCCGGAACGCCCGTCGTGAAACGGAAGACCGTGCCTTCGGCCGGGCACCACGAGCGCCACCTCGTCGGCGAGGCCCTCCTCGTCCTTCGCCCCGAACCGGAACTCCGCGTCGGGGACGTACCGGTCGAAGGCGACGGCGAACTGGACCCGGCCGACGCCACCCGCCGCGAGGGTGAGCGCGGGGGGCGCGTCGCTCCGCCGGACCGGATAGGGGCTCGCGAATGAGAGTTTTAGTGTCCGGGGCCGGCTCGTGTAATTGTGGACGAGCCCAGTCAGGGTGAGTTCATCCCCCTCCTGCGCGAGGCGGGGCAGCATGAGCCGTACGAACAGATCCTTGCGGACGACGGTGTTCTGGGTGATCGCGCCCACCTTGTGGTCGCGCGTGATCCCGCGCGCGGTGAACCGGAACGTGGTCAAGGTGTCCGGGAACGTGAAGGTGACGGTCGCCGTCCCCTCCGGGCCCGTCTTCAAATGGGCGTTCCAGGCGGCCGTCTCTTTGAACTCGGACCGTGCGTGCGAGGCCTGGGTGGCCTTCGAGCCGCCGCCCCGCGCGACCAGGTTCTCACGGCCGCCGAACCGGCCGCCGTACCGGCCGGCGCCGCCGCCCACCCCGATCGCGTCCTGGAGGTTCGCGAGTCCGCGAACGAAGACGGGCGCCTTCCAGAGCATGAAGGAATGGAGCGGCTCCTTGAAAAAGAAGGACTCCTTCACGAGGACTTCCCGATGGTAATGATGGAAGAACTCCCGGAGGTCCGGGGTCCGGTCCTCGCAGAGCGCGTAGATCGCCTCGTCGACGACCCCCAGCGAGAGCTCGCACTCGGGGACGGGCCGGCCCTTTGAGTCCCTGACGCGCGCCGTCGCGTGGCATTCCTGGCCGGGCCGGTATTCCGCTTGGTCCGTCTCCACTTCGACCGTGAGGAAGTGGTCCACCGGCGGCACGAGAAGCTCCGCGGTCGCCCTCTCCAGGCCGTCGCCCCGGACCGCGAGCGCCACCAGGGTGACGTTCGGCACGTCGTCGTCGACGATCGGAAGTTCCACGTCGGAGGACTTGCCTTCGAGCCGGATGACCTGCGCCCGGTGGATCCGCCCCGTCGCGGTCACGACGAGCACGTGCTGGCCCTCCTCCTGGCTCTCGAGACGGACCTTCGCCATCTCGCCGACCCGGTAGACGGATCGATCCGGCCGGACATGGAGCGCTCCGGCCCGAGTGGCGGCGGGGACGATGCGGATCACCACGGGGGTCCACGCCCAGTCCTCCGCGTCGCGGACCGCCACCTGGAGCCCGCGGTCGTCGGGGGGCACGGGATACTCGCAGGCACCGGCCCCCTTCTCGAGCCGGATGGATCTGGAGAAGGGAGCGTCCCCCTTGGCACGCTCCTCAACTCGGAGGGTTGCCGCATCCTCCACGAAGAACCGGAGGTGCGCAACTTCGCCGGGCACGTAGCTCGGCCGATCGGACTCCACGCGGATCTGCTTCGAAGTCCCAGCCGCCTCGAGGCCCGAGGAGCGCGAAACCCAGCGGCGCGACCCGGGTTCCATTACGCTCGCCGCCACGCTGAACAGCCCCGGGAGTCCGGCCTCGGTCTCAAACCGGTACCGGCACCGTCCCGAGGCGTCGGTCTTGAACCGTCGGTTTTCGAGGTCGCGCCACCGGGTCCGGGGTTCGGCCGGCATTGCCGGCTCCCAGGAGGAGGAGGCGGCCATCGCGCGCCCAGGCAAAGGAGTGAAGGAGAGCCCGAACAGCACCTCCGCGTCCGCCACCGGCTCGCCCGTGAAGCGGCGGACCCAGGCCTCGACCTCGACCGGCTGGCCCGCGGTCACGCGGCGTGGATGGGTGAGGGCGATCTCGAATTCGGGCTTGCGAAACTCCTCGACCTGGAAGAGCCAGGTCCGGATCTCCTGGTTATTCACGCGTACGAAGTATTCTCCTTGGGCGCAATCCACCGGAAGCATGAACGCGCCGCTCGCCGTGCCGAAGTCGGTCACGGGGAAGCTCCTGGCGAAGAGGATCTTGCCGTTCGCACCGATCTCGAGTAGCGCCTCGGGGGCGTCGTAGGGCCGAAGCCCCTCGCCGTCCTGCAACCGAAGCACGCCCTTGAAGGACACCTCGTCGCCCGGGCGGTAGAGCGGGCGGTCGGTGTAGACGAGCGCGCGGAGGTCGGCGGCCTTCCCGCCGAGCGCGTACGAAGACTCGACGCGCGAGTAGGTCGCCGCGTCGGCGGTGACGGTCCTGACGGCGTACTGGTAACCGGACCGCCACCCGGGCTCCACCTTCCAGTCGAAGAGCCCATCGGGCCCCGTGGTCCCGCGAAACGTCGCGCGGGTTTCCGGGTTCCTCTCACGAAGCTCTGCCGCCCTCTGGAATCCGCGCCTGTACGCCGGCGTCGCCTCGGGCTCCTCCGGCTTCCCGCCCCAAGCGGCCTCAAACCCCCGCTTGTGCTCCTCAGCGTTTGAGTCGTCCTGGGGCTGGAGCATCTGGGGCGGGAGGACGTACCTCCCGAGAGCCTCGCCCATAAGCGAAAGGCCGGCGACCGGCTTGCCGGAGGCGCGATCGGCCGCAAAGACGAGGACCCGGTCGATCGCCACCTGCTGGACGAGCGCGACATCGGTGATGATGAACTTTGCGACCGCGATGACGGGGCAGTAGCGTGCTTCGGCGAGGAGGACGTAGAGGCCGGGGGCGTGTTGGGGGACCACCAGGTCCCAGTCGCCGGGCTTGACGCTGTTTTCCGAGAGGGGGGCGAACTGGGCTTCCCATTCCTTCACGAGCGAGAGGTCCCCGCGCCGCTTGACCAAGTTCTCATCGGTAAGATTCTGGAGCGTGTCGAGGTCCGAGACGCGATAAAGACGCGCCCGGATCGGCCCGCGGTAGGCCGAGTGGAGCCGCACGGTGGCGCCCGAACGCGTCGTAAATGGCCGATCGATGGGGACGTCCAGCCTGAAATGATGGTGCTCCGTCAAAAGGTATAGTTGGTCGGGATCGGCGGTCGGGTCGATCACCCGCACCGACTCTGTGATACCCGCATCGGCAAGGAAGATCGCGGGCTCCCCGGTGGGGGCGGCTGTCACGTCGTCTTTCGGGATACCCCTCCTCTCGAAAACGTTCAAGGGAGCCTCGCTCCCGAGCCGCGTCCTTGCGTAGAGGGCCTCGACCACGGACGCGGCTTCTCGCTCCACCCCGGCGTTGCGTCCCAGCAGCCGATCGACCTCGTAGTCCCAGAGTCGCAGCGTCTTCGGAGCTAGAAGGCGGAGGGCCGCAAGCTCCGCGGCTCGTCGGACGACCCGCCGGTCCCCCAGGACGGGCCTCCACACGTCAATCGCGCGGTCAAACTGCCGTTCGCGAAACAGGAGGTCGCCGAACTGCACCCGCGCCTCGTCGTCCTCAGGCTTGACCGCGTCGAAGGGGATCTCGCCCAGCGAGTAACGCGCGATCCGGGCGAGCGACTCCGCCGGCGCTAGCGCAGGATCGAGGGGGACGCCAAACCGCTTCGCGAGGTCGCGGTTTTCAACTATGGAGGCGAGGAGGCAGAAGACGATCCGGGAGATCTCGTCGAGCGGGACCGTCCCCGACGGCTGCAGCCGGTACGGTGCCAGCTCAAAGGGGGCGGGGACCGCTCCATTCGCCAGGACTTTCTCCCAAAAGAGCGTTCGGTACGCGACAAACCTCGCCTCGGCGACGGCCCCCGCGGAAGCGCGATCCAGACTCGCGAGGTCGATGGGCTCGAGGAGCTTTGCGGCATCCCCGGGCCCGCTCGCTTTGGCAATTTCCAGCCTTGCGGCGTGCGCCGCCGCACGACCCTCTGCGTCTTCGGGGAACCCGGCCAGCGCGGCTGCGGCCTTCCCCGGCTCCCCCTGCCCGAGATGGTACCGGATCTGTGCCTCGACATTCCGCCGCAGTCGCGCCGATTCCTCGCTCCCGCGTCGGACCGCCCATGCAAGGAGTGCGCAGAGCGCAAAGACGACGGTGACGGCGAAAAGTGCGACGACTTTCCACGGATTGATCGATGCGCGCATGCTCACCTCGAATTATCACGGAGACTTCGGCTATGAACGGAGGGCGGAGCGGGAGGTTCGACCCTGAATGATGAAAGTTGAGCAAACCCTGGCCCTCCCCCCATGATGGTGGTCGGGTGCCGGCACCCCGACGGGGTAGAACTCCAAGAACACGTGGGCCCTGCCCGGACTTCTCGGCGGCCCGTTCCCCGGCTTCTGGAAGTGTGTGATCCTTCGAGGCGGAACTCAACGTGTCGGACCGGCTGGCGAAGACATTCCTGGCGTAGACCCCGGCCGTGCCGCTCCGAGCCAGCCTTCCGACCGTGCCCCTGGACTTGGAGGGTCGTGATGTGAAGAACGGACCGTTAGTCCTGACGATATCCGGTGGTCGCGTGTAAAGGGGAGGGATTGGAATGCCCGAAAGCAGTTGAACCTGAGCGAGTCACCGGTCGCCCGGCGTGTAATAAGTTTACCGAGCGCTTCGACCGGGTTTTTGCCAGTGATCCTGCCAGTGGCCCTCCTATAATCCAACCGTATGACCTTTGACTTGGCCCTCTGGAAGTGGCTCAAGCCCAGGCCCAAAAAGATCAGCCCCGCGGATGTGTACGCTGAATTGATAGAGGATCAAGAACACCCTGCGGTCATCGCTTTCGATATCGAAGGGTTTGAATCGAGCCTTGCAAAAGAGTTTGGCGCTGCGTCTCTAGAAATGCTGGATCTATTTGAGTGTTCAATTATTTACCGCGGACTGATCGTGCACATCCCCTGGAGCAACGTGGACGAGGTGATGCCTCGGATCAAGAAAGTGGCCGCGACTCAGGGACTCCACTGCCACGACCCTCAAGATTCCCGGGGCCTGCCATTCCTCGCGCCCTCCAAGAGGGAACTGTTGACCGACTTTGAGAGCACGAGGGCGAAAGCCGAGGGCGGCAATCCGGAGGCGCAGGCGCGACTCGGATTCTTTTACGAGTTCGGCGAAGGTGTCACCAAGAATCTGGAATCCGCACTGAGCTGGTATTCCAAGGCCGCCGACCAGGGCAACCGTGCGGCCTCATTCAACCTGGCGGGCTGCCACCTGAATGGGGTTGGAGTCAAGCAAGACTCGGCCAAGGCCGTCGAGATCTACATGGGGCTGGCTAATCTTGGCGACGAGGACGCAATGTTTGCTTTGGCCAAGATCTATGAGCAAGGGAATGGGGTCCCAAAGAATCTTCCCCGTGCCATCGAGTACTACCGGAAGGCGGCTGCCAAGGGCTTATCCGAAGCCAAGAAAGCTGTTTCTCGAATCTCCCCCGGCCAACATTCAATCTGATTGCCTTTTCACTCCCGTTGCGGCTGAAGCGCCCGGTGAAGCGCCCCCCTGCGGAAGGGGGATGGTATACCACTCTCAACCAGTTTAGAACCTCGGTCCGGCAATCGACCACGAAGCCTGGTCCAGGACACCCTCCTCCACCCCAGAAAGCCTCAAATCCGACGTAAAATCGCAGGTCTTCCGAGGCCCAAGGCAGGCGCGGTTGGACGAGGACGGTGGGGTCGAGGGCTGTCTCGGTAGCCTTGTGGTCCCGTTTCCAGCCCCCGCCGCTTCGAACAGAGCGTGCCGATTTCCGGCGCTCCCACCCATGACGCAGACCTAACTCCTGATCGGGTTCAGCTTCGGCGGAGCTAACGAGCATCTTGAGGGAGGTGGCGTGCGACGAATTCATAGAACCGCCGGGCGTGGGTCAGGAGCGCCGTCACCTCTTGCGGCTTCTGGTAGCGCCCGGTGTATTCCACTTCGCCCTTAACCCGCAGCAGCTTCGCCAAGTGTCCCGAGGCCTCCGCGAGGCCGGGCAGCTGCGTCAGCCGGTTCAAGACCTCCAGGGCATCCTCGTGACGCTCTGCGGCTGCCCGCTCTCCCCGCTGGTAAATCGTGAGAGCGTCCGCCGCCGCGATCACACCCTGAACAGCGAGGAGGAGCGCTGGATCGTACGCCCCCGCCGCCACTTCGCGCTCCATCGCCGCGCGGCGATCGAGCGCCTTCCTCCAGCGATCCCGATACTCCCCCTTCGGCACCGGCTTCGTCGGAATCCGTTTAGGAGACATGCTTGAGAATCTCCGCGAATGGTTTCCCCTTGAGGACGCGGCCTGTTCGCATCACCTCGCTGATGAAGGAATCTCCCTTCTGGGCCTTAAGTCGGAAGCTCTCACGGTCGAGGACGATCACCTGGGGAGGATTTCCGTAGCGGACCGCGAGCTCCGAGGCAGCCCGGTCAACCTTGTCCTCTGTGGGCCGAATGGCCGGGGCACTCGGCACCACCCAGACAAGATCCACGTCGCTCTTCGCACGTTCCTCCTTCCGGACCACGCTTCCGAAGAGGATGAGGGCCACGAGCGGCGCCCTCACCCGCGCCGCGAGATCCTTGGCGTACGCTGCCACACCGGTAGACTCCCGTTCAAAGAGGGGCTGAAGAAGGGCCTTGACCAGAAAGTGACGGTCATTCAGTCGATAGAGAATAGCCGCCCCGGCCCTCCGATATCCGATCACGCCATGTTCCGCCAGCTCCTGGAGGGCCGTGTGACAGGTCTTCACGTCGAGCGAGACCTGGCGCGCCAGTTCGCTCCCCGTCTGCTCCCCCCGGGTTCGGACGAGGAGCCTGAGGAGCGCGACCTTCGAGCGGGCGCCCAGCACCTCGTCCAGCGGGCGGTCAAACTTCATGGAGTTATCTCCAAGTATGTGGATAATACTCCATACTTCAGGACGCGTCAAGACCGGGGGTTTAGGTGCCGGGGGCGTCGCTCAAACAGGCCGAGGCACATCACCAGTAAAGTGCCCATGTAACGGTCAGAGTCCCCGTTGCCGCTTCGTCGAGGCAGGATAACTCTCACCCCTGCGAGTACGGTGCCTTGCCCCCGTTCCGGGTGAAGAGCCAATAGGCGGGGTGTTGGTATGCCCGACAGGAGTTGAACCTGTAACCTTTGGCTCCGGAGGCCAACGCTCTATCCAATTGAGCTACGGGCACCCGTTGGGATCCAGCATGTTACAACGCACCCTGTTTTGGGACAACTTCTTTCGCCACCCTTACGCCAAGTTCGGAGGAAACGGGGCCCACAGAGCGTTCCTCCGCTCCTTCGCTGCAGGCACGAGATGAGCGTAGCGCCCAGTCATGGTGTCCAAACCTTGGCCCAAGTATTGTTGAACCTCCGCGATGGGAACACCTGACTGGATAAGCCACGAGGCGAAGCTGTGCCGGAGCGTGTGGAACGTCGCCTCCCGGAGCCGCCCGACCTCCTCGGGGCAGCGCTTCTTCGCCGATTGGGCGGCGGCCCGCTCCGCGGCGTCCTTGAAGCTGTGGTAGACGGAATCGGGCATGAACGGGCCCTTCCCGGCGCGCGTTGTATAAGCCCCAGGGGATCGGCCCTTCCCGCCCGATCCGGCGCGGCTGCGCGTCTAGGATCTCCTTCGCCGCGCTGTTCCCGGGGACGAAGCGGACCTTCTCGGTTTTCGTGGCGTCGACGCGGAGCCAGCCCGGGGAGTGGTCGACGTCAGCCCAGTCAAGCGAGCAGAGTTCCCCGTGCTGTTCCAAAAACCCATCCATCGCTCAAGCGGCGTCCCGGTGATACTACTTCAGAAGTCCGCCGAGGGTTTCTCGACTCCGTACCGGCCCTTGGGCTTTCCCCCTCAGCATCCCCGCTTTGATGAACTCGTTGGCAAATCCTTGGTGGGGCCGTTCCTGATGGTAATGGAGCAAGTACCCTCCGATGGCCCGACGGAGCGAAGCCTCGGTCGTGAAGATCATCCGTTCCAGGCACTCGGACCGGAGCGCGCCCACCCAGCGTTCGGCGAAGGCGTTCAGATTCGGACCTTGAGCCGGCAACTTCACCGACCGGATGCCGGCACCCTCTAGGACGTCTTCAAACGTCTGGGTGTAGAGCGGATCGTGCTCCCGGCTCATCATCCTCTTTCCCTTGAGAGACCCGCTGTCGGCATCGGTCAGGTTCCGGGCCAGCCGGGTCACCCATGCTCCATCGGGATTGCAGGCGATGCCGGCCACGTGAACCCTTCGGGTGGCGACCTCAATGACAAAGAAGACCATCGTCCGGACGAGGCCTCGGAGCGTCAAGCTCTCCACCGAGAACAAGTCCGCGGCGGACATGACCTCCCGGTGGGCCTTGAGAAACGAGCTCCAGGAGGTCCTATTTCGCCGCACCGGGTCGGGATCCAGCCCCTGCTCCTCCAGGATGCGCTTCACCGTGTTCCGGCCGATTTCGCGCCCCAGGTGGTAAAGAGCCCCCTTGATCCGGGTGTACCCCCACCGGGGATTCTCCCCCGCCATCCGGAGGACGAGTGCACGGATGCCCTCCGAGGTGGTCGGCCGGTCCGGGCCGTGATTCCCACTCCCATCGTACTTCCGGGAGATCAGCTTCCGATACCAGCCCAAAATCGTCTCCGGGCTCATAAGTGTCGCGACTTCCCCAGAACCTTCCGTCCGAGGTCTTTCCCCTTGGCGGCCAATCTACGACGCTGGTCATTGGTCAGACGGAGGCGTTTGCCTCCCGGGTGGTCGCGGAGGACCCGGTTTTCCTCCCGAAGATAGTCGATGACGTCCTGCTGCTTGCGACGGATCCAGCCCGCCAGGGCGACCAGGAGAAACGAGCCCAGTGTTGGGCTTTTCGTCCCTCTACCCTAATCATCCGGGGGCCACGGATGGATTTTGGCACCAGACGGGAGGGGGTTCTCTCTTTACCGGCCCTCCGGCCGCTTTGCGGCCGGAGCCGAATCACTGACTCCAGCAGTCATTACTGCTTGCGGATCAGGGCTCCCCGTCCTGTCCTCACAATTTTCGCAAGATTTCGAGTCGCCGCGAAAATGGTAACCATGGCGATCGCGCGTGACCCGGGCAGGCTGCAGGATTTCCAGGGCGATCCCGTAGGCGCCCAGGACCGTCGATGCGCTCTTATGACCTCTCCAACCCGGGACTCGCCCGGGCCGAATCCGCTTCGGCCCGTGCACCTTGACGTTGGTCCGGTCTCGAGGATGCGTATCAGGAGCGGTGCCGGCTGCGGGCCAGGTTCCTCCATCCCCACATAAGGAGCGAGGCATGAATCAGCGTTGGAAGGCGGTGATCCTGGCGGGATGCACGCTGGCGATGGTCCCGCCACGGGCCGGGGTGGGCCAGGACGGGAAAGGCATCGAAGCCGTCGACGGGGCGAAGGTTGCCCAAGCGATTCACGCCGGGGTCGAATACTTGAAGAAGAATCCGGCTCCCGGATCGCATCACGAGATGTCCAGCACCGACGAACTGGTGCTGCTCACGCTGGTTGAGGCGCGGCTTCCGGACGAGGATCCGGCGATCCAGAAGATGCTCGCCGACATGCTCAAGGCGCCCCTCGAGCGGACCTACAAGGTCGTCCTCCAAGCGATGGTGCTCGATGAGCTCGACCGGGCGAAATACCAGAACCGCATCTGGCAGTGCGCGCAGTTCCTGGTGGACAACCAGTGCCAAAACGGACAGTGGGGGTATGGAGAACCCACGGCGGCAGTCAACAACATTCCGACGGTAACCGGGAGGAAGTCGGTAGCGACGGTCGGCCCCAAGCCGCTGACCCCGCCGGTGACCCCCGAGGTGATGGCGGCGATCAGGCGCGGAGATCGAATCAAGCCGCCGGTCGCCAAGCCCCTACCGCTCGAGAAGACGAAGGACGGGCCTGCCGGCGGGGATAACTCAAACAGCCAATATGCCGCTCTGGGGCTTCGCGCCTGCCATGACGCAGGGATCAAGATCCCCGAAAAAGTGATCGTCCTGGCCCGCAAGTGGTGGTACGACACCCAGCATCCCTCGAGTGAACCGGCGGCGGCCGCTCCCGCGCGGCCGGGCGTGGCGACAGGCCCCAAAGAAGCCCTGACAACCCCTGCAAGTCCCCGAGGCTGGTGCTACGGGGATGTCTACGGGGTCTGCAAGGGCGGACCTGAGTACGCGAGCATGACGGCCGGAGCCGTGGGGGCGATCGCGATCCTGGACTATCTCCAGGGGAAAGACGGCAAGAAGAATCCCCACGTCCATGACGGCCTGGCCTGGCTCGCCAAGAACTGGTCGGTGACGGAGAACCATGGGCCCTCCGAGGTGGAGAATGGGGTTGGAAATGCGTACCTGTACTACTACCTCTATGCGCTCGAAAGAGTCGGAATGTTGCTCGACGTGGGATCGATCGGGAATCACTCCTGGTACCCCGAGGGAGCGGAGATGCTGCTCAAGGCCCAGCAGCCCGACGGATCCTGGAAGGGCAGCCGGCCGGAGGTCCCCGCTTGGGACACCTGTTTCGCCATCCTCTTTCTAAAACGGGCGACCCGAGGGCTGGTGGCCACCGAAGCGGCCGGGGCCCGGAAGTAGGTGTATTCCCGGTTTCCTTGAGACACTGTTTCTCTGACTCGGTGAAGGGATTGCCCGCCGCTAGGAGCGTGTCCAAGTGATCGAAATCGGAGGGTACCTATTGATCGCTCACATTTGTGCTCCGCAACCCCGAACTACTAATTGGGGGTGGTTTTGATTACTCAGACAGGCTTCTAGGTCGGAGCTTCCCCCCTTCCATTCTCGCCAGCTCTTCCGCGACGGCCGGGGCCGCCACCCCGGCCGGAGCCGGGTTATGCGGCGACCGAGAGCGAGAAGAGTCACTCCTTATCCTGGGGTACACCGAAAGTCCGCCGCTCCTCGGCCACGGACGGCCGCGGCTCACCCTTAGAATCCGGTCATTCCTTCCTGCGCAATTTGAGTTGGTCGAAGGTGACGGGCCCGTCCTGGATCTGGAAGCCGAGCGAGGTCAAATAAGTCAGGTTGGTCGGCGCCCGGTGGACCTCCTTCCCGTCGACCAGGATCAGGTACTCCCCCTGGTGAATGACCGCCATCACTTCGTAGACTTCCTTCTTTCCGACTTCCACAACGGCATCCCGGAAATACTCTTCACCCGCCAGGAGGCGATGAAGGACGGCGGCGAATCCCACGTTGGAGTCCAGTTGGACCAGCTCCCAGGATCCGTAAAGGAGACAGCCGCTTGCGGGTTTTTGCGCATCGAACGTCATCCGGACCGACGCTCCGTCGTAGAGGCTGGCTGGCCATTTCTTCAGGCTCACGACCGCGCCATGCTGCGCCCCCTCAGGCAGCAGTGTGATGGCCTCGCCGGGCTTGCCTAGCAGCGTCTCCGACTCCCCCGCTTTGTTGAATCGACAGAAGAGGCGGGGATCCATGAAGTCCGTCCACGTGCCCTGGGTCCGCTCCGCCCACAGTTCGCCCAGTCTCTTCTCGATCTTCGTCTTGAGAAGACCAATCGCGCCCACGGCCGCCTTCTGGTACCAGAAGCCCGCACGATCGCGCTGGGCCCGGCGGAAGCCACGGTTGCTCTCCTTCTCGGAGTAGTTCCACCAGCCATCCCCCGCCGCGATCTGCCCCGTGGCGTCCTGCGGGTTGGCAAAATCCTGCTCCGCGATCGCCTTGAGCGCCGCGTCGGAACCCCTCGCCAGCCGGGGAATACCCGCGTCCCACGTCGACTTCAGAAAACATTCGTGCTGTCCGACCTGCAAGTTCGACCCCGCGTCATCCGGCTTCCTCGACAGCATTTCCAACGCCCGGCGGATCTTCTCGTAGCCGATCTTGCGCTCCGCGACCTCCTTTCCTTCGGCATCGGCCCGGGACACCGCCGAGACGTCCTTCGCCTGCTTCGCAAGCGCCACGGCCTGATCGACCGCCCGCTGGGCGGCCTCATACTGGTCCAGGCGCATCGAATCCTCGGCCAGCTTGAGGAAGTTCCGGGCCAGCCTTGCCTGCTGTTCGGAGGTCTTCGCGTTCTTGATTGCCGCCGCGTACACCTCGGACTTGAGCGCCGGTACGTCGATCCGGAAATGCTTCGCCATCTCGTCGACGATGAGCACCGCGCCGTCCGTTTCCCCGTACTGCGCGCCCAGGTCGCGCGCCTCCCGGTAGAGCACGAACTTTCCCACGGGATCGTCCGCCGTCTGGCGTGCCTGCGCCATGAGCTTCCGCAGCAGGGCGCCGCGGTCCTTGAACGACGTCTTGGCGTAGTCTTCCTTGAACACCTCGCGGATGAGGGTCTCGGCCTTCTTCTGGGCCGCCGCGTCGGGGGGCGGCTGCCTCGTGTCCTGGAGGAGGAGGAGCAGTCCGATCAGGGCCATCCGTCACTCCTTACGACGAAGCTTGATCTGGTCAAAGACGACTTCCCCAAAATCCGCCTGGATCGTGATCGATTCGAGCTTCGCGCGGTTCGTCGGGAGCCGGCCCACCTCAGACCCATTCAGATAGGCGACGTACTCCCCTGCTTTGAGCAGCACCGTCACTACGTACTCGTTCGTCTCGGGCGGGGCGACGAGGGTTTTCGGGACCCAGGCCTTTTGGCCCGGTTCCAGCGTGCAGAGGGCGGCCGATTTGAGCGGCCGTGCGATGGAAAAAGCCCGGGCGTTGGTTTCGAATTGGATCAGGCCGTTGGCGGTCCATTCCGGCTGGAAGCGCAGCCTTGCGCTCAGGCCGTCGAAGACGCCTTCGGGAATCTGCGCCAGTCCGGCCATGATCCCGTCGTTGGGAGGCGGCGTCAGCACGATGGGCTCGCCCGCCTTGCCCGGACGGCCGAACAGGCGGGCGTCGGTGATGTCCACCCAGGTGCCCGGGAACTTGTCCTGACGGACGTCGAGCAGCCGCCGCTCCACCTTGGACTTGGTCAGACCGGCCAGGCCCGGAATCGCGAGGTCGTACCAGTACGCGGCGCGGGATCGCGCCATCGTTCGGGCAGTGCCGGACTCCTTGTCTGCGACGGCCCACCAGCCGTCGCCCACCGTCACCCGGCCGGCGGCGTCCTGCGGGTCGGCCAGATCCCGAGCCGCGACCTCCTTCAGCACCGGGTCCGCGCCCCTCGCCAGCTTGGGAACGCCGTCTTTCCAGGCTCCGTTCATGAGGCACTCATGACGTCCCACGGTGGTGTTCGCGGCGGGGTCGTCGGACGTCTTTGCCAGCGTAGCCTTGGCCCTTGCCAAGGCCTCCGCCGTCGCCTTGAAGTCCGCCAGGGTCTTGGATTTGGCCTCGGCCTTGACGGCAAGCGCTGGATCCTTCGCCAGTTTGGCGAGCGACAGGGCCTCTTGAGCCGCTTTGTCGGCCACATCGAGTCGGTTGCTTGTGGCGGCTTCTTCCGAGAGCGCCATCGAAGCTTGGGAAAGCTTGACGTACTCGGCGGGAGGCTTGGAGCCCCGCGACGCACTGGAGAGGATGACGCTCTTCATCAGGAGGGCATCCTCGTCGAAGTATTTCCCGATCGCGTCCGCGGCCTTGAGGGAGAGGTCCCAGTCGCCCCCCTGCAGCGCGAGATCCTTCGACTCCCGAAGGAGCACGAAGCGAGTGACGGCGTCGTTGTTCGGCTCGAGGCCCTGCTTCAACATCGTCCGGGCCAGCGCCAGCCGGTCGGACGGCGCTTTTCGGGCATACTCCTGCTTGTAGACGTCCTTGATCAGCGCGTCGACCTTTTTCTGGGCGGCCGCTTCAGGGACGGGGAGTCTCTTCTCCTGCGCTGCGACCGTCAGGATCAGGAAAAGGATGAACATGCCCGGTGATTATATCTCCCAAAACAGAGAGTTTTAACCCAGGAGCGTGGACTGGCCGGAACTGCGGCGACGAGGTCGCGCTGAACGCGACCACGCAGGCCGGGCGTCGGGGCCAGGGCTGAACCCGAGCCCGAGCGGGAAATCACAGATTTCCATTTCGCTAGGGCTTTCTCGTAGGTCCTAAAGGCTTTTTCCATATCTGGAAGGTACTTCTGGTCGTGCAGGAGAGCTTCCGCCGACTTGGTTCCCCGGAGCTGCTTGCCAAGATCCTGGCAGGGGTAGAATGCCGGGACGGGATCCGCGATCTGGGAGCTAAGGACGTGGGTACGGCAAAAGCGCCGTAAGTAAGAAGGGAGAACTGCCTCTCAATTTCCGCCCCTATTGACGGAACCTTCTTGGATGCCCAGGGCGCTTTCGTAGAGCAGTGCCTGTCGGATCATTTTCGTTCAACCCTGCAACGAAAACCAGGGCCTAGAAGCGCCTGTACGCCCCGCCAGGCGGCGATCCGGACCTCGGACCCTACCATGATCGAAGGATTCGGGATCCGTGCTTCAAATCGCCTCTCCTGAAGGCGTGGCCGCTTCACGAACTGCAACCGTCCCAGCGGCGATGAGTCTCTCGTGATTGCCTCACAGGGACCTGTTTTTCTTACGCCACCCTTACGCCAAATTGGTGGCGAAACGGGTCTTTCGGTGGACACCGCTGGGCAGCATCCTCAAAAAATGGAAATGGCCCTGAAACGTGTTCTAAGCCATTTCCGGGCCGACTTTGACTTTGGTGACCGCTCCTGTCCGAACCTGGTCCCGGACCCCGTTTTCGGTTCCGGAGGCCAACGATCTATCCAATTGAGCTACGGGCACCCGTTGAGAGACAAGAGGGTACCGCTTCCTCCGCCGGGGTGCAAAACTCTTGCACTGGGCTAGGACGCGTCCACTTCATTTTCTTTCCAAGTCAATATTTCTTAAATATTTTCTTGATAAATGGCGTCGACATTTTGTATACTTCAAATGCATTAAATATGTTCCCTGATGGGGTGGGAGGATGACCATGCAGACTCTAATGGCGAGTGCGGTTGTCACTCTGGCGTCCCTGATCTATTCCCAAGCCATCTACGCGCAGCCGGTGATCAAGGATGCCAAGATCGCCGGCACGACCCTCACCATCACAGGCACTGGGTTCGGGACCAATCCGACCCTTCGATTTGACGGGAAGCACATCGTCGTAACCAGCCACACCAAGACGCAGATCACGGCAACGATCCCTGCCAACACCCCGCCGGGAACCTATCTCCTGGCCCTTTCGGAGGGCACGGTCACAGTGGATTTCGACGTCGCGGTCGGAGTCGGCGGTTCCCAAGGCCCTCAGGGGATACAAGGCCCGCCTGGTCCGCAAGGGCCTCCCGGGCCTACGGGTGCCGCAGGTACACCAGGACCCCAGGGATCAACCGGATCGGCAGGGGCTCAAGGCCCCCCCGGACCTCAAGGACCGGCCGGAGCGACGGGACCCCAAGGCACCGCCGGAGCACCCGGGCCCGTGGGTCCTACCGGACTGACGGGAGCCCAGGGTGCCACCGGGGTGGCCGGACCCGTAGGTCCTCCCGGACCCCAGGGCATCGCCGGAGCACCGGGACCGGTGGGTCCAACCGGACTAACGGGATCCCAGGGCGCTACCGGATCAGCCGGACCCGTAGGTCCTACCGGACCCCAAGGCGCCACCGGAGCCGCCGGACCCGTGGGTCCTACCGGACTGACGGGAGCCCAGGGCGCCACCGGGGCGGTCGGACCTGTAGGCCCTCCTGGACCCCAGGGCGCCACCGGGGCCGCCGGACCCGTGG
>Ga0222749_10000973_pt1 | contig 15517 bp, 8 predicted proteins | sample IncBWH2Mmetat_FD_197234 | JGI IMG/M metagenome (GOLD analysis project Ga0222749, IMG submission 197234) | Metatranscriptome of lab incubated forest soil microbial communities from Barre Woods Harvard Forest LTER site, Petersham... | ecosystem: Environmental > Terrestrial > Soil > Temperate... | reverse complement strand
GCGCTCGTCGATCATGGCCCCGGGGACCGTCATCCGCGCCGCCCCCGGCACCTGAAAATGGCTCGGCGCTTCCGGGCCGACCAAGACGGTCATCCGGTGTTCTCGCCGATCCCTCGCCATCTCGACCGCGAGGTTCCAGGCGGCCTGTCCGATCCCTCCCATATGGGCATGGATCGACCGGCCATCGAGCGCCAGATGCATCAGTTTCCTCCTCGCCACGGAAGATAATCTGGGGTAATATTTAAGAAGCGGACCCCCTGAGCATGGCCTACCCAGAGGGTGCCCGGTTGGCTACAGACACCGCTCCAGGTCCAGGGGGTCCGCCCAATTGGATGGGGATGGCTGGAGAGGGGCAAGGTAGTGCATTCGGTTCCAGAACAGTGCCTGGAAGCGGACAGGGACCAAACGATGCAGGATTCGCGTGCCAAGGACACCCTTCCCTCTCTAATCGTTCTGCCGCTTCCGTCTGAGACTCAGGAAGCAGCCGCTTCGAGCGCCAGCTCTTGGAGCTTCGCCCGGAGCACCGAAAGGCGCGAGTTAAGCCGCGTCGGATGAGGGATACAGTCCGTGGCCCCCATCCTTTGCCACCGTGTTTTCTCCTCCGGACTCCAGTCTTCAAGCATGATGACGACGGGTTTTCCGACTTCATCCAGGATCTTCTGGAGGAGGGCCGCGGCTCCTCCCCGGGGGTAGCCGATCGGAGCGGCCAGAAAGACCGCGGTCGTGGCGAGCTGCCTAGCGTAGTGGACGACCAGCTGGGGATTCGAAACCGGGATGTAGCACCACTCGCCGTGCAGATGCTCGAAGATCCGCTCGCTCGCCTCCCGGTCCGTGTCGGCGAAGACGAAGATCGGGGCGAGTCTCGGGGAGGAACGCCGATTCGCTTTCACGCGGGCGGATGCGCAAGTCCCATGCCAGCCGGTTTTGACGAAGACAAGCCGGAATTGCGGCCCACGGCGTTCAGGTTCAGTCAGGATTCAGGGAGCCGACTGAATCCTGAACCCATCTCGAAGGGCGAGGAGAAGGCGGCCAATCTCCGCACGCGGCGGACCATCGGAGATCCTAAAGACCTCCGATCAGGCTCAGGCCAGAGCCCGAGTGACGATGGCCGAAAGATCGGTCTTTAGCCGCCGCTTATAGTCGCACCACCAGTCGTAGCAAAGAGAGCTTAGAGACTCTGCCACTTCCGGGCTCAAGCCATTGACCAGCTGGACGGCCTCGTTCCAGCTCCCGACCGTGGGGATGGGATGGGCCCCTAGTAGGGCGGTGAAGTAATCGAAGGCCGGCCGCCGTTCTACGATTGGAATAGCTCCCGCTTCAAGCGCTTCGTAGACCCGGAAGGATTCCAGGTTCGACCATCCGCCCGGGCAAGGCACGAAGACTGAATCGTCGATCAGGGCGCGATACGCCTCGGTCGACAGGCTGTCACCGCTTCCAAACCCTTGGGTGAGATGAAGAAAGCCTCGTGGCAACGTCTTCATGGCCTCGAGCATTGGCTCGCGGCTTGACTTCTTGGCATCCCCCGCAAAGCTCCACAGATAGCGCCGTTTCGAGGCAGGGCGCCTTTCCGCGTTCGGGCGGGCGAACCCGGCTTTATATCCCAGCGGAAAGAAATGGATACCTGTGGAAACGGCCAGGACTTCGGAGTGGTAATTGCGGAACACCGTCTCACAATACCGATAGGCAAGCGTGTCGTCCCGGAAGGCTTCGTCGCTCAAGTGGACAAGGGCGATGCGCGACCCACGATAGAACGCCGCTCGGTAATAGGGGACCTTACCCTCGACGAGGCCGTTGTCGACGACGATCATCCGAGGCGCGGTCGCCGTCCACTTCCTATCGATGACCTCAACTTCGAAGCAACCTGAAAGGACCGTGCGCACCCAATCGCCTTCCCACATGGTGGCCGGGTCGACCTGCCAGATGAGACTGACCGGCCCAGGCGGTGGAGGCGGAATCAATCGGCGCTCGATGAGACGAAGAAAGTAGAGGGCGTCCGCGTTGGTGGGATCCTGCTTAAGGATTTCATAGAAGCGAGTCTCAGCTCCTTCGAAAGAGCCGGACTCGAAATACCGCAGTGCACTCTTAAAGTCCTCTGACAGTGTGTTGCGCGAGAGAGCGAATTTCATCTGCGTGATCTCACGGCTTATCCTTCTACCTTCACGGCGTTCCTTTCCTGGTCGTACTGTCCATATCCGTGGGCGGCCAGTAAACGAAGAGCTGGACGATCCTCTTGCAGCCGGATCTTGAGCCCGACCGATTTGACGAGCCGCTAGATTGGGAGGAGCCGCTCGAACGCGATCTTCCGGGATGGAGCAACGTATCGTTGGACCCGATGTAGACCCAGCGGTGGCCCCTCTCAAACCCCGTCCTCAGGATGAGGTTCCAGGAGGCCGCAACACCGAGATTGCGAGCTTGATCGAGGACCGTGACTCCGCTCTCTCCGGCGGGTTCGTGCAGATCTCGGGTGAAGCCGTGGTCGGTCGTATTATTGTTCACGACCACCACGTCTACGGCGTGATCAATCGACTGGAGAGAGCGGACGAGAACATCTAACCGATTCAGAATGGGAATACCGACGAACACGTTTCGCGCCGGGCTTGCTTCCATCGAACGGCTCACGAGCCTTTTGGTACTCCCGCAAAGTCGATGGCTGTCATGACCAGACTCGCCCGACAGATTACTTCTGAGGGGCCAGCCCTACAATCGTTTTTCGATCGACTTGCCAGATACAGGCCGACTTTTCTTGCCTAGCCGACCTCGTATTACTTCGTGTCGCCTAGTGGGCCCTAGGCCAACCCTCTCCGCTGACGTATCAAAACTCCAGGTACCTCGATGGATTCCCTTAATAAGGAGGCCACCCGTTAAGGGAGGGGGGATCGCCTCGGCCAGCCGTCACCTTTTTTCAGCAGTATTCCTAAGCGGTAGGAAGAACCGTGCGCGGAAGTGAGATCTCCGGTTGACGCTGTTGAAGACGGTGATATCCGGGTCCAATCCCATCCCTGTCGAGCCGCCCTGGGTGGCGACGAAGGGCTGACTCCAGGCATCGGAATTGGCGTGCTCTGCCCTTCACCGAGTTTTTTGAAACCCCTGGAGCCATTCCTGTACTCGCGAACTGTATTCGTTCGCCTTTAACCGTCGAATACAAGCGGAAACTAAGTTGGCCTCCGATTCGGAATTGTAGTATCCCTTTCCGAGGTCAAGCAGGAGACCTTCCACCGTTTCGTCGATGACTTCCGATTTAAAGCCTCCAAGTCCATCAATAAATTGCGCCTGAGCGTCAACAGACACACTGCCGAGATCACTAAGACCAACACTGTTACCAGAATCGTTGAGCCATTGCGGTGGCTGTGTTCCCGGATATAGGAGGCGCAAGGATTCCTCTGCCTGGCGCTTGCGTACTTCCCAGCGGCAGTCTTCTATAAGACATAGGCAAACCCCGTCGCTGAATTGAGGACCGTGCTTCAGAATCCGCCTGGCATGGCGAGCCTGTCTTACGACGGGGTCCTTCTCTGGATAGATTTCACCCCTGAGGAATTCGCGTGCAGTTGCGAGGCAATACATGGGGCGCAAGAGTTCATGTCTCACCACTTCTTCTGCATGCTCTGGATAATAGAAGAGTATCCGTCTCAATGCACCAACGCGTCTCCGGTTGGAATCAGGAGTCTTCAAGTCCCTAATTAGGGATGCAAGATGTCTATCCGGGGTTACGTTCGACCACTCTTCTCTGAGAGTCGAGCACAACGTCGACGAGTGAGTGGGCGAAGAGATCACCTGCTTGTTCGTAGGCTGCTCCCAGACTGTGTTAAAGGAACGATTTAGGATTTGACCGAGCGCTACAAAGCAAAGATCACCTACTGTTACCGTGTAATCGTCAAGCCATACAGTAGGTGGTTCTTGTACAATGCTAGCAGGCTGACGTAGCGTACTCGCCCGTGTATTTCTGTCATAGTAGTCTTCGAATACCATCCCACCCACGTAAGAACGGGCATTTCGTTCAATCGCAATCCCTGTGAGCCGAGAGTCATTCAAATGAGCCAAGAGGCTCGGTATTGGCGCGGCCCCCTTGGCTATCAATTGGGCGAGGACCTTCGAGAATGTACATCTGTCCCCTCCAGGAAATCGGGTATCCAAGAGGATGGTAGCCTCGGTTTCACGGCCGTCCAGCGGAACAAAGAGTTCACAATTCAATCGGTAAAGCGTTACACCATATCCTAACCCTTGTCTCACAGTGTGTTGAAGGTTGTTGATGAGAGTTAAGATCTCCTCATCAGAATTGGAGCGAACGTGACTCCCCATTGATTCGTATCGGATGGGTTGCCGTTGGCTCTTTTCGCCGGGATGATCCAGCACACCGCACCCAGCCCAAAACATAACTAGAATCGCAACAAGTGCGAAGAAGATTCTGCTGCTCGCCATCATCGGTCCTCAAAGTTTCTTTCCAGTTTCTTAGCTTCTTTACGAACTCTTGCTTACCTCTCCTTATCCATTGTCTTGTATCTCTCTATGGCCAAGCATGGAAGTACTTGTTAACCGAATCCTCTCCATAACAGCAACACCACCATTGCACATCGACTCCATGAAAAACCATGGGCGTTGTCAATGGATTTGAGGCATCCCAGAACCTTGGCTTGTTCCACGTAGAGGGTGCGGCCCCGCTGTCCGGAGATTTAAACGCCGGGTTGTTCCAATCAGGATCAGTACTGGGATCCATCCCATCTCGGAAGCCGGATTGGAATGCTGGATCGTCGGAAGAGTAGAAGCGAGCTTCTCCAAGGGTTGTCAAGAAACCGTACGTATGGTCCTCCCCCCCGTAAAGGAAGGTATCAGTGACCCTTGTGCTAAAGAATGAGACGGGGAAGGCCTCCCAGAACTCTGTGCCAGGAGCGACCTGGGGTCCTCCGCCAAAAAACTCATAGTCACAATACTGAGTATACCCGCTTCTAAAGATCCTTTGAATAATCCAACCGGAGGCTCTTGCTATTGCCGGACTATAGAGATCGAAGGTGAACGCGACGTTGTATTGTCCGCATCTTCCTCCAGGTCCAGTGATCACCGTAGTTTGGACGGCCAGTGTTCCGCCCCCTCCTTGTTGAATGGGCCCGCTTGTTATCAACCCGCTCGGATCCATCAGGGCTGTGGGTTGGGAGGAGATATACTGGTATGGTGCGAATTGCCAATCGGTGCTCTTTGTATTGCGCGAAGGTTGGCCGACAAAGGCATGCTGTGGGAGCGGATCCCGCTGTACGAAAATACCATCCGTTGGATTGTAAAGCCGTGTGGGGCTAAGGAGGAGCGTCTGACTGCCATTCCCGGAAGTTACCTCCATCCAAGATTGCCCCTGGTACCCCCAACGTCCGGGCCACGTCCCGGTTAGGCTATTGGGGATAATGGTTCCGAAAGCGTCTGACTCTCGTGAAGAGAATACGGTGAGTCCGTCCGATTGCATCCACTTCGTGATCGTCCCTCTCCAGTCCATGACGGGGTAGATCTTCTGCTGAGTCTGTCCCGGACGATTCACTTCGACCACTTGGCCGATGCCGGGGAGGGAACTCGTGGCGTTCGTATGCTCCTCCTTCACCGTACCATTAAGATTGAGCTCCTGGAGCAAATTGGACCCATCCCACAGGAAATAGGTCATGCTCCCGTTCGCGTTCATCCCATACCGCCGGAGCTTCCCGTCGTAGAAGAAGTAGGTCGTCGTCGCATCGGCCCACTTGATCCGGGCGACGAGTCCCTCGGTGTTGTAAGCAAAGTATGTCGCTGCCCCGCTCGAGGGCACCATGTTTGTGACGGACCCGTTCTTGTCGTAGACGTAGTAGGTAGGAGTGGCAAATTTGGCGTTCGTTCCCTTCACGGTGAGCTGATTGGCCTTATCGTAGAGGTAATAGGTGGCCGCTCCATTGATCAGGGCTTTCAGGCGGTTGCCGGCGAGGTCGTAGGCGTACCGATATCCGTACACCTCCGAGGGAGTGGCCCCCGTCTTCGCCCAGACCTCCTTGGTGAGCCGGTCATTCGGGTCGTATGTGTAATAGGTCGTGTAGGTGGCCTCCCGAACCGCCTTCGTGATGAGGCCCTTGGCGTCGCGCGAGTAGTCGAAGTACGTGAGCGATCCCCCGCTCGCATTGGCGTGGCGCCACTGGGATATCCGCTCGACCGGGTCATAGGTGGCCGTCAGTTTGACGCTGTTCGCCAGGAGCCTCTGGGTGAGGTTGGAGGCCGAGTCGTAGGCGAAGTAGGCGGTCTCCCCCGAGGGCGACTGGATCCGGATCTGACGGTTGACCGCGTCGTAGCCTCTCCCCGAGCGCCCTGAGGTACCGGGATAGGCCACGGTCGTCTGGTTCCACGTGGGGTCGTATTCGAAGTAGACGACGCTCTGGTTGGGGTGGAGATGGCGGACAATCCGATTGTCGGCGTCGTACCCCATGAGGTGGAGGCCCCAGAGGTCCCCCATCTGGACCAGGTTCGAAACTGGGTCGTAGACGAAATAGGGATTGGTTCCCAGACTGGCCGACACGACCGCTCCCGCCGGGGTATAGGCGATGTTGGTCCGGCGGTTCAGGGCGTCGTAGGTGTAGGCCGAGCTTTCTCCTTCAGCGCCGACCTGCCGGGAGAGATTGCTCACAGGATCGTATTCGAAGTACACGGTTCGGAAAAGAGCGTCGGTCGTGCGGCTCGCTCGGTTAAGGGCATCGTAAGCATAGTAGGTGGCTTTTCCGAGCGGGTCGACGTCCTTCGTCCGGTTTGAGGCAGGGTCGTAGAAGAAGTAGGCAGAGCCAGTGTCCGGGAACCGGATAGCGCTCAGGCGGTTGATGGTGTCGAACTGAAAGTAGGTGGTGTGCTTGTCGGCGTCAGTGACCTTCGTCCGGTTTCCCACCGAGTCGTAGCTGAAATAGGTCGCATTCCCAAGAGCGTCTTGTATCTGGATAAGCCGGTTGATCGTGTCGTAGCCGAAGTAGGTAGAGTGAGCGTTTGGGTTCCGAAGCGCCGTCTGATTGTTCGTTGCGTCGTAGAAGAAGTAAGTGGAATCGGCCAGTGCGTCGCGCCTAGCCGTCGTCCGATGGAGGCCGTCGTAGAAGTAGTACGTCGTGTTGAACCGGGCGTCCATGAGCTGGGTGCGGTTTGAGACGGCGTCGTAGAAGATGTACGTGGGATTGGAAAGAGCATCGATGGAGCGGCTTGAGCGGTCAAGCGCATCGTAGATGAAGTAGGTGGAGTTGAGGCGGGCATCCATGACCCTAATCTTGTTTCCGCGGGCGTCGAAGCCGAAGTAGGTAACATTCCCCTGGGCATCGCGAATGACAGTGTTGCGGTTAGCTTGGTCGTAGAAGTAGTAGGTTGTGTTGGACCGAGCGTCTGTCACGGTGCTTCGATTGCCTACCAAGTCGAAGTAGAAGTAGGTTGGATTGGCCAAGGCGTCCCGGGTGGCTTGCAGGCGATCGAGTTGGTCGTAGAAGAAGTAGGCCGGGTTTCGATTGGGATCCAGAATTGCCGTGCGGTTATTGGAGAGGTCATAGCCGAAGTAAGTGGCGTTTCCGAGCGCGTCTCGCATCGCCGTTTGCCGGGAGAGCAGATCGTACCCGAAGTAGGTCGAGTTCCCCCGCGCATCCCGGAGGACCGTCCGGTTGCCGACCGAGTCATAGAAGTAGTAGGTCCCCTCCTTGAGCGCATCCACCTGGGAGGTGAGGCGGTCGATTTGGTCGTACGTGTAGTAGGTTGCGTTCAGGCGGGCGTCCAGGAGCGCGGTCCGGTTCTTATAGATGTCGTAGCCGTACTTCTCCTGCGTCAGCTGGGTGCCGGCCAGGCTGGTCACGGTCTTCTGGGTCATGAGCCGGAGGCCGTTATAGGTATAGGACGTGTCAGTCCCGACGGCATCCACGGTGTCGAGCAGCAGGCTTCGGGCCGTGTAGTCCCAGTAGGTGACGTTGTTCAGGGGGTCGACCCTCGCGGTCATGCGGGCCAGTTGATCGTAGACGAAGTACGTCGTGAAGGCGGCCATGGTGCTTTCGACCCACCGGGGGGAGACACTCCGGACCTTGTCCCGGAAGGAGCTATAGCCGTAGTAGGCGGTGTCGCCCAGGGCGTCGGACTGGGAGTCGAGGTTGCCGGTGACGAGGTTGTAGTTGTAGTAGGTGGTGTTCCCCCGGGCGTCCATCTGTCGGACGAGGTGGCCCTCGGCATCCCGGCCGTAGAGGGTCGTCTCCCCGAGCGCGTCGACCATGACGGTCCGGTTCCGGAAGGAGTCGTACTGGTAGTAGGTCGTCTGGCTGAAGGTGGAGGTCTGGCGCGGGCCGACCATTTTGGCCAGGTCGAAGAGGCCCGAGACGTACCCGAAGTAGGTCTGGGCCTGGTTGAAGGCGGAGAGCTTGAGCGCGAGAGCGTACCGGTTGGCCCCCCCTCCCCCCACGTAGCGATAGTAGGTGATGTTCTGGTTCGGGTCGACCTGTTGCACGATCCTTTTCAGGGTCGCGTCGTACCCGAAGTAGGTCGTGTTCCCCAGGGCGTCGGTGTCGCGCTTGGGAAGGAACATCTGCTGGCCGAAACCGCTTACGTCCCAGAGCATGAAGCTCTTATTCCGACCCAAGGGGACCTGGTGGGTCTCCCCGAAGGAGACGTACTCGTAATAGACGATCCGCCCCTCGGGCTCGGTCACCTGGGAGAGGGTGGCGCCCGAGTAGGCAAAGTAGGTCTGGAAGCCTTCCGCGTCGACCTCACGCCTCAGCTGATAGGTGTCGTGGAGGTCGTTGAAGGGGGTGATCGGGTCGTAGAGCTGGGTACAACCGGTGGGGTTCACGACCTTCGAAAGGTACTGGAGACTGTCGTTGGTGATGGGATTGTGGTAGCTCGTGTACTCGAAGTAGATGGTCCGGCTGTTTGAGGCGTTGGCGACGTCCAGGACATAGATCTTGGTGATGGGAGCGAAGTGGGCGAAGCCGTCGAGCGTCTCGTCGGCATAATAGAAATACGGGATGACGTTCCCGCCGATCTCCCCGGTGATCGACCGAAGGAGCTGGCTGCTCGTGGTGTTGGGGGCGTAGTTGTACTGGAGGACGTTGCCGCGGGTGTCGTACCGGCGGTTGACCCGGCCGTACAGGGCGTCGAAGGCGGTGAGCTGGCCGCCGAAGTACTCGAAGTAGACGCCGGTCTCCTGATGATAGGTGGTGAAGTAGGTGGTATTGGCGGGGTCCTGGAAGCCCAGGATCGGGTGCTCCACCTGGACCGGGAAGCCGGCGCCCGAGCCGAAGGAGTAGGTCCCGTCTTCCGAGAAGATCGACTGGTAGAAACCGCCCATGGTGTTCAGCTGGGGGAGGAAGGAGAAGACCGCGCAGCCTCCCGCCGGCATCCAGAAGTCGTTGTTATAGGAGGAGTTGTACCCGTCCTGACCCCCGAGCCGCACCCAGTTCAAGCTCATCGCGCTGGCTTCCAAGGGGACCGTCACGCACACTCCGCACTTGGTCTTGTCCGAGGAGTAGGAGAAGTACGATGACGTGCAGTTCAGACACGTCCCGTTCTCGGTCAAGCCCATGGAACCGGTGTCGGAGGGGACGGTGATTCCGTTGTCCAGCTCCGAGGACAGAGAGTCACAACAACAACAAGGGCAATCGTCGGTGATCTTCAGGGACTCCGAATTGGTCGACACGAGAGTCTCCTTTCCCTATCCTCTTCTGGATTCCATCATGTCCTCAGGTCCACTATTCCGGGGCCGCGACCTCTATTGGGCGGGCGGCTCCCGTTTCCTATTAGATATCCAAATACCTCAGAGCCTCCGCCAAGGCCACAGCCGCGAGGCTGTAGCAAATCTGGCGATGTTTGGAAAGAGGCCCGACGCGCAGGACAACCGCGTCTCGGTTGACCGCGTGGGCTTCGGTCAGGCTCTTCCCGGTCACGAGCTCGCACACCGCCTTCCCGCAGGCGTGGCAGCCGGGGCACTGGTAGGTCTCGTACGTCGCCCGGTGAATAACCTCGCCTTCCACGACGAGGCGGAGCGTGATGAACGGCCCCTGACCGGGGGGATTCCCGGCGTGACCGGTCACCTGCCTACTCGTGGTCCCTTGGACCTCGGGTGGCGGAACCATGGTGCCCTCCCCTCGAAAGGGTGAGGCACCCGGTGGGCAGGCCGAACGCAGAGTTACTTCGGAGAGGTGTCTGTAGCCAAAGACAAGATAGTGACTTGAGCTGGAATATCAAGAAAAATCGAGCAAATCCCGCAAAAGGGTTTTGTCATCGCCAAGGTGGTCGTTGCGGATCCAGGGAGCTTCTCGTGAACCCTGGGGTTAGCTCTTACAAAGTTCGTAACTGTTTGCCGCGTCCAACATAAACTATCCCGAGCGTGCCCTCGCAGGCACCCCAGCTACAAGCGCGCGAGGTTCCCTGGAGGGAGCAGCATGAAGCAGTTCAAGCTGAAGCTGTTCGCTGATTATTATTACCAGTTCTACCTTCAGGATGAGAAAGCCAAGGGTGACTTGAGCGAGTCCTGGACCAATGAGGCGACAGCCAATCTCCTTGCAGTCGACCTCTAAAGATGGTTATGAGGAATACCCACACCTCAGCGTGCTGGTGATCGGCAACTGCCCTCGTTCGTGCTCCGCCCGGCGACCTGCACCCCGCCGCCGTCGTAACGTGAAGCGGTATTGCTGGGTGAATTCGGTGGTCTGCAGGGCCATATTGTCGGATTCGGATTCCTCCCTGTTAAGAAACGCCATGTCCTTGTGGCTTTGAAGATTACTGAGTCCCGGTTGGAGAGCAAACCTGTTCGAACCAGTTGAACAATTCCTCTTCCGGCGACCGCGCCGCCAAACCAGAAAGCGTGAACCATCCAATAACGACCATTAGTGCGAAGAACAAGGGAATGACGCCTTCCACCCTGCTTTTCCCTTCCTTGGTGAAGATGCGATATCCGGCTAACTCCAAACCAATCACGACGATGAGGGCTGTGATCGAAACAATCGCTAGTCCACTCGTGAAGAATGTCCATCCAAGACGAGCGCGAACTACGATTCCGCCATCGATCTCCTCCACTTTTCCTCGAAGAACAGGCACCACCAAGTTGCGAGAGAATCCTTGACGCACCCGAACTCTAAAAGTATTGCCCCATACCCAACCCACTATCCTCCGTTGTGAAGAAGCATTCCCCCCCTTCGAAATACCCGCATCAATTGACTTACGAATCCGATCCAGGATGACATCTTTTTTGCCCATCGGGACGAAGTTGCGGAGGTATTTCGCCAACCCACGTACCCTCGAACCGCCTCAATATACTCTTTTGGCGGAACGCCCTCAAATACTTCTGAAGCTCTCAAACTAATGCCTAACGCGGAAACAAAGGACCGTATGAAGAGTTTATCGCTCTCTGGTACATTTGGTCGAAGGCCCCCTGGTATTGCGGTAGCAGCGCTGGGGGCTGCTGTGGACAGTCTATCTCTTTCACCCAATTCCAACAGCCTAACAACGTAAAGAGACTCCCGGCTAGTCCATAGCCCACTCCGCCACCTGCTTCAACGCCCCCTGTGTGACCTCCCCCAACAAATGTACCCGAGCCTCCGACCCCACCCGCAGGCCCAACACCTCCTTTTATACCGACTCCGAGGGTCAAGCTAAGACCAGTACCCCAATCCTCGCATTTCGCGGGTGCATCAGCCCAGATTGTTTTGTTAAGTTCACCAGCGAACCATCCGAAGCCAGCTGATCCTCCAAAACATAGGAAGGTGACGTCACAGCACCGTCGTGCCTTACAATCACTTCTCCCCTTTAGTTCTGCGACGCCGTGAAAGTACACTCCGCTAAATATCAACCAGTCTGCTTCTCTACTAGTTCCTTTGATAGTCCATCCATCCTCCCCTCTCGGATCGACCATATTATTCGGGCAAGCATTGACATACTGATAATTTCTTAAGATCCTGGACAATACTGGCATTGAATCGTGGTCGCTGCCCTCACTGATCTCTTGAAATGGCGGTAAAGTAAGAGTAAGCAAGTCGATCTGTCCAAACACTCCCCTAAACGGCTGGTAGAATCTGAAGGGGAAGTGGTATCTGCGGTTGACGGAGTTGAAATCTACCAAGTCCGGATCGAGTTCTTTGCCGGTCAACTCTTGCCTAACGAGGGGATCCCGTTGGACGAAGAGCCCATCCGTGGGATTGTAGATCCTCGTGGGGCTGATAAGGAACCGCTGCATTCCGTCGCCCGAGAAGACCTCGAACCACGCCTGACCCTGGTAGCTCCATCTCCCCGGCCACGTGCCGGTCAGGCTGTTGGGAATGATCGTCCCGAAGGCGTCGTATTCCTGTGACGCGAGGATGGTGCTGCCGTCCGACTCCACCCACTTCGTGATCGTCCCCCGCGGGTCCATGCACGGGTAGATTTTCTGCAGGCCCGCCCCCTGTCCCGGCCGGTTGGTCTCGATCAGCTGGGCGATTCCTGCGATGGGCGTCTGGGCGTTCGTGTGCTCCTCCAGGACCGTCCCGTCCGCCTTCTGTTCCTGAAGGAGGTTGAGCCCGTTCCAGAGGAAGTAGGTCGCGGTCCCCTGGGCCACCATCCCGTACCGCCGGAGCGCCCCGTCGTAGAAGAAGTAGGTCGCGGTCGCGTCCCTCCAGCGGATCCGGGCGACGAGACCCGCCGCGTTGTAGGCAAAGTAGGTCTTGCCCGCAGACTCGATCAGGTTCGTGAGCGAGCCGTTTTTGTCGTAGATGTAATAGGTCGGGCTCGCAAACTTCGCGTTTGTGCCCTTCACCGTCAGCTGGTTGGCCTTGTCGTAGAAGTAGTACGTGGCGGCCCCGTTGATCAGGGCCTTCAGGCGGTTCCCCGCCACGTCGTACGCATACCGGAATCCGTACACCTCAGTCGGAGTCGCCCCCGTCTTCGCCCAGAGCTCGGAGGCTACCCGGTCGTTCGGGTCATAGGTGAAGTAGATGGTATAGGTCGCCTCCCGGACGACTTTCGTGATCAGGCCCTTGGCATCCCTCGTGTAATCGAAGTAGGAGAGGGGAGCGCTATTCTTATTGGAGTTCCTCCAAGTCTGCACCCGCTCGTCGGCGTCATAGGTCACCTTCAGGGTTCCGGAGTTCCCCAGGAACCGCTGGGTCTGGTTCGAGGCGGCGTCGTAGGCAAAGTAGGCCGTCTCCCCCGAAGGGGCCTGGACCCGGATCTGACGGTTGACCGCGTCGTAGCCGGCCCCGGACCGCCCTGACGTCCCCGGATAGGCGACCGTCGTCACGTTCCATGTGGGGTCGTATTCGAAGTAGATGACGCTTAGGTTCGGAAACTTGCGCCGGACAAGGCGGTTTCCCGCGTCGTACCCCATGAGATGGAGGCCCCAGAGGTCCCCCATCTGGGTCATGTTGCTAACCTGATCATAGATAAAGTAGGGGTTGGCCCCGAGACTGGCCGAGACTACCGCCCCGGCTACGGTATAGGCGATGTTCGTCCGGCGGTTGAGGGCATCGTAGGTGTACGCCGCGCTCTCCCCTTCCGCGCCGACCTCCCGGGAGAGGTTGCTGACCGGGTTATACTCGAAGTAGACGGTCCGAAAGAGGGCATCCGCCATCCGCGTCGCGCGGTTCAGGGCGTCATAGGCGTAGTAGGTCGCCTTTCCGAGGGGGTCCACTTCCTTTGTCCGGTTCGAGGCCGGGTCGTAGAAGAAGTAGGCCGAGCCGGTGTCCGGGAAGCGGATTGCGCTCAAACGATTGATCGTGTCAAACTGGAAGTAGGTGGTGTGGTTGTCGGCATCGGTCAGCTTCGTTGGGTTCCCGACCAAGTCGTACGTGAAATAGGTCGTCTTTCCGAGAGCGTCCTGAATCTGGGTCAGCCGGTTGACCGCGTCATAGCCGAAATAGGTCGTATGGGCATTCGGGTTTCGGAGCGCCGTCCGGTTGCTCGTCGCGTCGTAAAAGAAGTAGGTGGAATCGGCCAGGGCGTCTCGAACGACCGTCGTCCGATGGAGGCCGTCGTAGAGGTAGTAGACCGAATTGAAACGGGCATCCATGACCTGGGTGCGGTTGGAGACCGCGTCATAGAAAGTGTAGGTTGGATTGGAGAGCGCATCGATGTTCCGGCTCAGCCGATCGAGGGCGTCGTAGGTGAAGTAGGTGGAGTTCAGGCGCGCGTCCATGACCCGGGTACGATTTCCAATAGCGTCGAAGGCGAAGTAGGTGGCGTTACCCGCCGCGTCCCGCTGGACGGTGTTTCGGTTGGCCGGGTCGTAGAAGAAGTAGGTCGTGTTGAACCGGGCGTCGGTCGTCGCGCTCCGGTTGCCGACGAGATCGAAGGAGAAGTACGCGGAATTGGCCAGGGCATCGCGGGTGGCCTGGAGCCGGTCGAGCTGATCGTAGAAGAAGTACGCCGGGTTTCGATTGGGATCCAGAAGGGTGGTGAGGTTATTGGAGAAGTCGTAGCCGAAGTAGGTGGCGTTCCCGAGCGCGTCCCGGAGCGTCGTTTGCCGAGACAGAAGATCGTACCCGAAATAGGTCGAGTTCCCGCGGGCGTCCCGGAGGACCGTCCGGTTGCCCACCGAGTCGTAGAAGTAGTAGGTCCCCTCCTTAAGAGCGTCCACCTGGGAGGTCAGCCGGTCGATCTGATCGTAGGTGTAGTAGGTCGCATTGAGGCGAGCGTCCAGGATCGCGGTCCGGTTCTTGTAGATGTCGTAGCCGTACTTCTCCTGGGTGAGCTGGGTCCCGGCCAGAGAGGTCACGGTCTTCTGGGTCACAAGGCGCAGGCCATTATAGGTGTAGGACGTGTCGGTCCCGACCGCGTCCACCATGTCCATGAGAAGGCTTCGCGCCGTGTAGTCCCAGTAGGTGACGTTGTTTAAGGGATCGACCCTCGTGGTCATGCGGGCCAGTTGATCGTAGACGAAGTAGGTTGTGAAGGCGGCCATCGTGCCTTCGACCCACCGGGGGGAGACCGCCTGGACCTTGTCCCGGAAGGAGCTGTAGCCGTAGTAGGCCGTGTCGCCCAGGGCGTCGGCCTGGGAATCGAGGTTTCCGGTGACCAGATTGTAGTTGTAGTAACTCGTGTTCCCCCGGGCGTCCTGCATGCGGATCAGGTGGCCCAGGGAATCCCGCCCGTAGAGGGTTGTTTCGCCCAACGCATCGACCATGACCGTGCGCTGCCGGAAGCTGTCGTACTGGTAATAGGTCGTCTGGCTAAAGTTGGACGTCTGCCGGGGGCCGACCCGTTTCACGAGGTCGTAGGCGTTTGAGGCGTACCCGAAATAGGTCTGGGCCTGGTTGAAGGCGGAGAGCTTGAGGGCCATCGCGTATTGGTTGGCCGCGCTTCCGGCCACGTACCGGAAATAGGTGATGTTCTGGTTCGGATCGACCTTCTGGACGATCCGGGCCAAGGTCGAGTCGTAACCGAAGTAGGTCGTGTTTCCCAGGGCATCGGTGTCCCGCTTCATCATCGCCATCTGGGCGCCGAAGCCGCTGTTGTCATAGAGGACGAAGCGCTTGTTCCGGCCGAGCGCGATCTGGTGGGTCTCCCCCCAGCTGGGATACTCGTAGTAGACGATCCGCCCCTCCGGCTC
>Ga0222749_10000972_pt1 | contig 15534 bp, 20 predicted proteins | sample IncBWH2Mmetat_FD_197234 | JGI IMG/M metagenome (GOLD analysis project Ga0222749, IMG submission 197234) | Metatranscriptome of lab incubated forest soil microbial communities from Barre Woods Harvard Forest LTER site, Petersham... | ecosystem: Environmental > Terrestrial > Soil > Temperate... | reverse complement strand
TGCAAGACGAGGAACGCCGGAAATTCTCCCGGGAACTTCATGACAGTCTTGGGCAGTATCTGGTAGGTGCGAAGATGAATCTGGACATGCTTGCGAAAGAGCGGCCCGCCGACGAAGTGCTGACAGGAGCAATTCATCTCCTGGATCAATCCATCGCTGAAACCAGGACGATCTCGCATTTGCTACACCCTCCGCTTCTCGATGAAGCTGGGCTCGCCTCCGCCGCCCGATGGTATGTGCAAGGCTTCGCGCAACGCAGCGGCGTCGAGGTCCAGCTAAACATACCTGACGAGATGGCCCGCCTGCCCAAGTCTATTGAGCTTGGGCTCTTTCGCGTTCTGCAGGAGAGCCTGACCAATATTCATCGTCACTCAAAGAGCTCAAAAGCGGAAATTGAGCTGAAGATAGCACCGGGCTGCGTCGTTCTTAAAGTGAAGGACTACGGAAGAGGCATTCCGGGCGAGTTGCTAAAGAGCTTTCGGACCAAGGGAACAAAATCTGGTGTGGGTCTGGCGGGGATGCAGGAACGCATTCGCGACCTGGGAGGCAAACTTGACATTCAGTCTAGCGGGGCAGGCACTTTGGTTTCCGCGGTGATGCCGCTCTTCGAGCTAAAGCAACCAGCCGACGTATCCGCGGCTGACTGAAATTCAGATGGCGAATGCTTTACCTGCTTGTCCTTTGAGTGCGCCGTCCGGTTGTGCTCCTTCAGTTCGTAATCGCTATCAAAAGGTTGATGGCAAATGTCACAAGTTACCTGGTCTGTTTGATGTCGGGGTCAGTTCCCCTTTTCCTCCAATTCTTGTCGATATTAGCTTCTGACAACCACCCGAAACCAGGGCGCGGGGTCAGAAACTCTGCTCGGCAATCGTAAATCAGTCTATGCGGCGCGGCGGACGTGGGGACATCGGGTAGAGACCCTAGAAAGGCGACGTCTGGCTTGGCCTGTGCTTACAAAAATTTACCCTTAATAAGCACCGCACACAAAAGTAGAGTAGAAAAGTATGACCCGTGTTTCTCTTCAACCCGTATCGCGCATGCCAGGAAGGCCGCCTTAGAAGACCTGTACGATGCCGTTTCGTACTGCATACAGCGTCAAGTCCGCGACTGAATGCAGATCAAGTTTTCGCATCACATTGGTTCGATGGGTCTCGGCGGTCTTCACGCTTAGATTCAGAGTCACAGCTACTTCCTTGCTTGTTTTCCCCTCGGCGACAAGCTGTACCACTTCCCGTTCACGTGGAGTGAGGCAGTCGCGATAATATTTTTCTTTCTCGTCGTCACGACTTAGATATCCCTCAAGCACCATCTGGGCGACCTGAGAAGTAAAGAAGGTTTGGTTGTGTTGGACTGCTTCGACAGCCGTCACCAAGTCGCGTCCCGCATCCGATTTCAGCAGGAAACCACGCGCTCCTGCCGCGAGGATTTCCCTTACTACCTGGTGAGAGTGGTGCATGGTTAAGATGAGAATACGCGCGCAAGACCGATTTGCCAGAATTTGCCGCGCCGCATCCAGACCGTTCAAATTCGGCATTCCAATATCGAGCAAGACAAGATCGGGCTTCTGTAAGTTAGCAAGTTCTACCGCCTCGCGCCCATCCTGGGCTTCGCCCGTAACTTCCCAGCCGGCATGGCCTTCCAGCAAGGCGCGGATCCCGCGCCGTACAACTTCGTGATCATCGGCTATCAGAATCCGGAAGTTATTCATTACGGCCTCCAGTCGATGACTTGACCATAATCCTAGCAATTTACTCTGAAATCTGTCGTACCTGATTGAGCACAAGACATGCCAAACCGGCCGGGACGTGGAACTCATTGATTCCTCGATGTTTCGGCGGATGTTCGGAAAGTTTCCTATGTAATTTTTTCGGGCGATGACAAGAGTCTCCGCCGGGTGGCGCAGCATTTCGCTTGAAAATAAACAACTTAGCTTGTCACTCGGGCTTGATCTAGACGACGAGCCGTCTTTCCAGGCCAGGGGAACTGAAGAATTTGCCAAACGGGGAAACAGGACGGGAGAAATGAATTGTGGAAAACAACTGTGGTGAAGGCCCGCAGCTTATCTCCTCTTCCGCGCGACCTTCACCAAAATCTCCTGCGGATTTACTACAGCCGTCCCGTCACTGCGAGGACGAGCACGATGACCAGAACCAAGCCCAGTCCGCCGCTAGGGTAATAACCCCAGCCGGAACTGTACGGCCACGTCGGCAATGCGCCGATGAGCAACAAAATCAGAATAATGAGCAAGATGGTTGACATGAATCTAGGGTCCTCATTTATTTGCTTCGGAAACGGGCGAACCCTTGTCCGTGGCGGGTGCCGGCTCGTTTACGCTGCCTTGTTCTCGTGCCTGAGTAGAATATTTCTTCACTGCTGCCAGGAACGGAGCACTCTCAGCAGGGGGCGCAACCTTACCGTTAAGAATGTCGGCAAAGTCGACCATTTTCCCATACAAGACTCGAGTCTCATCTTTGTCCTGGCTAATTGCCGATCCTGTCAGGTCGATTCCGGCGAAAACGCCTCGGGCGCGAGAGTAAGTCAATACCTCGGCCTTCATCTTCCAATCGGTATCGGCGCCAGTATCGCGGCCAACCGGCCCAGCGGCTGCAGAGGCATCCGCTCCCAGCTTGAACTTACTAGAAAGCAGGTGCTGCATTCCTTGGTCGTTGGTGACCACCATCACCAGATCCACTGCCTGGCCGCCAAGTTGTAAGCCGAAGCTGCCTCCCGTGATCGCGATGGGCGCGGGAGCGCTCCAGCCGTGCTCCGCTCTGCAGGTCGCAACTCCCTTCCCGTGGTTGCCTCCGAAGCCAACCGCAATCTTAATCATGGATGGTACGACGGCGATGCACTTGGCATCCCTCATCACTTTGTCGGGAATTGCCTTGTCTGGAGTTCCCATGATTTCACTCAATACATTGCCGGAAGCTTCCAAGCGTTTATCGATGTCAGACCTGTCTTTGTCGCCGGCGGCCCAGCTCATGGTTGCCAGCAACAGCACCATGGCACAAGGAGCCACCAAGCACTTCATTGCCGACTTAGTTGTTGACGTCATTTGGTACCCCTCTCTTTATCGTGCCCAATGCGAGCACCAAGATATCCTCTTCTTCCGGCGGAACTATAGTCTTGCTTCTAAACCCCTGCCATCCAGTGTAGGCCCTAGACGAACTGCGGATATCACTTAGGATGTCATCACGCGCCGGTCGTCGCCCATTGGCTGATTTGACCTATCGGCTGCCTTGCCGATGCCGAATGGCCGGCCACAGCGGCAGATACATTCCCAATCTGTTGAGCGCGCACACGCAAGCGAGCACTCGCACCAGGGCGAGCCTGACGAGCAGAACTAAGAAACTCCCGAATCCGTAGCTTGGCTTTGTGCAGTTGCGATTTCGAGTTTCCGACCGAGCAATCGAGCAGTTCAGCAATTTCCCGGTGCTCGTAGCCATCGACCTCGTGAAGCAGGAAAATTGTCCTGTACCCGTCAGGGAGTTCCTTGATTGCCTGGGTTAAGGAGATGCGATCTGCCGAGCTGGCCAGACGCCCGTCCCTGCTTCCATATTCTCGCCGGACCAGCTTGCCTTCCTGCTCGTAAGGCTGGTCTAACGAAAACTGGCGTAGGGTCTTTTTGCGGAAATGCATCAGCACCGTATTGACCGCGATGCGGTATAGCCACGTGGACAGCGCCGAGTCACCGCGGAATGTTGGCAACTTGCGGAAGACCTGCAAAAAGGCGTCTTGAGTAAGGTCCTCCGCCTCCGCAGTATTGCTGGTCATGCGCAAACACAAGGAGTAAATTCGCGCCTTGTGAGCATGAAACAAAGCCGCAAATGCATCTGCGTCACCTTGCTGAGCTCGCTTTACGACATCGAAATTCGTGGGACTCGGGTTACCGTGACCGTTCACTGGCGTCTCCTTTGCAGCGACTCACGCTTCTGACCAACGACTATTCGCCGCCCGCGCAGTCAGGAAGGTAGTTCTGGGAGACACAAATGGGAATCCGGCACAAGCTGTATGCATTTCGATATGTTGCTGTATCGTGTTGCCGCCGCCCGCTGATGACTAACCGGGACGATAGTCGCAGCTTAACGGTGAAGATAGGCTCGCGCGGGTGCAACAATTTGCCGTTTGGAAGCGGGGCGGATAGGGACGAAGTAAGCCAGAAGGACTACGTGAAATCAACGCGAACAATACAGGCTTGGCAGGATTGCCGCTCGACGGGTACCCAACTAAGCTCCACAAAGATTCTCCTCAGTATCCCGCCTTGCAAGCAGGAGCTGGCCCGATTTGTCGAGTCGGCTCCTGCTTCGCACCTTCCCGTCAGGGCAATGAGTAGCCCCTACGCGAAATCAATTGCTGGGCTACTGGGTCAACCGGATCGCTGGAAGATCGCTCCCAGACTATCCTCATCCGGCAGTGAGAGTTGCGGGAAACCGTCCTCTCGAGGGAGGGATTATGCTCTACTGGGCGCTGATGTTCTTGCTAGTCGCGATTGTTGCTGCACTGTTTGGCCTCACCGGTATTGCGGTTGCCGCGGCGAGTATTGCGAAACTGCTGTTTTTCATTTTTCTGTTGTTGTTTGTGATTACGTTCGCCACCCACCTAACCCGCGGGCGCCACTCTGGAATCTGAAGTTTTGGTGGCGGCGGTTGGACTCGAACCAACGACCTACGGATATGAGTCGTCCAACCGGTACTGACTCTAAAGAACTTCAACAACATAACTCGGCAGACCCCGGTAAAGTCGTGCAAAATCCGCAACCCAGGCGCAACCGAAAGGCTGACGAAGTGTGAACGCTCCCGACTCAGGTAGCGTGACGGAATCGAACTATCGTGCGGAAGATCAGACTCACAACATGTTAGGCACCCGTGTCAGCGGAGGAAAAGAGCATGCGAGCACAGACCCTAGAGATACGAATTGAGAGACTCGAGCAGGCCACCAAGGAACGGTCGAACTTCCCATCTGACTGCATTTGCTTTCCGGAAAAAGAACAGCCTTTCGTCGGCTTTCCGATCGAACTAAGTGTCGCCTCCAAGGTGAAGTGCCCTTTGCACGGCGAACGCTTTAAGCCCCAACGATCCTTTGTGTACGTGTCCCGATGGCTTCGAGAAAAGCTATGGAAACACCTTTGGAGCCGTCACAGTGAACAGTACCGAAAAGCATGGTTTGCCAGCTTTCCGCCGAAATTGTGGCCCGCGGAAGAAATCGTGGCGGATGGAAAAACGGTATTGCGGCTGAAGGATGGGACCATCCTTCCGATTTGGTAATCGATACTGGAGGAGTTATGAGCAAACATTGCCGAGCGAAAACGAAGGCAGGCAAGCTCTGTAAAGCGAGTCCTGTAGAAAGGGGACTATGCGCATTTCACGCGGACCCGAAGAGAGCAGCTGAACTGGGGCGCATTGGCGGACGCAAGAACCGTTTGCATGAATCGCGTTCCGAGCCGGAACCCGTGCGTCCACCCCAGACGCCCAAGGAAGTCAAGAATCTGCTCGCTGAAGCGATGGCCGGTATCCATGCCGGTCGACTACAGCCCAAAATCGCCAGCGTCATGGCATATGTCGGTACTGCGCTCTTGAAAGCTTTCGAGACGACCGATTTGCAGGAGCGTATTGAGGCCCTGGAGCGATCCAACCAAAGGCTTTGAGAGAAACAGCGCTTCGCGTCGCTTCGTTGCTCGCTTTGGCCCGCTTTAACTTTTCGCTTGAACCCACGCCAATTCTCGGTTCATGCCCCTTGAGCGGCAGGGGGAACGCTACCTTGACACGGTAGAGGCCTGGTTTTGTTAGGATGGTTGTACTTTCAGCGAGTTTTTGCGTTGTTACAGCGAGTGCATATGGCAGTGTAGGCAGCTCTTCCCGCCCGTTTTGTGCTTCTTCGACTTCCCCAACTAAGCGCTCCTCGAAGGCTGTCCGCAGGCAGGGTTTCGGTTAGGGCCACCATAGCCCTCTCGAAGGCTATTTGCGCCAATAGAGGGAGTCTTGAAAACACTACTAGTGCTGCTGCTCGCCGCATCTGCTTTGGCCTGGCTATGAATTTGTCGTTGACTGGTCACTGTGGAATGTATTCCAAGTGCATCGATTTTTGGCTCACCAAATATGTCTTTCCCGTCCAGTGGTAAAGCCAGTGCTGCCGGGTTCTGTCTAATGCGAAAGAAGATCCTGGAGGGTGGGCTTCGGGTGCTAATAACGTTAGGTCATCGTGGGGCCAGCCTGAACCTGGACGATATTATTACGAACGGCATAGAGCACCAACTCGCTGATGGAGTGAATGTCCAATTTGCGCATGATGTTCGAGCGGTGTGTCTCTACTGTGCTTACGCTTAGGTCTAACGTCGACGCTATCTCCTTGCTGCTCCTTCCCTCAGCCAGAAGCTGCACGATTTCGCGCTCCCGCGGGGACAGAATCGTGAGACTCGGCTCTTGCTCAGCACTAGGACTCAGGTAGCCGTCTAAGATCCTTTCCGTAACGCCGCTCGTGAAGAAAGTGCGATTGTGCTCGAGTGCGTCGACTGCCTCCAACAAATCGCGTGCCGCATCGGATTTCAGCACAAACCCTCGCGCCCCGGCATCCAACACCTCCCGAACTACCTGCTCTGCATCAGTGATAGTAAGAATTAGGATCTTCTGCTCGGGGTGGGCCCGCAGTATCTGACGTGCCGCGGTCAGGCCATTCAGGTTTGGCATTCCGATGTCCAAGATGACGATGTCTGGCTTCAGCAGCTTTGCTTTGTCGACAGCTTCCCGGCCGTCGGCTGCTTCACCACACACCTCCCACCCGGCATGGGATTTCAGCAAAACGCACAGACCACGGCGCACCACTTCATGATCGTCAGCAACCAATATGCGAAGCGCGGACATGCTTACCTCCGAGGACCGGTAGTCCTGTTTTCTTCAGTTCGCGGGGAACTTTATTGGCGGAGGAGGTAGGCACGAGTCAACGCGCCTTTCATGCCTATAAGGCTAGTAGGGCAGTTTTGATGCCACCGGCACCGGCTCAAGAACGCTCTGATCTTGGGAGTTGCAACCGGACTTGTAGAGTGGCCGTGCAAGATCCTGCACCTTGAGCGCAAATTGCTGCATCCCGCCGGACTACCGTGCTCAAATATGTCGATTACACTGTGAGACGTGAATCAATTCTAGGTAGCGACACAGGATTTCTTGCCGGAACCATCTTCTTCGAACTTTGCAGCCTGTATCCGCTCAATAAGGAGATCAAAGAAGAACTTGCTGCACTTTTATGTGCGGCTACGCAAAATCGGCTAGCAATATCAGCGACTGGGCCCCTCACGCATTGCGCCGTCGATGGATCGCTGCGGGAAAATGATTTCCATGTAGCGATGGATTCCGTCACCACGGAGGATATAACGGAGGGTATAAGCGATAGCAACTCCTCGCCTGTGTTTGGTCCCTTACATGCTCTTAGGCTAGTCCGTTGGGCTTAACCAAAAACGGTGGACTCCTGGCAGGGGCACCGCGTTTGACCATCCGCGGTTTCTGAGTCGGATCTCGGGTGAGGGCGACAAGGGAACCGCGGTACGCCGCGATTCCCCCGACCATTTGTCTCGGTATGCTACCTATTCGAGTAGCCGGTCTACGGTGTGCCACGAGGCGGCCTAGAGTTTGGCCGCTGAGCAGTTGCCCCGAGGGAGGGCTTTATGAAGCTAGCAACTAATTGGTTTGTGGGGCTGGTTCTATTCGTGGCTCTGTTGGTAGGCGCTCCACTATTGTCAGCAAAAGACAAGGACAAGATTTGTAGGGATAGGAATGGGGACCGCGATGATCGTGGTTGCGCTGCCGTTCCGGTCCCGGACTCATATGGCGCCCCGCTTCTGGCCCTGACCGCCGGAGTCCTTGGAGCAGCAATGTTTGTTCAACGGCGGCGAAAGGTTGCTTCCTAGTGCTGCTTGTGGCCGGGACTTGCGCAGCAGCTCCGTACTTGATCCTGAACCAAGCAGTTTGTTCTGCAACGCCTGGGGCAGCTGTGGGCTTAGATGCGCCGTCAGCTGTTTCCAGCTTTAACCTCGCTCCTCTCGCCTCAGTTTGGTGAGAGGAGTTGAGTTTCGACATCGTTAACGAGAAGGAGCCATAGCTCGGGTGGTAGAGCAAATGCCCTTCTAAAATTCGGATCAAGCTCGATGGCACGATGATCGTAGGCCAGGGCTGCGGCGGAAGCCTTTCTCATTCTTGGCCTTCCGGCCAAGGCTGTACGCTCTCAGCGCATCGAGCGAAGACGTGGTGGCCTGTTCTAGCGGAACGTCAAACTTCTTTACCGTAGCCAGGGATTCGCCCAGCTCGGTGCGCAGCTTCGATGCCGCCTCGCCCAGTGCATCGAGCACCTTCTCCTTGGACGCCGCCGTCACCTGCTCCTGCGCTAGCATGTCTCCGCTCTGGCAATTCACTGCCTTCAACCCCAGCACATATTCGCTGCCCAGACCGCCAACTGTTCCAGCAATGTAAGCCTTGCTGCCCGCACGCAGACAAAGCTCGCGGCCAGTTCGGGCGTGAGTTTCGTGCTGGCCGGACGGGTCATCTGCTGCAACGCGAAATCGAACATGGCGCACACCAAGAACACAAGAAGGATAGCCGTACCGGGATGTCGCGGTGTCTGGCCGGGGTTGACATCTCGCCCAAGCGAGGAGACCAAGGGAGTCGGGGGTCGAAGTGATGACGCACACTTCTTGCAGAAGATGAGTCCAGCATCTGCACGAGTGCCGCACTGCGTGCAAAGGCTTTCGGCGGCTGCGTCTTGAGCGGGGTCGTCCACTAAAAGACCTATCATACGCGTGGCGTAACTGTTGTTAACAGGCTCGGCAGGGGTCAATGAGCGTAATGGCGATATTACGCCAACAAACCCTTTCGAGATTCCTTGGGGGCTTCTCTGGGCGTGCCGAGATTGCCGAGTGAGATCACATCGGGGGGTTTCGCGTGTTCTGGACTCGCCGATTCGGTCTCATTTTGCGGCCACCATGGCTGCAGTTGATTGTGGTCCTGAACCCGCCGGTTACCTGGGTTTCCACGGGTACGCCCTCAACTGTGGTCGGAAAATTTTCGACGGGGACGCGCGCGTCTTTCAAAAAGAGCATGATCACTGGTCTTCCTGACCCATCTTGCGCTAGAGACACTCCGTGGCCTACGACGCCCGGCAAATGCAACAGATATTCGTCGTAACGATCCTTAACCTGCGAGACTCGTTCTACTTCGGGGTCTGTCGGACTTTCCATAGGCGCTTCAGCATTCGAGCCCACAAATTTTATCCCAAGTGCAGTGAGCACGGAGTTGATCGGGTTTCCGACTGTCGTACTGGGGCTGCCCGCGAACAGCAATCCTACTGGCTTCGGCTTCGTGCCGGACGGCGGCTGGGTGACAATCAGAGAGCCAGAGTCACCGGCACCACTAAAGGTTTGGGAATTGATCAGGAATTGCTTAACAAATATCGCCGTTTTCGTGCCCATACCACAGGGACCGTATCCAGAAACCGTCACGGTGACGTTGGTGGAGCCGATCTTACCAGTTGTCTTGGCGGTGGTGCGGCCGCTCTTTTCCACAGCAAGACCGACCGAAGGATTGACGATGGTCGCACTCACAGTACCGATCTCCAAGATCGATCCAGTCGGACTTACCTGTCCCGAGATGACCTTGGCAATCGCCGCGTCCACCACATTGTTTCCGCCGGCGAAATTGAGCGTGACAAACTTTGTCAAGTTCGCCACGTTGATGGTGCCATTCTTCGAGCAAACAGGCGCGGTGTCTACGTACCCCCGCTGCATAATCGTTTCACCGGCCTTCGCCGCATTGGAGCGTGCCAAGATATGGTTGGCGCTCAAGATGTACTGGTTGCCGCTCGCGTCCTTCACCACAGACCCGAGCGTACCCGTACAACAGAAAGAATTGTTGATATCCTTTACATTGCTCCCGCTCGTGCCCAGCTTGATCGGCGGCGTCTGCTGAGCTGTGTTGCCAGCAAAACCAAGAGTCGCACCCCAGAAAACCAACACGAACCATTTTGCGGCCAGCTGACTGAAAGACTTCTTCATGACCGTCTCCTTCACTGCTGATCGATCTGAGAGTTTCGATAATTTGCTTTGACCTTCGAACATCGCAACCTTAGATTTTAGCTCACGGTTGACACTATCAGGCGATAGCGCGTATTGACTGACGGTCAACTTGTGCTTATGGCGATTTTTCACCAACTACCGACAATTCCACACCTCGGCTGTTGAATTGACCCTTCAATTTACGGTCGCAAACGGACAAGCCTCTTGAATCTGGGGTCATCGCGCAGATGATCAAGGTCTGCATCCGTCCCTAATTGATCAGCCAGATCGTCATTTTTTGGCCCTTCCTTAATTGCTCTCTGCAGCCATTCCAACGCTGGCCTTCGCTCGTCCTTCAGTGCGTAGCAGGAGCCTATAAGGTACATTGCCTCGCCTCGCCGGACTCCGAGTTCTAAAGCATGCTGGAGAACTGGAATCGCTTGATCGCATTTGCGAAGGCTATGCAGCGAAGAGCCAAGGCCGAACCAAGCCTGTCCATTTTGAGGACTCCGCTCGGTGATGGTTCGGTATGACCATGCGGCATCGCTCCATGCCCGCAGAGCGAATAGGCGGTCCGCCTCTTCCGCAGATGCCGTTTTCTTTACGCCATACTGCTTGACGGCTTCGTTCAGTAACCACCGACCCACCTCCTCTGTGCTCTTATTCCTGTTGGCCAACACAATCACGCCGAGGTTATAGCGCCGTGTGAATGCGATGAAGCTGGAGCAGCCGGGGGAGCCGCCCTTATGCCAGACGATCTCACCCAACTCATCGGAGGGCTCGATCCACCAGCCCATTCCGATAGCCAAATTCCAGGTGTTCTGTAGCCGTTGTGGCGTTTGCATCTCGAGAAGCGTGCTCCCAGTGACTGGCTTGATGTCGGGCTCGCCCGCCTTGAATTGCAATACGAGAAACTTCGCCAGGTCCGGAACCGTAGAATAATGGCCACCAGCAGGCCAGTAGAATCGGTTACCAGTCCCGTTTGGATCGTTCGGTTTAAACAGCACTTCTGAGCCATCATTTTTGTATTGAGCCGGAACGCGAGAGCGTTGATCTGCTGTCAACGTGATCGCCGTGTCATTCATTCTCAAGGGTCTGAAGACTAGTTCTGTTAAAAGCGCCTCATAAGGCTTGCCTGCTACTCGTTCGAGAGCTTCACCCAGCAAACTGTATCCTAAGCCGGAATAACGGAAGTATTTTCCCGTCGGAAACTCAAGCCTAGAATCGATTACGCTTCGATACCGCTCCGTGACGCTATCAGGCCCCGGGAACTCGTAGACTTGCGGCTCGCCTTGACCCCACTCTGGTAACCCGGACGTATGCGTGACGAGATTTCGTAAGGTAATGACAGAACCGCTCGGATCAGAGGGCAGCTTGACGTCGGCTGGCAGATACTTCGCAAGCGGGTCATCTAGCCGGACCACTCCTTGATCGCGCAGGATCATAAGGAGCATAGCGGTGAATATCTTGCCGACCGAGCCGACTCGATAGAGAGTGTTTAGCGTAGCAGGCTGACCGCCTCTACGATCCATCACTCCGAACGCTTTGGCATAAACAAGCTCATCCCCGCGGACTATGCCAACGCTTAGGCTGGGAAAGCCTCCGCGCTCCAGCTCCTGCTTAATATACTGCTCGATCCGAGTCGTGCCTGGTGACGAAGAGCCATATACCAAGTTTCGTTTCCACGCCGATTCGCATGTTAGCAAAATCACTGATATCAGAATTGCAAATCGAAATGTGTTTAGACTTAACTGTCGCACATGAACTCTCTCGTTGGATCGCAACCTTTGCACGAATTGTCAACTAAAGCGAGGACGCCGCAGTTGATATTGTGTGTAAGTCTATACGCAGGCGGTATTATGCCGCGTGCGTGGAACCAATCTCCACGGCTGTATAGCGGGTATTCCGAGCATGGCAAACGATGACTGTCGTAAGCAGGCGTTTGCGCTCATTGACCGGTTTTGAGCGCTATGGCGATGTTTCACCAACAATTCGCCCTATCAGGCTAACAGCAAGCGTGATTCGCGATAGTCGCGGGGTACGGTACGGTTAAGATGATTTATGGCAAACCTGATGACGAGCCACTCGGAACAAGCGATTAACCTGGGCGGGAGTTGCACCCGCTGAAGTCCAGCGCCTTTCACGGCGCATCGTTACGCCAACAACCGCACGGCTGGCGGTGATGCAACTCTGTGCCGGGGGCGAGTTTTGAGGTCGATCTGATTACGAGGTTGCTGATGCGTGCCGATGCTGGCTCAGAAGTTGTAGCCGACGATCAGTCGGAGTTTTGGTGCAGGGCCTGAGTACAGGCTGGTCTTTAATTCCACGAAAGTGCCTCGGCGCGATTGCATTCCTGCAAGAATGTTCAAACCTGTCTCATAGTCGAAATTCCCGAAATCGATATCCCGGCCTGACTCGAAATTCTGGTGAATGAAAATCAGAGCTGGTCCTACGCCGAGATATGGTGTCCAATTCCCTCTGCGTGACACGGCCGCGAATCGGTAAACCGCCTCCAGGTTTAAGGCGATCAAGTCTGTAACTTCTCCGAAAGCGAACTCAGCGTTGGGCCGGAACAACACTCGGGGATGGAAGATGGGTCCCATCTGCGATTGAATGCCGAAGGTGAATAGCTCGGGATCGAAAGCCGCGCCACCGTGCACTCCCAGGCGCCATCGCCGACTTTCGCGTCTGATGTCACTTTCAACTTCGCGAACCTTCTGCGGCACTGGAGCCGCTTGGGCACCTTTATCGGCTGCGCCTGCTCCACCCGACGCTGCAGTCAAAACCGTAACGTCGCTGGCGGTTCGGGTGCCGTTTTCGTCCGGGGGACCGGCCGTCACACGAACGCGGTCGCCCGGTGCGATGGATTTCGGTCGAACCGCGGCTCGCTCATAGGTGAGCAGTTGAAAGTGGTCATCAGTTCGAATCACCAGAGTATCTCGGCTCGCCGAGGCTACCGTGCCTTCCACAGTGTTGTCATTGGCAGCTTGAGATGCGGACGTATTCTCTTGTGCGTTAACTGGAAGGACGCTGCAGGTTGAGGCGAGTAGAACAGAGCAGACCAGTAGTATTAGATGAGTGGGCATGACTTTCATTGTTCTTCCTCCTAATTCTTGACTGGCCTTCGGCCAGTGGTAAGCTTTCACCCTCTCTTGCCTATGACGGAGTGAGCTAGAGATCAAACGTTATTCGGAAACGGTCCGCGCTTGGCCTTCCCCAAACCGAAGCGCGGACCACCGTATCCGGCGTCTCCGAGCGTGCAAGGCGGAAACCCACGAAACGCCCCTAGTCGTCGTGCGGTCCACCGGCAACCGAAGGACATCCGGAAGCTCAGCAAACTGGATCAAATTGAATGAGCCATCGTCCGAATCGGACGGATGGACCCGTGCCCCAGCTATGGGCACTCGCGCTCTAATTGGAAATTTAGGTTCCTATCAGATGAGCAACGTACAGAGGAGTTCACGCAGCGGGCTTAAATGCCAATGCGTTGGGAGTGATATCGATTCCACCGACGTGGGAATCCCGTCGCCCGTGCGGCTGAATGATCTCGGAAGAAGGATCGGAACACTGGTCGGAGGCGCAAATTTCATCCATGGAGCAACAGGAATAATTTGGTTGACCGGAGTGTCGATTTCGTTGAACGCAGTTTCGGGGTCATCCGCCATGGGCACGACGGAAATGAAAATGACCGTAGCAACCACGAGGAGCAGAAATATCCATTCACTGCGCTTTACCACGGGCACTCCAATCGCGTGCAATTTACTGCCTCGGATGTTCATTGTCAAGCCCTGCAGGGAAGCTCAACTCTCATCTCGCTCATGTTGCCTCCTCTGGGAAACCGCCTACTGAATCGAGCTGGCGACCGAGGAGAAGGCGTTGTTCGCGTTCGAGCCAATGAGACGAATGGTCCCAACCACCAATACCAGGATCACAGCGAGCATCACGGCGTATTCCGCAATATCTTGGGCTGTATCGTCTGTCCGGACTCTAAACGTCAGGTTAGTCATGGGAGACTCCTTCAAAACAAACGAATCGTCTTGCTCAACAGGTGCTGTTAGGTGTAAGGCGTTGGCCTGGAGCGGATGTTGACAACCCTGGCCAACGCCTCCCATGTCATCTGACGTTTCTCAGATTTTGCAACCCGCATTCCCGTAGGAACATGATCGTGTTTTCCGCGTCTTCGAGTTCCCTCAGCTCGCGGTGGTCAGTAGGATCAGAGCGTATTTCAAACAACCGATCCTGCACTGCCTTCAATGCTGCTTCCAGTTTGGATATAAAACGCCTCCGATCCACTTCAGACAGCGCGTCTTGGTAAACGTGCTTCCACGTAGACTGATTGCTGGTGTGTGAAATCTGCATGAAACACCTCCAGATTGCAACTGAGACTTTCCGGCCAAACGTAGACGACGCGGCAGAGCTAATCCCTGTGGCTGTCGCAACTCAAATTTGAGGTCGGATGAGGCTCAGCAACGTAGAACACAAGCAGCGAGAGATGGTAGCGTTGGGGAGGTTATTCTCTCTGAAGAACTTAGAGAGCATGCACTTTTGTTCGTGGCGAAGAGCTTCGGGGAGTCCACAGCAAGGCCCTGTCGGTCTCGGTGAGTGGGGATTTTTGACAAGGAGACGCACACCAAACTAGCGGACTGCACCATCTCGTTCGTCGGAGTGTTTGCTTCGTCAAATTTTGTTTCAGGAAAATCGACTGCTGGCAGAACCAACAATACTAGAAGCGCACTGATAGCGAAGAGAGAAGCGGTCTTGACTCGCACGCATACCACGACACGCAGCAATCTAGTCTCCCAGTTCTGAAAAGTCAACTGGATGTTTGCAGTCTTCGCGAGAGTGAGCCCTGGTTACGCGACGATACGATCCGCGCCTTGATCTGCCCGCCACAGGACCGGTGGCTTTCATCGGTAAGTTGAAGTTAACCGTCAACCCTTCTGGAGAAGGAGTGATAAGCGGACACGTATCGGCCAGCGAGGATGGCACGTTTTCTAACGTTCGCAGAGGAACCCGTCACCGGCTCTTACACGGTCGCCAAGAACTGCAGGGGCAGGGCTACCATAACGCCGAAGGGGCGCTCCGAAATGCACTTCAGCCTCGTGGTTGTGGACGGCGGGAACGAAATGCTAGCCGTTGAGACGGACGCGGACACGGTTGTCAGCGGTAAAATCGCCGGAGTGTGGGGTACGTTCCTAAAATACCCCGCACACTCCGGCTAGAACTCGCTCCTAGAACTGATGCCGGTCGAACCTTCGGACGCGGCCGGCATCGGTGATTTTCCATCCGCCGCGTGCACCCGCAAAGCCTTGAAAAAGAGAGTCGATTTCATCAGTTTGTTAATGGGAGCGGTGAATGTTATCGGGTCAAAGACTATCAAGGAGGTTTGTCGGATCACGTTCGCCAAGCGCGCGCCTGATTTAGACCGAATGACGACCTACTCTGAAACAATCCACGGTTCGTGTGACGGGTTCGCAGGAGATGAAAATTGATTGTTGTTG
>Ga0222749_10000968_pt1 | contig 15603 bp, 11 predicted proteins | sample IncBWH2Mmetat_FD_197234 | JGI IMG/M metagenome (GOLD analysis project Ga0222749, IMG submission 197234) | Metatranscriptome of lab incubated forest soil microbial communities from Barre Woods Harvard Forest LTER site, Petersham... | ecosystem: Environmental > Terrestrial > Soil > Temperate... | reverse complement strand
CAAGGGCTGTCCTCTGGTCAGGGGGAGATAGCGTGAAGTTAACCGCTGCCAAAAGGTAAGTCAATGAGAATAAGAGGGTAATACGTTACCACCGGACAGTCACGAGTGGGTTGAAGCTGCTTCGTGCTGCCGCATGCGCGGCGCCTTCGTTTAGAAAGGAACAACCTTTCGGAGACCCTTCTTTTTCTTATGCTTGCTGGAAGAAGACGAGCTGTCGTCCTGGGTCTGGCTCGACGACGAATCCGCATCTTTCCCATCGCCCGCTTCGGCTTGCCCACTCCCGCCGGCCTGAATCTCATTCACTTGTTGCGGAGGCGGCATAGCCTGGCCACCATCGCTGGCAACATTGGGCTTCAGCTCGTTCAGGTCGGCAGCAACGTTCGGTTTCGGCTCATTGGCGTCGGACGACGCAGCCGTGGTCGCGGCCGAAGTACTGGGCGGGGCAGCAGCGCTGATGCTCGGAGTCACCTCGGAGCGCGGCGCGGGCTGGTCCGGAGGCGGCGCTCCCTTGCCCACGGCTTCCACTGATACGGAATTGTTGCCCATCGAACCGGAAGCGTTTCCAACCATGGCGCGATTCGCCTGCTGTGCCACCTCGGTGGCGCTACTCATCGGCGGATCCACCAGGGTAGGTTCGCCTGTCTTCGCGGACGGGGCCACGTCCGGATGCTTGTTGAATGTGCTCATCACTTGCTTGTACATCGGGGTTGTGCGTCGGCCTTCTTCTTCCGCCTTATTTTGTGCAACTGCAGCTTTCGTCGGCCGCGGCACCGGTTGATGCAAGGCTTGGAGCCGAGCCTTGGCATCGTCCGCTCGATCCATCATCGGATATCGGGTTAGGATGCGGGAATATGCGTCGGCCGCCCTCTTCGTGAAATCTTCAATCATGCGCGACTTGGCGGCTTCGTCCATTTTGCCGCGCGCACGCAGCATCGTAACCTCGCTCTCATACGACTGCCCCAGCAGATACAAGGCCTCATCGGCTCTGCTGTAAAGCGGATACTTGTCCACCAGGGAACGAAGCCGTGCGATGGCCGCGGGATAAGACTGACGCAGGTAATAGAAGCGTCCCACGCGAAACTCGCGTTCTGCAATCACTTCCTGAACTTCTCGTAAGCGCTGCTTGGCTTCCGGAACCAGTTTGCTATCCGGAAACTGCTGGATCAGGCTCCGATATTCCTCCTCCGCGCGCACCGCATGGGTGTAGTCGCGATCTGGCTTCTCCATCTCCTGATAGTGGATGTTGGCGATCTTCAGTTGCGCTTCAGCCGCCTCCGGCATGTTTGGAAAGAAGGTAATAAAGTCCTTGTACTCGACCTCCGCTTGTGCCAACGAAGTCGAGCCCCCTTCCGCGTACCAGGAATCGGCCACAGCCAACTTGGCTCGGGCAATAAATTCAGAGTCAGGATAAGTATTGATCAGCGTCTGCAGCGTGATCCGCGCCACGTCGAACCGGTTGTGCTTCATGGCGTCCATCGCGCGATCGAACAGCACCTTATCCGGCTGTTTGGAGTCAATATTGGCGATTGGGTTGTTGACTTTCTTATTGGTGCAGGCGACCGTGACAATCAATAGGCCCGCAAGAAAAATTATCGGAATACGACCTGACATAAGACCTCGAATTCCTTATTTGTCGCGCCAGCGTCCCTGCCGATTGGCGGTTTTCCCGCCACTTCCTATACCTTCTGCAGGCTGGCCTCCGTGGCCATCTTCAACAATTTCTGAGCGTTAGTCTTTGGATCACCTTGACCGAACACCGCGTTGCCCGCCACCAAAATTTCCGCCCCGGCTCGCACTACATCGGCCACCGTCGTGACGTCGATCCCGCCATCAACTTCGATGCGATAACCGAGATCGCGCTGGTTCCGCAAATCCGCCAGATGCCTGATTCTATGCACTGCTCCGGGAATAAACTTCTGCCCCCCGAATCCCGGATTTACAGACATAACCAGAACGTAATCCACAATGTCGAGCACTTCGCTCAGCGTTTCCACCGGAGTAGCAGGGTTAATGACCACCCCGGCGAGGGCGCCATGCGTGCGGATCAGGTGCAGCGTGCGGTTGAGGTGCCGGCAGGCTTCCTGATGCACCGAAATCCAGTCCGCTCCAGCCTCCGTAAACTCGGGAATATACTGGTCGGGATTCTCGATCATCAAATGGCAATCGAGCGGCAGATCGGTCGCCCGGCGTAGGGACTTCACCACCGGCGGCCCCAGAGTGATGTTGGGGACGAAGTGTCCATCCATCACATCCACATGGATTACGCTTCCCCCGCCCTCAGTCGCACTGCGGATCTGGTCCGCCAAATGGGCGAAATCAGCCGACAAGATCGAAGGTGCGAGTTCAATCAAACCTGGGCTCTCGAGGAAGAAATCCTTGGCAAATTCTACCACGGGGAACGGGAGGGCCTGATGATGTCTCCAGCTGCCCGTCGTCATTTCTTCTGCGTAAAATCATCGCCCCGTAACCTTTCACAGGCCCGGCAGTTTATACACTTAGAGGCACGATGGTCGTCCGCAGACCGGCATCGAAGGCGGCACGCAGAGACGCGCCCGGCTTGAGCCCGGCAGACGACCGTCTTTTGCTCGAGGCCGCGCAGAAAGATCCGTCCCGGTTTGCGGAGCTCTATGAAATTCACTTTGAAAGGGTCTATGCCTTCATTGTGCGCCGAGTTAATGACCGCGACGTGGCCGAGGACCTGACCTCCGATGTCTTTCACAAAGCGTTGGCCAATATCCGGCAGTTCGAATGGCGAGGCGTTCCCTTCGTCGCCTGGCTCTTCCGGATCGCCGCCAACGCAATCGCCGATCGCTCACGACGCGCAGCCAAAGAGGTTGTCGAAGATCCTCCCGAAGGCAGTACTGAGATGAATGTGGAGGCAATCGATCATCAGTCGCGGCTCTTTAAGCTTGTCCACCAGCTTCCCTCAGACCAGCGGCGCGTCATCACCATGCGTTTCGCCGAAGAGAAAAGTATCCGTGAGATCGCAACGGAATTGGGACGCAGCGAGGGCGCGGTGAAACAGCTTCAATTCCGCGCGCTCGAGAAATTGCGGGCGCAGATGGAGGGTGCCAATGCCTAAGCGCTCTCTAATCGACCAACTCGATCAGGCAATCAATGCCCTTCTCGCCGAACCGGATGCCACGCTTCCAGCAGCGGATTCGGAACTGCTGCCGCTGCTGCGCATCGCCGCCGAATTGCGCCAGCTGCCGCGCGAAAATTTCAAAGCACGTTTAAAAGCTGATCTGAAAAGGAGTATTTCAATGGCAACTACAGCAGAACCCATCGCTGCAACTCGCACCTTCGCAGCCCCGAGGCTGGCTTTCAAGGATGCGGCGAAGGCAATCGAATTTTATAAGAAGGCTTTCGGAGCGAGAGAAACCATGCGCTTCGACACGGGAGCGGGTATCCCGCATGCTGAGATCATGATTGGAGATTCGGTCGTCATGCTCTGCGACGAGTGGCCGGAAGGGGGACGGTACAGCGCAGAGACGATGGGCAGTTCGCCAGTCAGCATGCGGATCATGGTGCCGGACGCGGACGCCTTCGCGGAGCGCGCTGTGGCGGCGGGTGCCAAGCTGGCAGGCCCCACCACGGACCAGTTCTATGGATACCGCGAGGGAACCCTGCTCGATCCATTCGGATACGCGTGGAGTGTGTCCACGGTGAAGGAGGAGATGTCGGTCGGGGAAATGCATCGTCGCTTCCGGGCAATGATGAAAGAGGGGGAGGCCAAGAAGCCGGCCGTGAGTCCGGTCCCCAAAGGCTACCGCACGGTTACGCCATACATGATCGCGCTGGATGGACCGGCGCTGATGGAGTTTGCCAAACAGGCCTTCGGGGCTGAAGAGACGTTCCGCACTGTGGGAGCAGCGGGTGGCCTGCACGGCGAGGTGCGCATCGGAGATTCGATGATCATGATGGGCGGCGGCATCCCGGGTCGTGAGTTCAAGGCGACTCCGAATACCCATGCGATCCACCTCTATGTCCCGGATTGCGACGCGGTTTACAAGCAGGCTCTGCAGGCCGGAGCGACCTCCCTTGATGAGCCCAAGGACCAGGAATACGGGGAGCGTTCCGGCAGCGTGAAGGATCCGGCGGGAAATTACTGGTATATCGCTACTCACCAGGGCGAGACCTACACTCCCAAAGGCCTGAACAGTGTCAACGTGTATCTGCATCCGCTGCGGGCTGAGCCTGTCATCAACTTCTTGAAACGGGCCTTCGGGGCGAAGGAGATTGCCAAATACGCATCACCGGACGGCGTGGTTCATCACGCTGAGATACGCGTCGGCGACTCGGTGCTGGAGATGGGCGAAGCCCACGGCAAGTATGAGCCCATGCCGGCCATGTTCTATCTGTACGTTCCGGATTGCGACGCCGTATACCACCGCGCGCTCGCGGCGGGGGCCACGTCGATCGCGGAACTTACCGACCACCCCTATGGGGACCGCAGCGGCGGAGTGAAAGATGCATTCGGCAACCAGTGGTACATCGCCACCCACATCAAAGACGTAAGTATGTAGGAATTAGCGCGGGCGTCGCCCGCGAGATTTTCGGATCGTCATGGGTTACGTGGAGACAGCGCTCTCGCCTGTCGGGTCGAGCGCAGCTCGACAGTTTCTGGTCGGCACCAGAACAGCGCTGCTCCACCGGACAGGTTTCCGCGCACGAGCGGAGACGCTCGCGCCTACATTACTGCAGCTTGGCGTACTCTGCTTTCGCCTCTTTCAGCACAGGAATGTCCGGATCGGCGTCTTTCCACAGCGCGAAGAAATCCTGATAAGCCCCGCGAGCACCGGGATTGTCACCGGCCAACGCGCGCGCCCTCCCCAACTGTAAATGTGACAAAGCGCAAGCTGGCAAAGTTAGGCAGGTCCCACGATGATCGACGATTTTCTGAAACTCAGCTGCCGCTTCTTTCCCTTGTCGTGCCTTAAGGTAAGCCTGCCCACGAATGTAATTCGACTGGATCCGGGAAGCCCAGCCAAATTCGTAAGGCGATGCCACCTGAAGCAATTCGATCGCCTTGGCGGGATTTCCACGGCTGATCTCAATCTGCGCACGGATGGAGGGCACCCACACATTGTTGACCAAGGTGTCGGCGGGAAAGCGTTTGCTCAACTCATCCGCCGCGGCAGTCGCCTGACTGATGTCGCCCGCCATGGACTGCGCCAGACCCGCGAGGCGCAGCGTCATCCGACTTCGGTCCATGGCCAGCGCTGAGTGGGCGCCGTCGCGCGCTTGCGCCAAATTCCCAAACTCTGCTTCCATCACGGCATGCCCAGCAGTAATCGCGCCCGCCGGCTCTTCGAATTTTCCTCTTTGCGCCATCTCGACGGCTTGCCCGTAAGCCTCGCGGGCTTTTTGCAGCTTGCCCCAGGATGCCACTGCTTGCGCGACATCCTCCAACATCATAAATTCATCTGGCTTGCCTCTGGCCCACTCGGCCTCATGCTCCATCCCTGTGGTATTGCCTTCGAGAAAGGCCAGAGCGTACAGGTCTCTGTGGGTGCCGATCCCATCGATCTTGAGTTCTACTTCCTTCTGCCGAATCGCCTTGGCCTCGGCCAAGCGGTTGAGGTCTAAGTACGAGCCGCCCAGAAGCCCGTAACTGAACGCGCTGTTGGGGTCCAGCCGCATGGTTTCCTGGGCTTCTACCAACCCCTGATCAGCCTTGCCGATCTCGTTGTAGTCAACCCCGAGATTGTTAGCGGGAATAGAGTCCCGCGGATACGTCCGGTTCCAGAGCTGATAGGCCTCGATCGACTTGTCCAGTTCCCCCGTGACGTTGTCATAATAGTGAGTGGTGATGTAGAGCTTCTCCCGTTCACTGGCCCGTTCTCTCCGCTCGAATGCCAACTTGGTATTTTCGGTTGCCAATGCAGTTTGACCGGTGTTGTTATAGGACTGGCCCAGCCGCGCGTAAGCGACGGCGAAATTGGGATCTAGTTCGATGGCTCGTTTGTAGAACGGGATAGCAGTCAACTCCGATCCTTTGTCACGCTCCGCCTCGCCCAGACTGAATGCTTTAAGCGCTTCCAGCGATGACGTGGTGGCCTCTTCCACAGGCGCGTCGAATTTTTGCACCGAAGCCAGCGACTCGCCCAGCTTGCCCCGCAGGCTCGAAGCCGCCTTCCCTACCGCTCTCAGTACCTGCTCCTTCTTGTCGACCTCGACCTGCTCCCGCGCCAGGCTGTCGCCCGTCTTGCAGTTCACGGCGTCCACACCCACCACGTATTGGCTTCCGATATTGGCGATGGTGCCGTTCAGCACCGCCTTGATGCCTTCCCGCTGACAAATGTCTCGCGCCAGGTCAGGCGTAACCCGTTCATCGGGCGAGCGCCCCATGTAGCGCAGCGTGTCCCGCACTTTTTCTTGCGGAAAGACATTCAGGTAGGGCGATTGCTCCAGCTGCACCGCCAGCGCCTGTTTCAGAGTTCCGTCAAAGACGGCGTCGCCGGTAGTGTTGACGAAGTCCGTCAGCAGGATGGAATCCTTCTCCGTCAGTGCGTGCGCCCGCCGTGTGTAGAGGACAGCGCCAATAGCAGCAGCCGCGATGACGACTGCGGCAGCCGCGATGTACCAGCGTTTTCGACTGCTTGGCGCCGCAAGCACAGGTGACGAAACCGGACTGGAGATTGGCGAGATCGGCTGCACCACCGGAGCGGAGGGCGCCACCGCCGATGCCCCGGACGAGACCGGTGTGATCGCAGGTTCCGCGGCCGCGCTGACTGACGCACTCTTCCCTGAATCAATCTCTCGCTTCAGCCGCTTCAAATCCGCGCGCATTTCCGACGCAACCTGGTAGCGCAGGTCGCGTTCCTTCTCCAGAGCCTTATTAATGATCCGCTCCAACTCCGCCGGCAGATTGGGATTCAGGCGCACTGGTGCGGTGGGCGCGCGGTTCAGAATCGCGTCGAAAATGACCGCCGAGGTGTTCCCGGTAAAGGGCTGGCGACCCGTGGCCATCTCGTAAAGCACCGCGCCAAAGGAAAAGAGATCGGTGCGGACGTCGAGGTCTTCGCCGCGCGCCTGCTCCGGCGACATGTAGGCCACCGTGCCCACGGTGCTGCCCGGGCTGGTCAGGTGCGCGTGCTCCACAGCAATGGTGGGTGAAGACGCCGCCACCTGCACCAATTGCGGCAGAGGCCCGGAAACCACCTTGGCCAGTCCGAAATCCAGGATCTTCGCCTGTCCTCGCTTAGTCAGGAAAAGATTGGCCGGCTTCAAGTCACGATGAATGATTCCCGCAGTGTGTGCGACGTCGAGCGCGTCGGCGACTTGTGCCCCGAAGTCCACCAGTTGATCGATCGAAATCGGCCTGCCCTCGATGCGGTACTTCAGCGTCGTCCCTTCGAGGTACTCCATCACGATGTAGTGACGGCCCTCATCTTCTCCGATGTCATAAATCGTGCAGATGTTGGGATGGTTCAACGCCGAAGCCGCGCGCGCCTCTCGCTGAAAACGGTCGCGAGCCTGCGGATCTTGTGCCAGTTCCTCGGGGAGGAATTTGAGCGCTACTCTTCGGCCCAGGCGGAGGTCTTCGGCTTCGTATACCACTCCCATGCCGCCACCGCCGAGCTTCTGCGTGATGCGGTAGTGAGAGATGGTTTGGCCAATCATGAACAACGCTCACCCGGCGTGGTGCGCAATGTTAGGCTGCAGTCGTGGCCAAGTCAATCGCGGCTGGGGTAGGTATTTATGGCGACGGCAAAAGTGACCCTCTCTCTCGAATCGTGATGGCATGGCTTCCAAAGTGCACTAGATTGGGAGGGGTCGAGTTCTTCGAGCGTGCGCAGGAACATATCCAAACTCTAACCGGAAAGAGGGGATCAGGTCACCGCATCTCTGCTGTGACGCCTGAACAACCCCAGCCTTCGCAAAGAACGCGAAAGGCTGGGCCACCCGCCCGTATCTTCACTTGTCTGTTAAATCTGGCATGGCAACTCTCTGGGAAGTAACCGTCGGGGGAGCTTTCAGCGTCTGGCGCTCCCGCCAACTGGATATCCGCCGATGGGCATCCTTAATCTGAGCTGTTGTCATTCGTGATCCTATGACCCTCAATCGGTCGTTTGCGTTTCCTCCCAATCCTGAAGCGATACTGGCCCAGGTATAAGCGCGTACGTAGTCTCTTGGAATGCCTCGACCGCTTAAGTAAAGGTCACTGAGAGCACTTTGGGCTCCGATATTGCCTTGGTTCGCAGCTCGTTTGAACCACGCCGCTGCTTTCCGCTCATCATGCGGCACTCCGATTCCTTCGATATAGCCTAGCCCGAGTTTCCACTGCGCGTTGTCATTACCATTTGCCGCCGCTTTCGCGAACCATGCCATTGCGTCCCGGTAGTTCTGCGGTACGCCTTCACCATCAGCGTATCGCAAAGCCATTTCGTATTGAGCAATGGAATCACCTGCGTTGGCTCGGTTCAGTACGCGATTCACATCCGTACCCTGAACTGCTTCCTGGATTACCAGAATAAGCTCTTGCCTGGTGGCTGTTAATACGCTGTCCGACGTTTTCGGTTGCTCATTGATCTTCGTGTCTGGTTCCGATATACGCTGCTGCTGGTCAGGGATGGCCAGCTTGTGGTTCACGTCCGCGATCGGAAGTATTGCGACGTTTGCTACCCTTCGATGATTGAGATGATATCCGTAGCCACATATTACCAGGGCGAGGGCAGCGGCCAGTCCTGTTGCCAACCAGCGATCCTGACTCGGATGCGCCTGGATCGTTATAGGCACCGGTATAGGCACCGGTGGATTAGGCAATTGTGATCCGATGTAGCGCCCATTCCCTTCGGGAGCTTCCATGGCGGGCAAGCGGTTGTTGTGCTCCTCGAGTACATCGGCATGCGCCAAAAGGTTTTGGAGATCTCTTACCGCCTCAATATCCTTGTCCGAGAGCTCATCGAGGCGTCGATCGGGAATTGTCGCGGACTCCGAAAGCAATGGTAATACCCGACGGGCTAGCTTACTCATCGCGGTCGCGTCATGCCGATTGAACGCATTCGGATTGACGGACAATATTTCGAGCACCCCCACCACATTGCCATTCTGTTTAATTGGCAATATCAGCACGGACCGAATGCCCATTTCTTTGCATAATTGTTGGTCGACCCGCCGATCAGTATTAGTGTCGTTGCAGAGCAGGATTTCGCCGGTTCTGAGACAAAGCCCGGTGAGGCTGATGCCCGCGTGCAAACGCGTCCCCACTTCTGGAGCACAAGCACCAGTGGAGGCTCGGCAGCACAGAGCGTCTTCTATGTTGAGCGCAATAGCCGCTCCGGTTGCCCCTGTTCCCTGTACTGCCTGCTCCAAAATGGCCTGAAGTTCGGGTTCAGGGCCTACCGACTCCTTGCCTCGAGAAGTCCTGATTGGACTGGTGCTGTGCTCAACGTTTCGTCGTGGCTTCTCAGGAGAGCTGGTAATACTTGAGTTATCAGGCAAGGGAAAGCTTGACATACTCACGCCTTCACGATGGTTTAGTATACAGCTGTTGCTGACCTACTACTCTAGTCAAGTCAGCTCCGTAGCCGTTCCCTCGGCATTCCCTGCGCCCGAGCTTTGGCTGAACTCCCGTGGCGAGCCTGGCGCGTTAATCTCGCGCGAACCGAAGCTGCAAAAGGATGACCAAAACGCCCGCGTCAGGCTGCGCCAAGAAAGTCGTGCTTCTTTTCCTGGTAGCCACCTCAATCCGGAGTGCCTACCCAGCCAAGCATGTAAAATCCGCAGCATTGCTAACTATAGGCGGCGCGGCCCGTGTGCTGGACGAAATCTCCAAGAAATCTCAGAATGCGGTCCCGGATGCAGTCCTGAACGGCACGAAGTGCTTTGTGATGATTCCATCGATCACCCCGGGAACTGTGAATGTTACCGCTGGCGGAGTGGCTAGCTGCCGTGAAGCGGCGGATAACTGGAGCGCTCCTACATTCGTCAAATTCCAGGGTCGTGGCATTCCGGCTCAGCGTACTGATTTGCTGGTTTTTGTGTTGAGTGACGGGGGAGTCCGGGCATTGCGGTCCAGCGAATTGCAGATCGGAGGGCAGAAGCGGGCAGCCGCACCTCTCGCGACTACATCTCCGGTCACCACCCAAGTTGAACTGACCGCCGAGGTGCTTACCTATGAAGGTGTAGCAGGTGTGCTTTCTAGCAGTGAAGCCAGCGGCGTCATTCGGCGCGACGCGGACACCTCGGATGCGGTCACAAACGCAGTACCGAAAAAAACGATTGAGAAATATCTGTTATCCGTCGTTTCTTTCTTTAACACGATCACACCGACTGGGATCGTGATTCACCACACGGCGGTGATTCCGGGCGAAAATACAGTGCCCCGGAGCCAGCGCGATATCGACAAATATCATCGGGCGCGCGGTTTCGAAATCTTGTGTTTCGGTCGCATTTACCACGTGGCCTATCACTTCCTCATTATGCCCAACGGCAGTGTGAAAGCGGGCAGACCCGAAAGGTGTGAGGGGGCGCATGCGCAAGGGTACAACTCCTACCTTGGAATTTCGGTCGTGGGTGATTTCAGCAGCGAAGATAACCCGGCCGGAAAAAAGGGGCCGACCAGACCGAGTGCGAAGCAGATTGCCTCCTTAATTCAACTCTGTCGCCGCATGAAAGACCGTTACCACATTCCCTTGCAACACATCGTCCGTCATAGTGACATTTCCAGCACCAGATGTCCTGGTGACCGATTTCCCTTCAGGTCTGTTCTGGATCAACTTCAATGGGAACCGGGAGACATAAAGCCGAAACGTCGATGATGGACTCGAAGTGTCTGATGGCATGGCTTACGGTGGCGGCTTTATCGACGACTTTGGTCGCTGCACCGAAATGCATCCCGGACAGCCCGAAGGCGTCTAACGGGGAGCCATTCCGCAGCTTTCGCATGCTGGACGCCAAGCTGACCCTCCTTGCGCACCAGCGGGAAGCTTTGAATGCGGCTTTCAATCCGGTGCAGACGGGTTGTCGAAGCCAAGCGGCCAACTCAGAGTGTCGGACGACTTCCGGCGATATGGACGCCACAGTGGCTGGAATCGTTCTTGTAGCACGTGAGCTCGAGCGTTTGTACCAAGGGCGCCACCAGCCCTTCGGGGTCCAAATGTTTAGAGCCCTGCGCATCAGGGCGGAAGAAGTTCAGCGAGGCGTCAGTGCTGTGGCCAAAGCGCAAACGCGAAGCGAGGCAGAGTCCGCGGGGAAGAGGCTGGATGAAGGGATAGTCTCCCTTGTTGTTCAGTTCCAAGCTGCGTCTGGCGGATACGGAGCGGTCCGTTGTTCCCCGGGCGCATGGACATGTTGCGAACCAAAACGATCCAAAGATTTGCTTCAAAGTGAACAGGTCGCATGCATGTGGGGGTGTGTGAGAACGGCGCCGACCTGTACAGGGTTCCTGGGTCCGCGTATCCGGCGGCCCTGAAGTTGATACCAATACAACAGCACGCTTGTGCGTCCGGGCGCAGCGGGTGTACCCTCGGTCCGTTTCTTCGAGGATGAGTGGGAGGTTCTGACGAAAAGGACATTCTTGCTGTTAGTGGCTCTGCTTCTGTCTGCGGGAGCTTCCGCGACGACCGAGAAATGGACCGCTGGCTGGGACAATTTCAGTGAGCCGCTCAATTTCACTAATAGCAACATCACGTGGTCCGTGTCGGCGACGACACGCAAGTTGACGGTGACCTTTAAATTGGTGGGCGCGACGCCCAGCAAGCTCTATCAGGTCGGTGTTCACATCTTCTGCACCACGTTTCCCAAGACTTTCGGCCAGTTTCCCAGCGGCACTGGTGGTGCCTGCACCGCAATTACGCGGCAAGGTGTGACCAAAACCGTCACGGCGGTGGAATTTGGGGTCGTTACAACCGACATTCACGGCAATGGTAGCTTCACCGTCGTCGTCGGACCGATTGCCGCAGGCACCTATCATCTGGAATTCGATGCGCGCAATGGTGCTGGTTGCGGTTTGACCGGTGGCGGGGGTAATAGTGTGAGCACCTGCGAGGCGGATTTCCAATCCCCCGGCCCAACATTTGGAACGGCAGCGGTGATCATCGTGCCTTGAGAGGCTGATAATCATGAGATAAACGTCTGCCTTGGAATTGCATCCAAGCATCGTCATGCTGGCGCGGATCAAGCTTGCGTTGGTGCAGACCTACGGAGACCTGCTTCGAAACCATACATTGCAGATGGCAGCAGCACTCGCCTACTACTTCGTCCTGTCACTGTTCCCAGCTCTCATTTTCTTGTCTGCCGTAGTTGCCTTCCTACCGTTACCCGACCTTTTCAACCAGGCGCTGGGCATCATGGCACGATTCTTGCCACCGGATAGCATGGGGCTGGTCCGCAGAGTTTTGTCTGATGTGATCACGCCCAACCGGGGAACGTTCCTTTCTTTCGGTATTCTCGGCACGCTCTGGGCGGCCTCGGGCGGATTCTCGGCGGCGATCGAGGCTTTAAATATTGCGTACGACGTGCAAGACGATAGACCATTCTGGAAAACGCGGCCCTTGGCGATGGGCTTAGCTTTGGTGACTGGAGCCCTGATGCTGGTAGCACTGTCCGTGATGATTGTCGGACCCAGATTCGGAGAATGGCTCGCCGCTCGAGTTCATCTCTCCTATTTGTTCGTTTTGCTGTGGCCGTACGTTCACTGGGCCATCGCGATCGGATTCACTATCCTCGCTGTGGAAGCTCTGTACTTCCTTGCGCCGAATGTTAAGCAGCGCTTTCTGGCTACTCTACCGGGCGCGATCCTCGCGGTAGGCTGCTGGATTGCGCTCTCATATCTGCTCGGTCTCTACTTCCGGCATTTCGGAAGCTTTAACAAAACTTACGGAACGCTTGGCGCAGCCATTGCACTGATGACGTGGCTCTATTGGATTGGCTTCGCCATGCTGGTCGGAGCGGAACTTAACTCCGAACTAGCGAAGATCAGCCGCCACGGCAAAATCGAACAGAAGCATGAACCTCCTCGGATCACAAAAATTGACCTTGCCGCTTGAGGGAGCGTCGCCGTAATATCGCCGTTCTAAATTCGCTAGCGGTTCTACTGCTCGTTCTATTGTTTTTTCTTTCCAAATAGTCCCAGGATCTGCTGCACTGGGTTTTGTTGTTGCGGCGCCTGTTGTTGGGGCTGCTCAGCAGGGTTCTTAGGCCCACCTAAGAGATTTTGCACCGTGCTGGCTACCGACGCCGGATTATTGATGTTCGGGATCAGCCCTTTTAGCTTCATTTGAGCCAGTTGCTGAACATCCGGTTCGAACCTCGGGTTTGAGAATGTCCCCGTAACCAACGCTGGAATTACCAACTCTCCTTGATTGTTTGCCAGTGCGGTTTTCATAAATCCACCAATATTTTGCCCGCCAACTTTCTGGCTGACTCCATGGGAAATCACTGCCGTAGCGTGCATGTTGAGGGCTTCGGTGACCAAGCTCGCCGTGCCCGCAAGGCCAATGGTTCCAATGTCGAGCTGGGCTTGCAAATCGTTGGTCTGCGCGATTCCGTTCTTCACGGTAATGTTGCCTGCCATCTTCTGAATGTTGGTAACGCCCGATGCGGACTGAGCAGTTGAACCGGCATTTAAGAAGCCGGCAATCGATGCGAGTTCGTGCCCAATGTTCGCCCCGGAGTACTTGACGCTTGAGAAATTCAGACTGATGGTACCGTTTAAGGCTTTCATGATCTCCGGTCCGCTGATTGACTTGACGGGGCCGGCGGCGTGCATGTCCAGGTTCAGCGTCCCTTCGCCGCTAACCTTGTCGAGAGAGGTCACGCCATAAGCCTTCGCCAACGCCAAAATTGCAGGTAGTTGAGCATTGGGTGCCCGCACCGTCGCATCCACGACCGGTGACGGAGACGAGTAATTTCGCATTGTGAATTGCGTGTTCACCGTGGTTCCGCCCGAAACCATGTTGAAAGGATTCGACCGAACCTCAGAAGGCGATAAGTTTAAGTTCATGGTCTGGATCTGTATGGGCTGTGGAATTTCTCTTCCACTCATCTGAATGTTGCTGGCAGTCAATGTTCCGGTCAGCGCCGGCTTATCTGCAGCGCCATTTGCTTGAACATTCGCATTCACGTTGCCCGTGACTGTGGTCCCCTGGGAAAAGGCCATGCCCGATGCGGCTGCGAATTTTGCCGCTTCCGCGATTGAAACATTGTTTGCCCTCAGATTGAGATAGATCTGCGCCGGCGTCGATTTGGAATCGACGGTCCCGCTCATCTCAAGGGGCGACGGTCCAAGTTTTACAGCGAATCTGCGAATCGTGATCAGGTCCACGGGCAAGTCGTCGGTCAGGTCGTATTGCGCTGAGACGGGATATCCGAGTTCCATTCCGTGCACTTTGACTTTCTCGATATTTGTTTCGCCTTCGGCAGTGAGCTTGCCCGAGTCACTATTGATCTTCGTCTGTCCGGTCATCACGCCGTCTGTTCCGCTCAGCGCTGGAGAATTGAGAAACTTTGATAAATCAACAATTCCAACCTGTTTTAAATTCAAGGTGCCATGGAACGGAGTTTTGCTAAGGTCCGGTTGGGCGAGCGGACCGCCCTTCCCCTGCAGCCTTAGATCCTGAGAGCCCGCACCCGGCATGTGCACAGCAGCATCGATGGTGAACACGCTATTGGGCGAAAAGTCTGTCAACGTGACATCAATGTGATCGTACAACGATGGCGTTTTGCTTTGCGCCTGGTCCAAAAGAGAAATCTGGCCGTCCTGAATCGTCAGTTTGCCCAGTGACAATTGCTGCTCTGCTGCTCCTGGTGACGAGTTCTGCGGAGCAGTCTGTGACTCGGGAGAGGCAGGCTGCTTGTTCTTGGACGCGGTGGAAGGTGGCTGCCCAACCCCAGAATTGCCGGTCTCCGGAGGGTGCCCTAGAGAAGCAAAATTCCACTCCCCCTGGTGGTTTTTGATCAGGTTCACGCTGGGCCGCTGCAAATCCAGAGAACTGATTTCGATCTGTTTGTGCAACAGCGGCAGAAGTCGAACTGAGATATCCAGTTCTTTGGCCTTTACGAAGGGTGCCTCCGGGCTAAAGCGTGGATCGTCAGCGATCGCCAGATCCTGTATCCCAAAGCTTGGTGGAAAGATCTTGAGATGCAAATCGCCCAGATTCACGGGGCGCCCAACGTGTTTCTGCAGTTCGGACTGAATTCTGCCGCGGTACTGATTTACATCGAATGTTGCGGCAAAAATCAGAGCACCGACTACTATAATGAGCACGATAATCCCTAGCGCAATTCCTATTTTCCGCACAAAAAACTCCTTCCCAGTGGCGGCAACACGTCGTTTGATGAGGTCTCGTCGATGGGGTTTGCCGATACTGGCATCGCGAGGGGTACTTTCTCTTTAGGCTGGACCAGATAATTCTATCTCGTTTGCCAAGACTGCCCGCCGTTTTTGTGATCTAAGGGCGGCGCGGTCGTTTGCTGCAGCGAATACCAGATTTCTCGCGGGCTACGGGCTTTTTCCCAAAGGACTACGGTCAACGGTGTATCGGGGTTTTTGCAAAGATCGGGAGGGGGGAGCAGTTTCGCAGAATGCTACTATCCGCATGTGGCTCTTCTCGAAGTCCGCAACCTGACTAAGGTTTTCCCACTTGGCGAATCTAT
>Ga0222749_10000964_pt1 | contig 15621 bp, 14 predicted proteins | sample IncBWH2Mmetat_FD_197234 | JGI IMG/M metagenome (GOLD analysis project Ga0222749, IMG submission 197234) | Metatranscriptome of lab incubated forest soil microbial communities from Barre Woods Harvard Forest LTER site, Petersham... | ecosystem: Environmental > Terrestrial > Soil > Temperate... | reverse complement strand
GTGACGCCAAGTGTCGCGGTGATGAAAGATGGCGCTCGGGCGAGCAACGAGGATTTGCGGGTGCGACGGCTGACGAACGGAACGATCAGCCACGGGCTGGAGTTTCTGTCGACGGCGCGGCGCGATCAGCCGACTTCGTATTACGGGGAAAATTCGGGAATTGGAGTGGCACTAAAGGCGAAGGCGGAGCATGGGGCGCTGCGCGTGGGAGTGATCGGGCTTGGCGTTGGCACGATTGCGGCGTACGGCCACGCGGGAGACAAATACACATTTTACGAGATCAATCCGCTGGACGTTCGAATCGCGCGAGAAGAGTTTAGTTTTTTGCAAGATACGAAGGCGGAGGTGGGCATCGAATTGGGGGACGCACGATTGACATTGGAACGAGAGCCGGCGCAGAGATTCGATGTGCTGGCGGTGGATGCGTTCTCGAGCGACGCGATCCCGGTGCATTTGCTGACGCTGGAGGCGTTCGAACTGTACTTTCGGCAGCTCAAGGCGGAGGGCGTGCTGGCGGTGCACATTTCCAATCAGCATTTGAATCTGGAGCCGGTGGTGGCGGCGGCAGCGGAGCGGCTGGGGAAAGAGGCGGTGACGGTCAGAAATGAGAATCATTACGCGCAGGGAGTGTTCAAGGCCACGTGGGTGCTGGTGGGGAGCCGCGAGGCATTTCTTGGGGCGCCGGAGATGGAGAAAGCGGGAGAGCGTGCGGCGATGAGCAGTGCAAAGAAATTGTGGACCGATGCACACAGCAGCGTTTTTGCGGTGCTGAAGTGACGGGAAAGTACGGCCAAGAGAAACATCATTAAGGCTTTCTAATACGGCCGCTGAAGAATCCATAGTACGAAATCGTGCTTGCTGCTTACGTAGTGATGGCCTACCTTTTGAGTCCCCCTTGTTTCTTTCTATAGTTAGCGCCTTCCTCCCTACGCGCCAGGAGCACAACATGAAAGCACCTGAGTCAGACCGACGAGTGTCTCTGCGCCACAATTTCAGGGTTCCCATTCGCGTTCGATTTTGGAAATCGGGATTGCCGGAGCAGCGAAGCGAGTCGGAGAATTTATCGGAGGGAGGGATTCTCTTTGCGACGAACTCGCGGATTCCCGTGGGGACAGTGATCGAGGTGCTGCTAAAAATGCCGGAAGCGATTACCGGGCAGCCGACTACGGAATGGCTCTGCTCGGGGCACGTGGTCCGGGTCGAGCCCATTGAGTCGCCGCGGGGAAAGCTCGGCGTCGGAATGCAATTTGATTGCTACCAAGTGCGCCAGACAATCGCCCTATAGGGGATATGAAGGGCATAGCGTGGAGGGTGACATGCAGTGGCGAGGCCTGATCGTGGATGATGATCCCGTGGTTTGCGAAATGGTGGGAAAGGTTTTGGCTTCCGCGGGAATGGAGGCGCTGACGCTTACGAGAAGCGCGGAGGCGCCCAGTTTTCTCGCGGAAGGAAAGTTCGACCTGGTGTTTCTGGACTTACATATGGCGGCTCCCGGCGGGATCGAGCTTGCGCGGCAAATGCGAAGGTCACAGTGGCACCGGAGAACGCCGATCATTTTCATCAGTGATGATCAGCGGCCGAGCGCGATGTCCATTGGATTTGAAGCCGGAGCGAGTTTCTTCCTTTATAAACCTATCGACAAGAGCCGACTGCTCAAGCTGATTCGGGCGACACAAGGGGCGATGGAGCAGGAACGGCGGCGAACGCGGCGCGTGCCGCTGCACTCCAAGGTGCAACTCAGCTGGGGAGCGGAGGAAATGGAAGGGGAAACCGTGGACGTGAGTTTAGGCGGCGTTTTAATAAAAGCGGCACGTACCCTGCCATTGGGCTCGCAGGTGCGCGTGGCCCTGAGCCTGTCGCAGCGCATGAAGCCGATTCTGGGCGCGGGCTCGGTTGTCCGACTACTGGGTGGAAATCAGATGGGAATTCAATTGGACCAGCTCAGTGTTGCGGATAGTGAGAAGCTTCAAGAAATCCTGCTGCCGATGATTCCGAACGAGTAGTGCGCGGGGGCCCGGCAGAGAAACAATATCCAGATTCAGGAAGAAACGTGGAGGGCTGTGCGTCCGCGCGGTCTTGACAGGTGCGGAAGGCTGCCGTATGGTCTGCGCAAGAGAGTCGCAAATCCCCTCCAAGCAAGAGGATTTCCGATCTGGAGGTATTCCATGCCATTCAACATCATGACGCTGTCAATGGTGGACCGGCCGGTAGGCCTGGCTGAAGGACTGAAAATTCTGGAGCGCGATCAATTTTGCTGCCGATATTGCGGATTGGACGGAAAGGCCAGCTTCGAGAACGCGCTGGTGATGTCCGTCGATTTCGTGGTGCCGAGGGCGCGTAAGGGCAAGAAGGATCCGGCGAATCTGGTAGCCTGCTGCCGCCCCTGCAACATGATTAAAGGGACGCGCGTGTATGCCAATATCGAAGAGGCAAAGAAATACGTAATGAGGCAGCGCGAAGAGCTACGCAAAGCGTGGGAAGCTAAGAAGGCGCGTCCTGGGGCCGGCGCCACTTCCTCGTAGATCGCTTTGGAACCATTCGGCCGGCAGGCGAACGCATGTCCCGATCCACTGAATGAGGCAATCGGTGACTTCCTAAGCGCGGCACGCAAGGGCGACCCATAAAATGCCGGGTATCTCACCGCATTTCGAGGCGCTAGGAGATGGGGGAGCGCGGCGCTTCACCGGGTTTCGCGGGCGGCGCGGGCTTGAACGTGAACTCGGCGCTGCGAGTAATGGTTTCATTTGTCAGAAGATCGATGGCGATGATTTCGACGGTGTAGCGGCCGGGAGCGAGTGAGGCCACGGGAAGATAGCGCTGGATGGTGAGCTGTTCGCCACCTTGATGGAGATGGTCGGGCGTCTCGACGGCGCGCCAGACTTCTTGTTGATCTTTGACGATGCGATAGGCGACGGAGACGTCGGTCTTGTGGGAAGTTTCGTCGAGCTTCAAGTTGTAGAGCTGCAGGAAGACACCTAATTTGTCATTGCTCGAAAAAATCTGGCTGAGGCGCGGACGCACTTTGTAAGAGTTGAGGACGAACTGGCCGGTACCGATTTGAGCGGTGGGCACAGTTTCAATCTGGTCGGCGAGAATTAAGGAGCTGGCATCGAGCTTGTCATCCTCGAAACGCGGAACACGGAGGGCGGTGGTGACTACGCCGATGCTGCCGCTTTGCGTGTCTTTGACGACCAGGTCCAAACGATAGAGGCCGGAGCGAAGCGGAACGCTTTTTTGGTAGATCGAGGAGAGGCTGAGCGAAGAGCGAAAGAGGGACTCGGGAAAATCGCGGGAGATAAGATCTTCGAAGGTTTGAACGAAAACGCCTCCCGGGGTGGTGACGCGGCCGTAGAGCTCGAGGACGGCGGAATGGACGCCTTGTTTGCTTTGAAAACTGAGGTCACCGTTGGGGATTTGCACGGTGATGGGAACGAGGACGGTGCCGGTGGTGACGCGCAGGAAATCCAGCCGGTAATCGAGATGAATCTGGCTGTGGACGACGCGGACACTGACAAGCGGTTCCAGGTCCTTGAAATGCGCAGGCGGGCGCTGAATGCGGAAATTGCGATCGAGGGCGTCGAATTGGTTGGAACTGGCGGATTGACCGCCGAGAGGCATGGGGCAAGTGGTTCCGTTGCTGTTGGAAAAGCGGCTGGCTTTTGAAAACAGGCCCATCTGCTCGCCGAGACTTGGGCCCGCTCCGGGAACGTGGGCGAGTGCATCCTTTTCGCAGGGATCCATGGTGAGGCGGTACTCGCCGGAATTGGTGGGGTCAACGAACTCGATTTCAATATTTTCGCCAACGTCTTCCAGGCGGCGATAGCGCCACAGTTCCCACGGGTAGGCGTTGGAGGAGCCGCCGCCCTGCCCCGAAGCGCGTTCGTAGATTCCACCGGTGGGATGAGATTCAATCTCGTCGGGCGGGCCCCAGAGAATGTAGATGTGGCCGCGATCGGTTTTCCTGCCGGGAATGCCGGAAGCGAAATGTTCGTCGGCGTAGGCCAGGCGGCGGTAGTGCTCTTCCTTGAAGGAGTTTTCGGGGGATTCAGGATGCGGGTTGCGCCGGTTCCAGAAGATTTCGATAGCTTGTTCGCGCTCTTCGTTGGTGGAAAGTTCGAGGAAGGCGCGGCGCTCCGCTTCGGTGATAATGTCCGGGACTTCATTGCCGAGCCAGTCGCCATACGCAGGGCCCAGTTCCTTGGAGAGCCGTTGCTCGCGCTTCCTGGCTTCTTTCCTGGTGAGCGGCTTCGCAGCGTTATCTTGAGAGGCGGGCACTTCTTGAGGGAAGGCCGCGCCGGGAAGCAGGAAGCAGGCCAGAAAGACGGTGGCAAACGGAAGAGATTCCAATCGCTTCATAAACACACCTCACAAGCCGAGGAATTCATTCGTTACTGCCATCTGAACCGGGGAAACCCGCAGAGGTTGCCTCGGAGGTAGATATTCAGCGATGGAGGCGAAGTTCCAAAATGGTTACGGGGGGATGGACTGAAAACGGGGCAAATCGTCGTACCATGGTGATAAGGGGAAGTCCTCCGGAGGCCGCCATCGGATACGAAGAGAAACGTCGTTCGCCGCGGTATTCATTTATTGCGAGTGCTGAGCTGATTGAAGAGAGGGCTGACGTGCGCATTGCCTCGCGCGTGAGCGAGCTGAGCCGGTTTGGCTGCTATCTGGACATGATGAATCCGTTTCCGACGGGGACGCTGGTGCTGGTGAAGATTTCCGCGGGAGACGCGTTTTTCGAGGCCAAGGCGAAAATCGTCTACGCGCAGCCGAATATGGGGGCAGGAGTGGGATTCCTGGAAGTGGCGCCGCCGTCGGTGGAGGTGCTGGAGCGCTGGCTGGATGGAGCGGAGCAGGAACGGAAGAGACTAGCTGGATAGTTGAGCAAGAACTTGTGCACTTTGGGCGGCGCGGGGATGCCGCCGCGGCAATTCAGTTAAGAAATCACGGCAAACCAAGAAAGTGACGGGAGACGGCTCTGTTCCAGAGTCGAAGCGGCGGGTGTGTTTGCATTTGGAGAGTCTTGCAGCGGAGAGCTAGAGTGAATTGCGATTGAGCTCGGACATTAGATAGTCGCAGGAGCGGACGGCGAGCGCCATGATGGTGAGGGTGGGATTCTGGCAGGGATTCGAAGTGAAACCTGAGGCGTCCATGACGAAGAGATTCTTGACGTCGTGGGATTGCTGGAATTGGTTGAGGACGGATTTTTTCGGGTCGGAACCCATGCGGGCAATGCCGGCTTCGTGAAGCGCCCAGCGCGGGGCGGAGGGATGAGCATAGGTGCGGATGTTTTTTGCGCCGGCGGCTTCGAGCATTTCTCCAGCGGAGTCGCCCATGTCTTTGATCATGGCGCGTTCGTTTTCGCCGTCGGACATGTGAATCTTAAGGACTGGGATTCCGTAGATGTCTTTTACGTTCGAATCAAGCTCGACGAAATTCTCCCAGCGCGGGAGGACTTCGCCGAAGCCGGTGATTTCGATGCTGGAACGAGCCTCGAGGAGAGCTTTTTTGTAAGCTTCGCCGAAGCCGGGGGCGTCCCAGCTAAATTCGGTGGAGGATTCGCCTTCGTAGCCGAAGCCGCGGAGGAATTTCTTGTAGGGCGGAGCGTTTTGCAGATTGCGGAAGCGGGCGATGTAGATGCCCAGCGGCTTGTGAGGACCGCCACCTTCGACGGATGGTTTCGACGCGAAATTTGGAAATTCGCCGCGGCCTCCGCCGCTGCGGACGTGCGCGGTGAGGTAGTGGCCGAGGACGCCGCTGGAATTGGCGAGGCCGTTGGAATGCTGCGGCGTGGAGGAATTAAGCAAAATGCGGACGGATTCCTGGGATTGCGCGCAGAGGATGACGGCGCGGGCAGAGACTTCGCGGGACTGTCGCGTGTTGCGATCGACGTAGAGAACGCCGCGGGCGCGGTTGGTGGCGGGATCCATCAGGACTCTGTGGGCCATAGCGTTCGAGATGAGCGTGCAGTTGCCGGTGGCGAGAGCGTCGGCGACGGTGGTGAATGCGGAATTGAAATAAGAGTGCGTCATGCAGCCGCGTTCGCAAGGGCCGCAGTAGTGGCAGGGGCCGCGGCCATTGAGCGGCCTGGTGAGATTGGCGGAGCGCGTGGGCATTATGGTGCGGCCGAGCTTTTCCTTGACGCGGTTGCGGAAGAGAGTTTCCTGGCAGGTGAGCGCGACGGGCGGCTGGAACTGGCCGTCGGGAAGATGCTCGAGGCCTTCGGCGCTGCCGGTGATGCCGACGTATTTTTCGACGAGATCGTAGTAGGGCTCGATGTCTTTGTAACTGAGGGGCCAGTCTTCGCCGTAACCGTCGTGGGAGGCGGACTTGAAGTCCCAATCGCTGAAACGCAGGCTGACGCGGCCCCAGACATTAGTGCGGCCGCCGGTCATGCGCACGCGGCCCATCCAATTGAAAGGCTGGCCGGCGGGCGTGGTGTAAGGCTCTTCGAGATCGTTGGCGAACCAGTCGTAGGTGTATTCGTTGCAGACGTCGAATTTGGATTGGATGGGGCGCGTCTTGCGGACGATTTCTTTGGCGAGGTTGCGGTATTTGAGTTCGAACGCAGGCTTGTGCTCGGAGAAGTTTTTGTCGGACTGCGGGCGGCCCGCTTCGAGAAGAGCAACTTTCAGGCCGGCTTCCGCGAGGCGCTTGCAGGCCCAGCCTCCGGACGCGCCGGAGCCGACGACGATGACATCGTAAGATTGTTTTTTCTCTTTGGGCATGCAGTGCAATTCCGAGACGGATGCTAACAAGGGGTTTCTGCGAGGTCAAATTGGGGAACCCGAATAAGTTTTGAACTCTGCGGAGCAAGATGGAAAGCAATCAGTTTCGAACGATCATTCAGAAGTAGAGTTGCTTATGCCGTGGCTTCACTGCCCGAGGAAGGGGAAGCAAGGACGACCTGGCTAATTTCGAGCCGGTTGCACAGAACGATCCAATCGTCACGTGACATGTTTCCGGCGACCAAGTCACCTATTGCGGAAACAACGTCCATTTTCTCGGCGCCCCGATACAAATAGAAGCTGCCGGGCTGGGCCTCCAGCTTCCACCCTATCTCGAGCAAGGATAATCCTAGTGCCATGGCGAAAAGGTGGCCAACCCTATAGGTCCGCTGCTGGGGAGTGAACAATCTTCCTTTCGGATCGCGGATACTCGATGCCATCTCCGGGAATTTCTTGACTATCTCCGGAAGAGATTCCGTCATGACACCCTGAAAGAAAGAGGCATACTGGTTGACGGCGGATTTCCACGATGGAATGGTGACCTGGTCCGCAATTTCGTCCCAACCGACGCGGCGCAGCGAGCTTATGGGTTTCTTGAGATTGAGGAATTCAAGAAACTGAATCTCGGCGGATTCAACCGAATTCATCAACGACGAAGCGAGCTCTGGATCGTCTTCTCGCGAAGAAGTGCTGAGGCGCTCCAAAGCGGAGATGCGGTCGCGCAGCGGCGGGTGCGTGTCGTATGGACTGGTCTTCCCTTGCAAGATTTCTTGTTCGATGCCGTGCGAGACCTGGACTGCAATTTGAGGAGCCGCAAGAAACCGGGCGAAACCGTCACCGACGGGAGGGACGCAGTCCCACTGCAGAACAGGGATAACCTCGGCATTCCAGTAGACCTGCCAGGCAAGCGATGCACCGTGGGTCTTACGCAATCCTTCCACGAGCGGCCGGGCGCCGGCCACCAGTCCAGCAAGCTCATCGGCGCGATACTCCTGCCTGCGCGATACCGAATGGATCACCCGCAAGAAAAAAACGAAGTACTGCTTCAGAACGAAGGTGACCGCGAGGTGCATCATCTGAAAGGCAGCGACACGCCCAACGCTACCCAACTTGCCGACATTTTCAAAAGTGCGGATCATCGCGCTCTGTGTTTTGTAGACCCAGGGACCCAGCCGAGTGTCCCCGCTGTAGTAGTGAGCGAATTCGTGAGCCAGAACGCCGCGCAGTTCAGAGACAGTAAGGATGGAAAGCAGGGGAAGACCGATGCCCATCACTCTGCGGCTTCCGAAGCCCATGATTCCACCACGGTCGGCCACAAATGCGTTGACTTGGCCGAGCAGGTAGACTTCGCGGGGAACCGGTTCATTGAGCGCGGCGGCGATTCCGTCCAACTCGTCAAACAACTTGGGATGGGAAGTGCGATCCAGGGATGGTCCTGGCGGTTCAAAATTGTCGCGCCGGGGCAGAAGCGACCACAGCATGGCGCCCGCGATAGCGATGCCGCCGAGGAACAAAATGGCTAGCTGAAACGGAAAGGATGTGGAGGCAGAAATAGCAAGGTAAGGCAAGTACACGCACGCAACGGACAGAAGAATGACCAGAACATAGGAAGTGATGACCATCAAAATCGCCAGCGAGGCGAATAGCACCGCGGAGGGCCGCGGAGTGATCTTGATATTGGCTGGTGGCATGGAATTGCTGGGGTATCATATCGCTAAATTGACTTACCGATGCAAGAAGCAGTTAGGCATGCTAGCTGAGGATTGTGAGGGGTTAGAACGGGTGATACCATCGCCGCGGAAAATGGGGCAGAGGAAACTTTGTTATGGCGGGGACCGACAAATTGAAGGTGATTCAGAATCGGGCGGTGGGAAGCAGGCAACTGACGCGACGGGAGATGGTGCGGCGGATGTTGGCGGGAGCTGGAGCAGGAGCGGCTTGGCCACTGGTAGCGGTTTCGCATCCGATTTACGAGCACCTGATGAATGGAGAGGTCTTTGACGAGGCGGAGAAGCTTGGGGCGGCGGATTGGAAGCCGGTTTTCTTGAACACACAGCAAAATGAAGCCTTGGTCACGTTGGCGGAAAAGATTGTGCCAGGATCGACGAAGGCGCTGGTGAACCGGTTCATTGATTTACTGTTGAGCGTGGACACGGAAAAGCGCAAGAAGAGTTTCACGGATGCGCTGGAGGCGTTCGAAGGGGAGTCGCAGAAACGATTTGGGAAGGGATTCCCTTCCCTCGATTCCGGCCAGCAGAACGAGTTATTGTCGGATGCGACTGCGCGTCCAGCAAAGAAAGAGGCGCCGGGAAGCGACGAGAAAGAGCATACGGGAGTTCACGAACATTTTGAGAACTTGAAGGGCTGGATCAGCGGGGCGTACTACTCTTCGGAAGCGGGGATGCGGGAGCTGGGCTGGACGGGGGACTATGCGTTCGAGAAGTTTCCGGGGTGCGAGCATCCTGAGGGGCATAGTTAGGAGTCATTTTATAGCTGTGCGGAAAGCAGATTCCTCCCGCCGCGGCGGGCTCGGAATGACAAAGTTTTTTCAGCATTGAGACATAAGAGGAGACCGTGAAGGGGCTTTCATGAATGCAACTCCTAATCGCAGAGAATTCCTTCGCGCCACGGCGCTGACGGGGGCGGGACTGGCGCTTTCGAACCGACTGCTTGCGGCGAAAGAAAAGTCGGTGATGGTTTTCACGAAGTCCTCGGGCTGGGAGCACGGTGTGGTGAAAAGAATCAACGGGAGACCCAGCATCGTGGACGACGCGGCCACGGAAATCGGCATTCGGCATAGGTTCAAAGTGGGCGTGACGAAGGATGGGCGCATTTTCGAGACGAAGGACTTTCATAGTTACGACGCTGTCGTTTTTTTCACCACGGGTGATCTCACTACGCTGGGCACGGACGGCAAGCCGCCAATGTCAGCTCTAGGCAAGCAGGCCTTGCTGGACGCCGTGCGAGGCGGAATGGGATTTGTGGGCGTGCACGCGGCAAGCGACACGTTTCACACACAGCCAGATCCGCCCGACCATTCGAACCGCTACATTGCCCACGGAGAAGATGAAGATCCTTATCTGAAGATGGTGGGCGCGGAGTTCATCATCCACGGGCAAGATAAGGATCCACGGTTGCAGACCGCGAACCTGATTGTGAACGATTCGAAATTTCCGGGGTTGGAGGGAGTTACATCGCCGGTCAGCTTTACGGAAGAATGGTACTCGCTGAAGGATTTTGTGCCGGACATGCACGTGATTCTGACGCTGGACACGCACACGATGAACGGCGCGTGTTATCAGCGCGCGCCGTATCCGGTGACGTGGGTGAGGATGCACGGCAAGGGGCGCGTATTTTATACGGCGATGGGCGACCGGCCGGAGAACTGGAAGAATGAGTTTTTCCTGAATTTGCTTGGCGGAGGAATTCGCTGGGCGATCGGCGATGCCAGCGCGCAGCTGGATGCGAACCTGAAGCAAGCGGCACCGGGCTACGCGGAAATTCCTCCAAAATATCCCCCAGGTAAATAGGGCTTTCTCTAGCGGAGAAACACTCGATGAGACTGTTTGAAACTGCAACGATCACATGGGGATCGGCTGGTTGAGCCTCGGCTTGACGTACCAGCAAGGCGAGCTGCCGGAATGCGGGAAGAACGAGTGGACGCAGGTGACGGTCTGCTGTGGATTCAGAGCATCTACTTCATACTCGGTTTTGCCGTTTTTCTCGGGGATGGCGAGAACTCGCAGTGCGGTGACGGATTCGAAGGGATCGGCAGGTTTTGGGTGCAGCATGCGGGCGCGAAGGTAAAGATAGTCGCCGGCATACACAAGGACCAGGCATCCGGCGGCAGCCAGGATAAGACGTCTGAGAATAACTCGAACAGAAACCATATAACGTTGTCACTCTACCGCAGACGGAAGAAAACGGCGATGCGGCGGATGTCTGCGAGTCCCACGAGGAGCCTGTGAGATACAATGCGAACAGCACCGTTAATGGGATTACAGATCGAGGGAATCCAAGAGGACAGCTCATCGAGGGGGATGCGTGAACACAATTCGCAGTTTGGGAATCGTAGTGGGGTTAATGTTGCTGGGGATGGCAGGGCCGATGAAAAGCGCGGAAACAAAGAGTCTGGACGCCCGGCGGCAGGAATTGAAGCAGCTGATTGCCGAGCAATGGGAATACGTCATGCGGGAAGCACCGGAGTTCGCCACGATTATCGGGGACTACCGGTACAACGACCGCTGGAGCGACGGCTCGCTCGCGCATGTGGAAGTGACCCAGAAGGATGCGAAAACGTGGCTGGCGCGATTCGAGGCGATTGACACTACGGGATTTCCGGAGCAGGAAAAACTCAATCAACAATTGATGGTCCGCAATTTGAAGGAGCAGATCGAAAGCACCGACCTGAAGCTCTACGAGATGCCCGTAGACCAGTTCTACGGCGCGCACCTGCAATTGGCGCAGTTTGTGGCGAACATTCCTTTTGACACCACCAAGCAGTATGAGGATTACATCGCACGGCTTCACAAGATTCCTGGCTTGATGACGGACCTCGTCGAAATCATGAAGCAGGGCGCGAAAGACAAGATGATGCCGCCGCGGTTCTTGCTGGAGAAAACGGTGCAGCAATGCAAATCGATCGCCGAGCCTGCTGGAGAAGCGAATGCGTTCGGGCAGCCGGCGAAGCATTTGCCGGATGCCGTGCCGGAAGCGGACCGCAAGCGGCTGCATGACGCGATCGTGGCGGCGGTGGATACGGAAGTGCGACCCGCGTATACGAAGCTGGCGAATTACATTGCGACAGAGTACGCGCCGAAGGGCCGCACCGATCCCGGAATGTGGGCACTGCCAGGTGGGGATGCGCTCTACCGCTTCCGAATCCGGCAGCAGACCACCACGAATATGGATCCCGAAGCAATCCATCAGCTGGGCTTGTCCCAGGTGGCACAGATCGAAGCCGATGAACTGGTCATTGCAAAAAAACTGGGCTTTGATGATTTGAAGAAGTTTCGCGCGTCGCTGAAAACAAATCCCAAACTTATTCCAACGTCGCGGCAGCAAATTCTGGAAACGTACCGAAGGTATATCGCACAAATGCAGCTGCAACTGCCGAAGTTATTCGGATTGTTGCCAAAGACCGCGGTGGAAGTGCGCCCGACGGAGGAATTCCGGGAGAATGAAGCGGCCTCCGCGGAATACAACCAGGGCACGCCGGATGGATCGCGGCCGGGAATTATTTTTGTGAATACCGGCGACTATCAAAAACGCTCATTGCTCAGCGCGGAATCCACGGCCTACCACGAGGGTGTGCCTGGGCATCACATGCAGATTTCCATCGCGCAGACTTTGCCGGAGCTGCCGGCATTCCGGCAACAGGCAGGATATGTCGGGTACGCGGAGGGATGGGCGCTGTATTCGGAGCGGCTGGGAAAGGACATCGGGTTTTATCAGGATCCTTATTCCGATTTCGGGCGGCTCTCGGATGAAATGCTGCGCGCGGTGCGGCTCGTGACGGATACCGGAGTGCACTACAAGCATTGGACGCGGCAGCAGATGGTGGACTTTTTCCACGAGCACTCCACAGAAGACGAGCCCGACGTGCAGGCGGAAACCGACCGCTACATCGCGATACCGGCGCAGGCTCTGGCATACAAATTAGGGCAATTGGAGATTCTGAAGCTGCGCCAGCGCGCGCAGACCGAGCTCGGCTCTAAATATGACATCCGGGCGTTCCATGATGAAATTTTGAACGGCGGCGCACTTCCGCTGGACGTGCTGGAAGCTCGTGTGACCGCGTGGATCGCTGCGCAGAAGAACGGCAAGGCGGGCACGGCAAACTGAGTGCATGCCAGATTGCCATTCCCCGACCTGCTAGAGGGATGAATCGATGATGTTGCAGAGCGGCGGAATTCACGCGATCGAACTCGTGCTCCTTCTATTGCTTTTGTTTGTGGTGGTATTTGCGGCGCTGGCGCGGAAACTGCAGACGCCCTACCCCATCGTACTGGTGATTGCCGGTCTGCTGCTGAGCTTCATACCGGGAATCCCCAAGATCTCACTCAATCCCGACATTATTTTTCTGGTGGTGTTGCCGCCACTGCTGTACTCGGCTGCGTGGCTGACTTCATGGCGTGAGTTCAAGTTCAATCTTGTAAGCATTCTGATGCTGGCTTTTGGGCTGGTGGGATTCACGGTTGCGGGAGTTGCAGCAACCGCGGAGTGGGTTTTCAAAGGATTTGACTGGCGGCTCGGCTTCGTTTTGGGGGCCGTGGTGGCTACCACGGATGCGATCGCCGCAACATCGATCGCGAAGCGCATCGGATTGCCGCAGCGCATCGTGGACATTCTCGAGGGAGAAAGCCTTGTAAACGATGCGACCGGCTTGCTGGCGTTGGAATTCGGCGTGGCCATGGTGGTGAGCGGGCAGACACCGACCGCGGGAGCCGGCTTGCTGCGGCTGGCCTATTTAACAATTGTGGGGCTGGCGCTTGGTCTGCTCGTTGCCCTCATGGTGGAGCAAATTCACAAACGCATCGATGACGGACCGATTGAGATTACGCTCACCATTCTGGTTCCTTACGTAGCCTATTTGGCAGCGGACGCTATTCATTCCTCGGGAGTACTGGCAGTCGTGGCGTGCGGGCTGTATTTGAGCCACAAGAGCTCGCACCTTTTCTCGGCGAACGTGCGCATGCAGGCCTGGGCGGTGTGGGATTCGCTGACGTTTGTGCTGAACGGGCTCGTTTTTGTGCTGATCGGGTTGCAGTTGCACTTCGTGCTTGCGGGCATTCATGACTATAGCCTCAAACAACTGTTGCTCTACGGGGCGCTGTTCAGTGCGATCGTGATTGTCCTGCGGATGATGTGGATGTTCCCCGGAGCATACATCGCCAAAGTGATCCGAACGCGCGTGCTGCATCAGCAAGTACAGTTGCCGTCGAAGCGGCAGATCTTCGTGGTGGGCTGGACGGGGATGCGCGGTGTGGTGGCGCTGGCGGCAGCGATTTCTCTTCCAGAGCTGCTAGAGAACGGCAGCCCGTTCCCGCAGCGCAACTTGATCGTGTTCCTGACGTTCAGCGTGATCCTGGTAACGCTGGTTTTGCAGGGACTGACGCTGCCACCACTGATCCGCGCGCTGGGGCTTGCTGGCGCAAAAGGCCCCGAGTCCGAGGAAGACGAGGCGCGAAAAGCGATGGTCGAAGCGGGCCTGGCGCACCTCGAGGAAGCACGGAAAAAGGACGGGGAACAGTTCGACGGCGTATACAAGGATTTTCGCGAGCGCTACAAACATCGCCTCGCGAGAGTAATGGGCGAAAGTGATGAAGAAACGGGCGCAAATCCCGCCGTCTACGCACGCTACGTGGATCTGGGACGCGAGCTCCTGCGCGCGGAGCGGCAAACGGTTGTAAAGCTGCGCAACGAAGGCCGGATCAACGATGAAGTTTTGCGGAAAGTAGAGCGCGAGCTGGATCTAAGCGAGTCGCGCCTGGCGCTGATGTAGCGACTTGATTGGCGGCGGGGCAGCCCTCTTTTTCGGCACCCTGTGATAAGCTTTGGTAGTTCCTCCGGTGGGGCCGTGGCGCAGTTGGGAGCGCGCCTCGATGGCATCGAGGAGGTCGTGGGTTCGAATCCCATCGGCTCCACCAAATTTTGCAAATCCCTCTGCTCAGCTATTCTAACAATTGGTGGCAGCCGATAGGCCGGAACTGAATTTTTCTTTCAGAAAGGCCAGAACTTCCTTTGCCGTTTTGCCACATTCGGGCGCACCGGGTCTATTAAGTCAGAGATTTCGGCGGCTCCGAGTTTCTCGAGCAATTCGCTACTTCCTAGACGAAGTTTCAAGTTCATTTCTTCCGCGTAAAGAGGAACAACCGCCATAAACCGTATTTCCTTTTGCGGTGTGATTCTCAAAAGCTCAAATTCCGGCCGCACCGTTGCAGAGGGCAGAAGAAACGCGCAGCACAAGAGTGTATTTGGCGCATAGGCCTTTGGGAGGATCGCCGTGTGGAAGGGTGTGGCCGAAACCTAGCCAGGTACGGTACTTGTGGGGGAATCTGGCTAGTTCTTTGATTAAGCGCATGGGCCAATACCAGTTGTCGTCTTTTAAAGACTCTTTGTCCAACATCCATTTGGTTGGCAAAGTTACCATCAGTTCGAGGAATCTTGGGGCCTCAACCCCTTCTGGGAGATGCATTGGAAGGTCGCTCATGCCGGAAGTTACAAGCCGGACAAATGGATTCTCTCCATTTGGCTCCACAATATGCACGTCAATGTGTACAGCGTCAGACACTATCTCGTGAAATACGGTTTTCACTTCGCCGAGATGCAAAGCGATGTGAGCACTGATTTCTTCGAGTGCGGTTGTTTCGGCGGGCGGAGCCCATGCTTCTTCTCCTTTGTGACGGAGAATGCGATCGCCGCTCGCTGACACTTCTGGTTTTTCATCAGGATCGGTCATGACAGTGGCCTTCTGGGACTAAGGCAACTCCTTTCCGAGAGTTCTGAGCATTTTGAGTGGAGAGTCGAAATTATTCCAGTAGAATGTTTAGCTATGGCAAAACTCACATTTCTGGGCGCGGCGGGAAGCGTAACCGGTTCAAAATATCTGGTGGAAGCGGCGGGCAAGCGGCTGCTGGTGGATTGCGGGCTTTTTCAAGGATCGCAGGAGCTGCAGGACCGCAATTACAAGCCGCTGACGATCGATCCGAAAACGATCGATTATCTGCTGCTCACGCACGCGCACCTGGATCACACCGGGTGGCTGCCGGTGCTGGTCAAAGCGGGCTATCGCGGGCCGATTTTCGCGAATCCGGCCACGATCGAGCTGACAACGCTTTTGCTGAAGGACTCCGCGCACTTGCAGGAAGAGGACACGCTGCACGCGCAG
>Ga0222749_10000959_pt1 | contig 15690 bp, 16 predicted proteins | sample IncBWH2Mmetat_FD_197234 | JGI IMG/M metagenome (GOLD analysis project Ga0222749, IMG submission 197234) | Metatranscriptome of lab incubated forest soil microbial communities from Barre Woods Harvard Forest LTER site, Petersham... | ecosystem: Environmental > Terrestrial > Soil > Temperate... | reverse complement strand
GTTCAGATCAACTTGTGCAATATTGCACAACTTCAACGGTGCCGTTTGCCACACGACACCAAAACGCGCTCGCGGAGCGCGCTTTCACACTCTCCGGAACCGTTCAGCTCAACTCTGTCCACGAGGAGCACGATGAAGACATAACCTTCTGCCTGAAACTTGACCAGCAGTCGCAGCAGAACCTCCAGCATGAGCTCGGCGTCAACGCGCACGATCTTCCAACAGAAATTCACATGGAAATCGTGCCGTACGCGCTCGACCGCAGCGGCAATGCGATATTTCCTGGGATAACGTAGATCGTACTCTTCTGCGAGGCTCTCTCACTGAGCGAAATCTTGCGAGGCTGTGCGCTCAGAAGAGAGCCTTTCTCCTTCCTGCTCGATCTTAGCTATAGCTATAGAAGGATAACTCTCACTGCCACGCTACCGAAGATTGGCCGGTAAAATGCCGATCAGTCGGAATGAGGAGGCCGCGCACGGCTCGCGGATGGGATATACCAGTAACGTAGAAGCGCATTCAGCGGTCCGTTGAATTAAAAGAGCTCGACGGGTGCCGCATGGCCCGAAGCAGAAGCGAGTCGAGCATCCCTTGTGACTAACGCAGCCCCGAGTTTCTCGGCAAGCACGATGTAGGCAGCATCAGAGGCAGAGAAATTGTGACGGAGTTGCCAGATCCGGGGCAGGAGCACGAGATGAGGATATCGAGTAATACGGAGATCCAGCAGATCGCGGACCGCCCCGTCAGCACGATGTACAGAAACCACTGCTTGTAATGCAAAGACGCCACAATACCTGCGTGACCTGAAGATCTAGGAGGTGAGGCGCGTGTAGGGTTTCGTTGCTTGAATAAATTCGCTTCTCGATGCGCTGACCGGCAGATGTCTGAAGAAGCCAGTCAACTGCGGCAGACGCATCCAGGACGATCATCGCGCCTCGCGCTCTTCTCGAACTAAGTGAGCGGTATCGATCCGCGCCGAAACCGGCTTACGTTTGTGCAAGCGCTCCCGCAATTCCGCGAGCGTTGGCCTCTCTGCGATTTCTTTGATCTCGGCCAACAGATAGTCCGAAAGCGACATACCTGCCATGGCAGCGCGAGCCTTAAGGCCGCGGTGCAGGGCATCGGGTACGTTACGAAGCTGAATCATCTTCGCCATGCTGCAAGCATACTTTCATGGTATGTACATTTCAACTGAGACTTGTGCTTCGCCAAAACGCCAGAGTCCACCCGTGTCCAAAACGTTCGGACAACGATTTGAGTGCCGGCCTTACGACTCAGCGCGATCTTCTTCTGTGCCCGCACACAGGGTCACTGCAATCAGCATGGCACGGGTGAGGCATCCTGGGGTAGGACCGTTGCGAGTGGACGAGCATTCCTAATTTCTTCAGTGGTGGGCGGCGTAAGCTCAACGATGTAGTCGTTCCCCACGTCCTCATTTGAACGGACCAAGTTCAGGAACTCGTTTTTCTCCTTAGAGGAGACGAAAAGGAAAATAGAAGCTCGTAAGCACCGGCGTCAGGATCGCCGAGGAGTGCCAGCGAGCGTGTGTTCGTGAGATTTGCATAACCAACTAGGGTACCCGATGATGTCGGCCGCAAAGAACCGAGCCTCTGGATTATCGGTGGGCAAGAATTCGACGATGCAGAGCCAGTCCTTCTCATCTTGCCAGTACGGCTCGAAATCGTCTTTTTGCTTTGTTCCCAAGATCGCCAGATCCTTTCCCGGAGTTTTGGTTCAAAAACTCGCGATACACAGACGATACACAGAGCGTCGGTTCTTTTGTATTCCCTACTGCTATTTACAGGGCATTTCGGTGCGACCGGTGCCTTGTAATTACAACGTGATACAACATATCAGCGTCCTTTCACGGCGGTAACACGGGTTCAAATCCCGTCGGGGACGCCAACAATCCAAAAAAGTTGCGCCCCTGACGGGTTTTACAAATCCTTTCATCGCCCGATGGCCGCACGATAAACTCAAAATTCGACACAGGGGGGTTCCTTTCTAAGGATCAAAGTTTTGGCCGCTGCCGAACTGGTGTGGTGTCGTGAGGCTGGCTCAGCTGTTGAGGGCGAGGGATCGCTGTCTGCAAAGAACTCTCCCCCCACAGGTTAACGATGGATATTGCCCGCCGTTGGGTCAATCGTCGAGATTGACAAGATGCTTCAAGAAGCGGGATTCACAACTTGCAGTCATTAGCACCGCGAACAACAGACCAAGCGCCCAAAAACCGCTACTGGGGAAGGCCTTTTTGCAGAAAGCAGTGCTTAGAGTACGGCATCATCGACGCGGATCTTCGGGACTCTTACGCGCGTTGTCGGGTGTTCGTGAGCAAGTCCTATTCCGCTGGGATTCTGTCTTTATAGAACCGGTCAATGACCACGCGGTGAAATGAAGCAAATGATGGAAGGATCTTTGCTCAACCGAATGATGAGCTCTGTCTGCAGGGCCCGAGGCGACACGCTTCTCTTGGATAATTGCAGACTTCTACACGGTCGAAATGCAGTACGACCTCATAGTGTCCGCCAGATTGAGCGCATATATCTTTTCGAGGTGAACGGTAATGGCTGCGAAAGTTGACGAGCATCCATGGTCGGAGGAGGCACTCTTTAGTAAAGCCATTCTTTATGTTCAGGAAATGCAGAAGCATGCAGCAGACAACTAGCAGTTCGGACTATGGGCTGCTCTCAGTATGGAAATGCTTGCGCGAGCGGCTTTGTCCCACGTTTCTCTCACCTTATTGGCAAACCGAAAGGATTGGCGCAATATTCACCACGCTCTTGGGCACTCGGCTACATCAGTTAAGCACGTCAGTTAAGTTCGTCCCAGCATCCGCCCTCAGTAGTGAGGTTCTGTCGATTCTGAATGAAATCGTACCGTCACGCTCAGGTGGCTACAACGAGACCGCCTGCGGCACGAATGATCTCACCGGTGATCCAGGCGGATTCATCGGACGCTAGGAACACCGCCAGGGGGGCGATATCTGTGACGCGACCCAGTCGACCGAGCGGTGTCTTCCCAGCCAGAGCGGCGCCGGCACCACCCTCAAAAGTTCCCGCCGCTGCATTGCCTTCGGTTTCGGTATGACCCGGAGCGATGGCGTTGACCCGGATTTTGCGCCGTGCAAGCTCGAGAGCCAATCCCTTTGTCAGTGTTTCGATGGCGCCTTTCGTGGAAGCGTATAGCAGGGCTCCTGCTACAGGATGCGAACCCACAATGGAGCTGAGATTGATGATGCTCCCGCCGTCCGGCCCGAACCGCTTGATCGCCTCCTGCACGGTGAGAATCGTCCCAAGAACGTTGATGTTGTAGTGGAGGTGAAAGCTCTCTTCGGTGATTTCCGTGAAGGCGCCGAAGCGGAATACCCCGGCGTTGTTGACCAAAACGTCCAATCTTCCGAACGCAGAATCCACTTCGTTGAACAGCCGCGCAACATCTGCGGCCTTGGCCACGTCGGCCCCGACCGCGATCGCCTCACCCCCGTTGTCGGTGATCGCCTGAGCGACGCGCTCTGCCCCCTCCCGGTCGGAAGAATAGTTCACGCCCACGCGCGCGCCCGCAGCTCCCAAGGCCGTTGCAATCCCAGCGCCTATGCCTTTGGAGGCGCCCGTCACTATTGCCACTTTCTCAGACAGTCTGCTCATAGTGTTCCTGCTGTTCTTGATCCGATTTACCATATTCCCGAACGCCAAGGCTGTGTATCGGGACTCTCCCTTAGGGAAGCTCTGAGCAACTATCGATTTTGAGGCGGCCGGGAATCCCAGGGCTGCACAGGCGATGAATGACCCAGTATTCTCTGTCAGCTTTCCGGAACCCGCCATTCACGAGGGTTTCAGAGACACTATGCCCTCGCCACTGCCAGCCTTCTGCGGTGCAGGTACAGGTTCACCAGCGCAAAGCTGGCGCACAGCCGATGATGGTTCTTCTTAATCCCTCGGTATCTCACCTTTTCGAAACCGAAGATGCGCTTCAGAATCCGGAACGGATGTTCCACCTTCGCTCTCACTGTGGCCTTCACCCGGTTTTTGGCCTTTTGTAACTCGTCCACAAAGTCCTTGTATCTCACCCTCCGGCTGGTCATGTCTTGCGCTCGCGCAGCCGCCTGCCGGATGGCTTCTCCCTGTCCCTGATATCCACCGTCGCCCCACACCTTGCGCTCCTCGCCGTGCAGCAGATCCGGCAGCATGTGCTTGTCCGCCACCGAAGCCGCCGACGTGCACACCGAATGCACATGGCCTTGCTTGGAGTCCACTCCGATGTGTGCCTTCAGCCCGAAGTACCACTGCTTTCCCTTGCGCGTCTGATGCATTTCCGGATCGCGCTCTCCGCTCCGGTTCTTGGTCGACGAGGGTGCATGAATAATGGTCGCGTCCACAATCGTCCCCGTGGTGATGCGGATGCCCCGGCTCTCCAGATATTGGTTCACCGCGTTCAGCATCGCCCCACCCAGTTCGTGTTTCTCCAGCAGGTGACGGAACCCGAGGATGGTGCTCTCGTCCGGCACCGGCGCGCGCCCCAGATCGATTCCCACAAAGTGCCGCAGCACCGGCGATTCATACAGCGCATCCTCCGCGCCCGGATCGCTCAGGTTGAACCACTGCTGCAGAAAGTACACCCGCAACATGATGCTCAGTCCTACCGGAGGCCGCCCGTTCTCTCCCTTCGGATAGTGCGGTTCGACCAGGGCCTCTAACTCCGCCCATGGTACCACCTGCTCCATCTCTTCGAGAAAACGCTCCCGCTTCGTCTTCCGCCCGTACTTCTCGAAACCCGTCTGCGCCGCCAAAGTCTGTTGCCGCATCCGCCTTTTTCCTCCGACTTACACCTTACCCGCTTCGCCTGTGGATCGGAGAGTTCTTCAGAGGTTCCTTAGAAATTTTAATTTCTACTTCTTGGGTTATGAGCGTTTTGAGTGGCGCGGCCAGCATGTCCTACAAACCGGTTCGTGATTCCATCCGGGGATTCCGATCTCACCGTTGTCATGCTCTCTCTTCCGTAAATTCAGTCATGGTCACTTCCCGATCGGAATTAGTCGCAGACTAGGTTTCAGAATCGTCAGTTGCCCACCTGCTCCCTCTTAACGGTACCCCTGAGTTTGGCATGATCGATCATCCAGACCTCGGGATACCCGACAACGGATCCAAAATCGGCGGTCTGGATGTTGCAAGCCGCTCTGAGCGGAGCGCACCTTAAGCGCATGGTGCGCATCATCGTTCAGATTATCCCCGCCTTGCTCCTTTCCGAGAGGCGACGCGCGACGGTATTTGGACAGCGGCTGCCAACCAGTGGTCGCCAAAGCAGACGGCCTTTTTCGCAAATCGACAACTAGTGTAGAAAAGCCATTGCAAACACAACGGATTCTATGCGCGGCCGCGGTGGCACTGGAAGTGCAAAAGATCAAAACAATTGGAGATTGCGACTGGTCAAGGTGAGGACACAAGACATGATCTTAGCCACGCATCAAGGAGGCAGGCAGTGAGTGATCAGAACGAGAGCAAGTCCGTGGCAGATCTGTCACGAAGGAATTTCTTGGGCGTCAGCTCCACAGCATTGGCAACCGCAGCGTTGGCTGGAATCACTGCGCATGCGCAGGAGATGCAAGATACGCGCAAAGCAGAAAAAGATATTTCTGTAAGCAATCCGGGACAGGAAAACAAGCCGCTACTGGTCGAGAACCCAAGTTCAAACATGCCTCCTCCAACCGATCATGGCGATATCGGTCCGGTCTGGTACTCCTTCGATTTGGTGCACAAACGGGTGGAAGAGGGTGGCTGGACGCACGAGGTGAACTCGATCGTGCTGCCGAGCTCAAAGGATCTGGCCGGCGTGAATATGCGGCTTACTGCCGGCAGCTTTCGCGAATTGCACTGGCACACCGCTGATGAGTGGGCGATCATGCTCGACGGCAACGCCCGCGTCACGGTCATGAATCCGGACGGCACGATGTTTATCGATGACGTGAGCAAGGGCGATTTGTGGCTGTTTCCGGCTGGTTTTCCCCATTCCATTCAGGGTCTTCGTCCAAATGGTTGCGAGTTCCTGCTGGTGTTCGATGAAGGTGATTTCTCGGAGGACGGCACCTTCCTTCTCTCGGAGACTATTGCCCACACCCCACGGAACATGTTGGCAAAAAATTTTGGTCTCGACAAGGAAGTTATCGCGAAACTAGTAAGAAAAGAGGAGCTTTACATTTTCCCGGCAGACCTGCCTCTATCTCTCGCGCAAGACAAGGCGGCGATTGGAGGGCAGCGCGTGGAATCCCCTATCAAGTACACGTTCAAGATGGAGGGTATGGCTCCCACGCGGAAAACACCGGGAGGCGAAGTTCGTATTGTGGACTCGCGTAATTTCCCCGTTACCAAGAATGTCGCTGCCGCCATCGTTACTCTCAAGCCCGGCGCCTTGCGCGAATTGCATTGGCATCCCAATGCCAGCGAGTGGCAGTTCTGGCTGGCAGGCAAAGGACGCATGACCATAATTATGAATGAGGGTAGAGCTCGTACGATGGACTTCAACGCCAACGATGTGGGCTATGTTCCCAGGGTAGCGACCCACGCCATCGAAAACACCGGCAACACCGACGTCGTGTTTCTGGAAATGTTCAAGGCCGATCAGTTTGTCGACGTTTCGTTGAATAACTGGCTCAGGCGTGTGCCTCCGGAAGCTGTGGCCGCCCACGTGAATCTTAACCGAGAACAGATTGCGAAAATCCCTTCGGAAAAGGAACTCGTGATCGCAGGGTAACGCATGGCGTCCGGAATTCAATTCCGTATCGTGCCGCGATTCCGCCCCCATTCTGTATTGAAAAGGTTGCAATGCGAAGAAGTATCGTACTGGCTCTCTCGTTTGTTTCGTGTGTAGTTGGGCAGCGCATCGATGCTCAAACCGTTGCTGACTTGAATGTGGATTCTGGATCGAGCGCAAATTCGAGCTCTGCCGGCGCACCTCACCCGACCGGAAACGGTGATTCCCTGGATTGGCTGTTTCCCGTCACCAAGCTCAACCGGTCTTTGCCCAACTGGTTCCGCATCGGTGGGGAATATCGGGGTCGTCTCGAGGGTCCGACAGGAATCGGGTTCGCCGGCACCAACGATTTCTATTTCTTGGATCGCTTGCGCATAAAGGTGGGCATTAAGCCCAAGGATTGGCTGCTATTCTATGGCGAGGTGCAGGATGCTCGTATTTTCTTCAATCACCACATCCCCAATGCCAATCCTTACGAAGACAAGTGGACGCTTTGGCAGGCCTATCCTCAGTTAGGCAGTTCCGAGACTGGTTGGGTAGACGCCCTGGCGGGCCGCCAGGTTCTGCGTTTCGGCGATGAACGCGTAATCGGCCCATCGGAATGGCTTAACGTCGGTCGCACTTTCAACGTCGCGCGCGTTGACCTTCATCAGCCGGGCTATATGGTAAGCGTGTTCGCCTCATCAGTCGTCCCTGGTGAAAACACTGACTTACACAATGCGCTCCCGGGCAACAACATGTACGGAGTTTACGGAAGCTTCCAGAACATCGTCCCCAAGGCCGACTTCGAGCCCTACGTTCTATGGCGTGTCGCCCCCTCGAGTTCTGAACTTTCCGAGACGCTTAACCGTGGGCACCTCAATGAAGTGACCGTTGGTCTCCACTGGAAGGGCGATCTGCCCGCCAATTTCGAGTACGACACTGAATTTGACGGACAGACAGGCTCGCTCGGCCCCTCTTCCATTGCCGCGTGGGCGGGCTATGCCAGCGTGGGCAAAACATTTCGTAAGGTCGCTGCAGTGCCTCACGTTTTTCTCGAGGGCAACTATGCCTCGGGAACGAGAAATCCGAATGACCACCAGTGGAATACCTTTGACCAGATCTATCCTTCGAATCATGACAAGCTTGGCTTCGCCGATTTGGTCGGCCGGCGGAACTTGGTACATTTCCGAACCGGAGTGGAAGAAGAGCCCACGAAAAAGTGGAAACTCAAACAACAATTTGAAGGCTACTGGTTGGCCACTTCGAAGGACAATTTATACGCGAGTAGTGGGGCAATTGCAGTCGCGGCCCATCCCGGCGCGGGCCGGCATATAGGCAACGAACTTGATATGGTTGCCGAATACGAGGTGAATAAAGGACTGAGCTTTGGCTTTGGCTACGGTCGCATGTTCGCCGGACAATTTCTCAATCAAACTACGCCAGGTCACGATTACAGCTATCCCTACGCCTATTTCGAATATAACTTTTCGAAATCGGGCTTTCACTTTCCTATTACCCCGAATAAGCGGAACTAGTCTCTCAGGTATATAGACGATGCGCCAAGGACGAGATCTGACCAGATGTCGCCGTAAGAGGAAGCGCAGCGAAGTTAACCATCGGGTTCCTTCCAAATAATCCTTCAGTCATCGTGATCCTCGCGAATTTCTTCCTCGATTGGCAAGACTAGGTCATCGTCGAAGCGCGGCCACAGATGGAACGACCCCGACGATATCTCGACAGACGCTGTCCAAGGACGGACACCATGCTGCTTTCCGATCCCAACAACGATAAGGCCTCCTTGATACATCGGAGAACTAGAGGTGTTGCGTTCAATTGGTTCCGGTTGCTCCGTCGTGGGACTGGAATCGAACTTGCTCTGCCTGTGGAGAGAGAATCCTGATCAGTTGCGTGATAAGCAAACGTCAGAGGTGTTTGATGGACCACCCGGTTCCAGTAACTCGTTAGGTTTCCAGAGGCCGTAGACAACAAGTTCTCAAGAGGATGGCTCGATACTCGGATTCGTAGAAGGAGATGCGGCAATGAAAACGACGAAAGCGTTTGGATTGGGAAGCTTAGCAATAGCAGCTGTCACGGGTTTTCTGCCGACCGTACCTGTTCAAGCGGAAATCAAATCCCGCTCCGGGAGTCAGATCGTTGTCGAACCATCGGATCTTCCGGAGATGGCCAAGACTCCGGGGCAGTCGCTCTTCCTGTATAGGACTGCCGATGGCGATACCTATCTCTACGTGGAACAGGAAAACGGCGCAAGGCTTGCTATCTTCGACGTCGCGGATCCCGCGAGAATCAAGGCCGTGGCTTTGGTTCCGGTCCAGGGTTCCGGTGTCTTCGATTTTGTACGCTACCTGAACGACCGCGCCGAACTGGTCCGCTTCCGCGATAGTGGACAGCTGGCGGAGCTCGAACTTCGCGAGCCCAAGAAACCAACACTGAAAAGCGCGAGTGCTCTCAGCGAGTCCGTCCATTCTGAATCGTTGGGTCAGACCGGCTTGGTGATGATCAACGGACACTACAGGTATGTTAGTGGGGCGGCGCATGACTACAATTTGGTAGACGTTTCAAATCCAGCCCATCCCACGCCTGTTGCCACCATTAAGCAAGTTAAGCACAAGGTCGTCAATGAAGAAACCGGCACCACCTATCTGCTGGGCAGCGACGGTCTCACCGTGATACGTAGACCCCGCGTTGAAGAAGATCACAGGATCGAGCAGATTCAGGAGGAGTGGAACTGAAGGCCGGCGACGACGTGCGCCGCCAACTCAGCAACGCTCATGCTCTTCGGCTTGTCGGCTATTCATCGAACAAGAAGTGTCTGGTGTCTGCCTTTGATGCCGCGTTAGTGAGATCCATGAGGAATCGGATGCCGGAGGATTTCGGGGAGAAGAGGAGTTAGTTCATGAACCGGCGTGGATTTTTGCAACTCATGGGTGCTACCAGTGTTGTGGCATTGACCGCTTCCTGTAATCGAAACCGTTCTGTGATGGGGACTTTGTCGGGTCCGCCTGACCTAGCTCGCTTCCCGGAAAAAACGGAGATGATCCTGCTCACCGACCGGCCGCCGCAACTGGAGACTCCCATCCATTATTTTCGTCAGGACCTCACGCCGAACGAAGCTTTCTTCGTGCGGTGGCACCTCGAGGGAATCCCTACCGCTGTGGATCTATGCACGTTTCGGCTGAACGTCAGCGGCCATGTCCGGCAGCCGTTGCAACTCAGTGTGGACGAACTTCGATCACGCTTCGACCCAATCTCCATCGTCGCCGTCAACCAATGTTCCGGAAATTCTCGCAGTTTTTTCGAGCCTCGAGTTCCAGGCGGTCAGTGGAAACATGGCGCGGTCGGCAATGCGAAGTGGACCGGTGTCCCTCTGAAGTCGATTTTGGATCGTGCTCAAGTGAAAGCAGGCGCCGTGGATGTCTCATTCAACGGGCTTGACGCCCCGCCATTACCTTCTGTGGCTGACTTCGTGAAGGCTCTTTCTATCGACCACGCACGGGATGGCGAGGTGATGATCGCCTACGCCATGAATGACGAACCTTTGCCAATGGTAAACGGCTTCCCCCTGCGCCTGGTCGTTCCAGGATGGTATGGAACTTATTGGGTGAAAGCTCTTAGCGACATCGCTGTGTTGCCTCAACCCTTCAGCAACTTCTGGACGGACAAAGCGTATCGCATTCCCTCCGGTCCCAATGGCACCGAATCCCCAAAGGATTTGGCCAAAGACACGATTCCTATTAATCGATTCAACGTGCGCTCCATCTTCGTTCGTCCCGACACCGACGAAATGTTGCATTCGGGAGCGCCGACTGAAATTGAGGGCATCGCTTTCGACTCAGGTTACGGGATTCGACGAGTAGAAGTCTCGACGGATGGAGGAGCCACCTGGGGAGATGCCCGACTGGATCCGGAAATCGGAAAGTATTCGTGGCGGCGCTGGCGCACGTTGTGGACACCGAGAAAGCGGGGGCAGTACCGACTCATGGCTCGCGCAACAAATGCGGTGGGAGAGACGCAGAGCAAGGAACAGTGGAACCGCAGTGGCTTTATGTGGAATGTAATCCAGCAAGTTGACGTCAAGGTGGGATAACAACGCATGACCCTCAAGACACAGAGTGTGCTTCTCTCGCTGGGGCTCGCGGCACTGCTCGTCGGCTGTGGACATCCATCGAGTTCGACGGAGCAGGATGATGGCATGGCGAACGGAAAAATGGAATCGATGCTTCATTCCCGGTCAGATAGCCCGGTTCATACCATCGCGATGCCGCATGACGAGCCGGTTTTTCCGCCCGGCTCCGGACGTGACGAATTTGTGACGGCATGTGTGGTTTGCCATTCGCCGCGATACGTCACGATGCAGCCGCGATTTTCCCGAACTACGTGGCTGAGCGAAGTCAAAAAGATGAAGGACGTTTACGGCGCGCATATTTCTGACGACCAGGTGCTGAAGATCGCAGACTACCTGGTTTCCATCAATGGCAAGGCTGGCACTGGTCAAGGTCCGAAAGGAACCTATGGCGAATAACGTCGACAGCGAGCATCGGTCGCGCCCCCTGATAGGCCTGCTGACTTCCGTACTGCTCCTGGGAACGCTGCTTGCCTGGTGGGGAACGCGGGACCATCGCGAGTTGTTTGGAGAATCGTTGCGCCAACCGGTTACCGCCGCGGGCATCGCTGTTCCGCAAGTTACTCAAGAAGAGAGTGCGTTGGTGGACCGCGGTTACAAAATTTCACAGCGGCAATGCGCGGGCTGTCACGAAATGACTACGCGCTCCAGCGCCCCCAGTTACCGGGAAATTGTGACCGTTTATCGCAGTGGATTCGCTGGTGCGGCCGGCGATCTGGGTTTGCGCTCTCGACTCGCCTCGGCAGCAACCCATCCAGAGCCCGGATGGGGCAACTTCGCCCCGGGCCCTCCGGAGTCCGGTCTGTCGCTGGATGACCGGATCGCCGTTGCGAGTTGGATTCTCGATAGTTTCGACAGCGACAAGAATGTCGGCCAAGGTGTGGGTAAATGACAACCTCTGCACAAAACTTAACCAGTCGAAATGGGCAAGTAACTCAGGTTGTAGCAGTACTTCCGTCGATTGAATACGACCTGATCCGTGCCCACATCGTCGCCTCACTCGTAACCGTAGTGATCTCGGTCTTGTTCGGCATTACGGTGGCCACAAAGTTCAGCTTTCCAGAATTTCTGGGAGGCCATGGATGGCTTACCTGGGGCAGGCTTCGCTACAACCACACGCAAGGCATATTCTTTGGCTGGCTGGGCAACGCTTTCCTGGCGTTCTTTTATTACGTTGTGCCCCGTCTGGCAAATCGGCCGGTGTGGAGCCGCAAGTTGGGATGGCTTCTCTTTGGGATCTGGAATTTCGCGGTAGTCCTTCCCGGATGGGTGCTGGTTCTCAACGGCATCAGCAAGCCGCTCGAATGGGGGGAGTTTCCCCATGTCGTAGACGTCTTCGTCATCCTTGCCTTCATTCTGATGACCTTCGAGTTCGTCCTGCCGTTCCTTAAAGCGGCGCTTTCGGATCTCTACGTCGCAGCGTGGTACATCATTGGTGGCATCATCTTCACCATGCTGGCCTACCCGGTGGGAAACATTGTGCCCGAGCTTGTTCCCGGCGCGCGAGGCGCAGCCTTCAGCGGCCTGTGGATTCACGATGCCGTAGGCCTGTATGTGACGCCCTTCGCGCTCGCGATCGCTTATTACGTGATCCCCGCAACGACGCGCCGCCCGATCTTCAGCCATTTTCTCTCGATGGTCGGCTTCTGGCTGCTCTTCTTTATGTATCCCTTGAACGGGACGCACCACTACGTCTATTCAGTAATCCCCATGTCCGCGCAGAAGGGCGCCATCGTTGCGTCGGCCTATCTGGGAATGGACGTGATTCTGGTTGTCACCAACTTGCTGCTTTCCTTGCGCGGAAACAGTGGCACTGCTTCGAAGGATGTCCCGCTGCGTTTCGTCTGGTTTGGTGTCGTCGCCTACCTGGTGGTGAGTTTGCAGGGTTCGGTGCAGGCGTTGATGCCCGTCAATCGCTTCATCCACTTTACGGACTGGGTCATCGGCCACTCGCACTTAGCGATGATCGGCTTTGCAAGTTTCATCGCGCTTGGCGGGATCGCCCATTTGTGGCAACGCATCCCCAGAACACGCTACAACGAGCGCACGATGAATTGGTCGTTCTGGCTCCTCGCAACGGGCCTCACACTGATGGTCGCCGATCTTACGATTGCGGGCCTGGTCGAGGCGCAGGTTTGGGAGTCGAGCGCACCATGGATCGATTCGATCCGTGCAGTCGGAAGTTACTGGCTGGTCCGTACACTCTCGGGACTTCCTATTCTCGCGGGCTTTCTTCTCTTCTGGACCTCTCTTGTGACTGGGCCAAAGTTGTCAGGGGCCACCCTGTCTGTGGCTAGCCCAGTCGCTTCAGAAAACAAGGCCGCATTCGAGGATGTCTCTCCGGTTTCCGTGATTCCGAGATCGAGCAGTTGGCTCAGCTATGCACATGTTGTCGCCTTCGGCGCGGGTGTAGGTTTCTTCGCGCTTTCATTTCTTGTTCTTGCGATCATTCCGGGGAATCAACTGGAACATGAAATCAAACAGGCCGCTCCGGTGACCATGGCAAATCTCACCGCCTCCGAGCAAAGGGGCCGGATTATCTACGGACGCGAAGGGTGCGCCTACTGTCACACGCAGCAAATTCGGTTTCTAGCGGCAGATGTCCGCCGCTTCGGCGCGCCCACCGAGGCATGGGAGACGAAGTACGATTACCCGCAGCTTTGGGGCACGCGCCGCATCGGGCCAGATTTGTCGCGTGAATTCAACCTTCGTCCGTGCGACTGGCAACTCACTCATCTCTACAATCCGCGCCTCGTGGTACAGGATTCCGTGATGCCTCCGTACCCGTGGCTATTTGACGGCAGTCCTGGTCACCCAACACAGGAAGGCTTGGACGTGCTGGCCTATATCCAATCTCTCGGACGCGCACGACAGCTTTCCGGTTTTGACGGGCGGTGGTTAGCATCAAGCGTCCGGTCGGAGACGCCGGACATGGCAATGTCGAACGAACCCTTAGCCGGAGCTACGCCTCCTGCCGTTCCGATTGCCATGGTAGGAGGATACAGTCTCAGTGCCCCCATTCTGCATCCTGCAGCGGATCCAGGCGACTTGCAGGAAGAAGTGAGCCGCGGAGGAGCCCTCTTCGCCGCGAATTGTGCTTCGTGTCATGGATCCGGCGGAGGAGGCGATGGCAAAGCTTCGGCGAGTCTATTGCCGAAACCGGCGAACCTCACTGCTGCCCGCTTCTCAGATGAGCGACTGAGCAGCGTGCTGTGGAATGGAGTTGCAGGCTCCGCCATGCCGCCCTGGCGCCAGCTGCCCACCGAAGATCTGCGCGCTCTTATTGCGTATATTCAAAGCGTGAACGCTCCGGGCGCGACGCCGCGAATACAAGAAGCCGCGGGGCTGGGTAAAGCGCTTTTTGCAGCCACTTGCGCCAGTTGCCACGGGGTGACCGGAGAGGGTAACGGGCCAGCAGCCGGCGCCCTCGCTCCAGCACCAACAAATTTCCACCTTAAGAAGCCTACTGAAGAACGGGCGTGGGATGTTTTGGAAAATGGCGTGCCGGGTACGGCAATGCCTCCGTGGCGGAACCAACTCAGCGCAGATGAGCGGCACGCACTGCTGGAATTCGTGCGTTCTCTCTACGACCCACCTCAGGAGAACGAGGGGCAATGATTAATCTCATTGTGATCTTAACAACAGCCATTATGTTTGCGCTGCTTCTGGTGTGGTGGCGATGGCCGGTCTTCCGCATTTGGATCGAGGCGCCAAAATACTCGATGCTTCGGCAGGAACACCGCTTTAACGATCAAGACACGGAGCAAGAAACGGCAACGAACCTATCGTCAAATGGCAAGCACACCTAGCTCTCCATAAAGAAGCCGCTATGAACAAGTCGTGCTAGAAAACTTCCGAATCCGAGTCTTTCGAGCGGTTGCGCATCACTTGAACTTCAGCCGAGCAGCCGAGGAGCTATTGTTGACTCAACCGGCTGTGACCCAACAAGTGAAGGCCCTCGAAGACGAACTCGGGGTTCCTCTCTTCGATCGAAGCGGAGGACGGATTACCCTAACCGCGGGCGGCAAGGTGTTGCTGCCGCTGGCCGATCAGATGAAAGAGATCTCCGATCAGGCCTTTGCCGCCGTTGCGGAAGCCTCGGGAGAACAGGCAGGAGAATTGGCAGTCGGGGCTTCGCAAACGATTGCGCAATACCTTCTGCCAAACTTTATCGCGGGTTTTATCAAGGCCCATCCACGGATTCGGATTGTCGCCCGCAGCGGTAACACTAAAACGATGCTGGATGACCTCGTAGCACACCAGATACAAGTCGCCTTAATCGAAGGACCGGACCAACGCAAGGATCTCAACATCGAGCCATTCTTCCAGGACCATATGGTGCTCGTAGTTCCCACAAGCCATGAATGGGCAGACCAGGAGATTGACATCGAGTCCTTGAAGCAACAACCACTTTTGATGCGAGAATTCGGCTCTGGGTCCCGAAGTGTGGTCGAGAAGGCGATGGTAGCTACGGGGCTGAGGAAAAAAGATATGAGAATCCAAATGGAACTTGATTCGACAGAAGGTTTACTGAGCGCAGTGGAGGCGGGTCTCGGCGTGACGTTCGTTTCACGGTGGGCTGTGCGCAATCAACTGTCGCTGGGGACGCTGAAGATTGCGCGTGTCCGCGGGTTGAAGCTCTCACGACAGTTCTCGATCGCGTATCCCGCCGGACCTGCGCCCACAGGCAATGTAGGGGCATTTCACAGATTCCTGTTGTCCACTTCGTTTGAGCTCGCGCCTCGCCCAACCGGGAAGCAGGCGTTCGTGCGAACTGCTCGCTAATGTTCTCACCGTCAGCACCACGATCGATACTTCACTAATAC
>Ga0222749_10000953_pt1 | contig 15720 bp, 10 predicted proteins | sample IncBWH2Mmetat_FD_197234 | JGI IMG/M metagenome (GOLD analysis project Ga0222749, IMG submission 197234) | Metatranscriptome of lab incubated forest soil microbial communities from Barre Woods Harvard Forest LTER site, Petersham... | ecosystem: Environmental > Terrestrial > Soil > Temperate... | reverse complement strand
CTTGAAACCTACAAAACCGCCGAAGAGACGCTCAAAGGATATTACGTCGTGATTGATGTCGGGAGAATGGGCAAGAAAGCCAAAGCATTACGCACGATGCGCGACCAAGCATCCAAACGTGGCGAACCGGTATCTCCTCTCATTTTCATAAACGGTGTTCGCAAACCTTCCGCAAGCAAGCTGTAAACCTGCGAGACTCCTCCATTGAATAGCTGCTGGGTCCACTCCTTCGGCTCACGGTTGAACGAGCGACTCATTTCTTTCCAAATGGACTCTCCCCACCGCAGAAATGCTTCAAATCGGCATAACCATTAGCATTTAAAATCGCCGCGCGTACTGCATCTAGGTCCACTGTGCCGCCTGATTGGAGAACGCAACACAGCCAGTACAACTCAACGGAGTTTATTAATGCGACTGAATTGCCGCTTGCGGCTTTCAGAACGTGGGGTGTGAAAACCACGTCGCCGAGTCTCTTGCTTGGACTGTCCTCGCATAGGCCGTTACCGACCAGTAGGCCTTTGCTCATCACGTTAGTGGCTTTGTGATCGGCCAGAAGTTTCACAACAAACGGCGAAAACTCATCAAACCCGATCTGCTTCTTTGATCCTTTTATCTCAAGAATTCCTGGAGTTGACCCATTCATCGTTCTACCGTCAATCTCGTAATTAGTGCCGCTGATGATTTCACTTGCCGTTGATCCGAACCCCAGATCGTCTAGGGCGCGTCGCACTACAGGCTCCAATTGGGTCTTACCCTTCTCGTAAAGGAGCTTTCGATAAGCGACTCGCTCCTCAAGACCTTGCTCTAGGCTCTTGCGGGCACCGTGAAGATCTGAAATCTGCTTATCGAGTTTTTCCATTTCCGACCCAATCGAGGCAAGGCCAGGTACGAATACATGTTTCACCCAATCAGGCGGAGTACTGCCTTGGCGTTGGTAACGGTATTCGGCACACGCTTCAAAAAAGCTTGCTTCATCCAGCTTCGTTAAGTTCGGCAAAACAACTAAATTTCCCTCGTCGTACTGCATCTTCCCCGCAAGGGCCGTCCCCCTACCTGCGGTTGCAAAGAATCGCAAATCATCGAATGGATGTCCTGGAGCCCTCGTGAAATACGCGGTCCATGCCACCTCACTTTTCTTCAGGACAGCAACGAATGGCTCAGTGAAATCGTGATATTCAATCTTGTGTCCACTGCCAAATTGAATACAGTCCACGAATCCTCTGTCGAGAAAATCATAATTGCCCGCGCTGTAACGCGTTCTCATTGAATGCCCACTACCAGTGGTAGCTTCGTAGATGTCGGGGACATCGATGACAACAACGAGCACACCGCCCTGAGCCCAGAGGCGACTGAGCTCCGCGTTTTTTACACGCATCACAGCTTCAATGTCTTGCTCCAGACTCAATTTGCCCGGTGGAAAACCCTTAAATTGTCCTGGCCGGATGACTACCACATCGAAATCGAAGAGTGCCCTGTCGTTCGCGAGCTCGCGCTCTTGGACTACGTTCTGATCCTGGAAAGGGAAATTGATCGACAACACTTTCAGTCGCTTGCTCATTGCTCTGCAACGCATTGTAAGAGATTCTTAGTGTGAAGAGATGATCAAGGAGACCCCAAAACATTTAGCGCTCCGCCCTTCGCCTCGCCGCGCCCATGCGCACCCGCTCGTGCTGTATTTGACGCAGGCCAACCGCACGCTAGCGCGACCTCTCGGAAACACTGGAATGACGCGGGTAAAACGCATGTCATGTGCGTCCGAGCCGCATAAACACAGAGGTTTTCACAACACGAAAGATGAGGGTGCGTACAGATCGACATGCACCACACACTATCCCCCCTGACCATTTGACTCCTGTTCTCCAGCGTCTGTAAGCTCACCCTGAATCGTTTACGACACCTAGACTGTTCTCTGGGCGTCTTGGGCAACCTAAAAGCGCGAGGGGGAACTCAATGTCCAATTTAGCGGGAGTGGTCCGTCTGTTAAAGAAGGAACAAGATCGGTTGACGAAGGAACTCCGCGGAATCGGTGCTGCGCTCGCAGCATTCGGAAAGACGTACAGCAAAGGAACAACGACACGAATACTGTCCACGTCGGCACGGGCGAGGATCGCAGCCGCCCAAAGAGCGCGGTGGGCAAAAGTCAGAGCGAAAGCGGGAAAATCCGATAAGGTTGTTCCGATCCGCAAAAGGACTCTCTCGGCAGCTGCGCGAAGGAAGATCGCCGCTGCGCAGAGGGCGCGATGGGCGCGGATCAAGGCGGCAAAGAAGAAGGCCTAGCTCCTTTTTATGGGGGCCGCAAACGCGACTCTCATTTAGGACGTGTTATCAGATTCAGCGCCTGGTGGCACACAAAAAAACCGGCGCATGGGCTGTTCGACAACACCGAATATTCCTCCAATTCTTGTACTGATGATTATGGCGTTTCTCCCAAATTAACAGCGCTATTCAGTGCGGACTGATTTTTCCAGGATGACCGCCTAGTGCACGGCCAAGCGCGTGAAGGGGGTCACGTACGCCTGCAAGTAAACAACCACGCCCACCAAGGATGCCAGAGCAATGCTATGCCAGAAAACGTAGCGTAGGATATCGCCCTCATGTCCGTACCACTCGGTGGCCGTGCTCGCCACCACGATACTCTGGGCGTCGATCATCTTACCCATTACTCCACCCGAGCTATTCGCCGCCGCCATCAGCACGGGAGAGATGCCGATCTGTTGTGCGGAGATTTTCTGCAAGCTGCCGAATAGCACATTCGAGGCTGTGTCTGACCCAGTTAGCGCCACGCCGAGCCAACCTAATAACGTTCCAAAGAACGGATAAAAATGTCCTGTGCGCGCGAATGCCAGCCCCATGGTGGCGTCCAGACCTGAGTAGCGCGTCAGGATGCCGACCGACATCATGGCCGCGATCGTCAACAATGAGAAGCGCACGTGCCAGACTGTCTTCCACCACATGACAACCATCCGTCGCAGTGACAGGCCCATGATGAAACCGGAGATGACAGCTGCGATAAGGATCCCCGAACCTGTAGCTGAAATCCAGTTCAACGCGAACACCGCCGCCTCGACCGTGGGCTTCGGAACCACTGGCGGAACACGCTGCACCATTTTGTTGAGACCGACAACCGGTATCTGGAGGTTTGTGATTGCACTAGGAGGAATATGCCACCTGCTCATGAAGGAGAACACCTTTTCGGGCGTGTTCATTACCTTCTTGCCCGTATATGTGCCCCAGCAGAAGACCAATATACTGAGAACCAGCCACGGCAACCACGCCCTCACGACCTCGCCGCGCCCATAACCGTGGGTGCCGCGCGCGGCCCGGTGCTCGTCATGATGTCCGTCGTGCCCCCAAATTCGCTTAGGTTGCCATATCTTGAGGAAAAGAACGAGGCAAATCATCGAGCACAACGCCGCGATGATATCCGTGAGCCAGGGGCCGTGGTAGTTCGATACCAGATATTGTGGGATGGCGAAGGCAACACCCGCAACCGTGATAGCCGGCCAGATTTCTTTCATCCCTTTAAAGCCTACATACGCGGATACCAGCCAGAATGGGACGAGCACGGAAAAGAAGGGCAAGATCCGGCCGACCTGAGCGCCTAAGGAAAATTCGCTGTAACCGGTAACGGCAGCCAAAGCGACGATCGGGGTGGCCAGGGCTCCGAACGCCACCGGCGCGGTGTTGGCGATGAGTGACAACCCCGAGGCCTGCAGCGGCCGGAATCCGAGGCCGATGAGCAAAGCCGCGGTGACCGCGACCGGCGTTCCAAACCCAGATGTCCCCTCAAAAAATGCGCCGAACGAGAACGCAATGAGCAGTAGCTGCAAGCGTGTATCCTGTGTGATTCCCGTCATGCTCTGCTGCAGGACCTTAAACCGCCCTGTTTCACAGGTCATGCGGTAGAGAAAAATTACGTTTAGGATGATCCACCCGATGGGAAACAGTCCGTAGCACGCACCGTAGATGGCTGTGATACTCGCCATTTTGATCGGCATGTGAAACAAACCGTTGGCAACTAGGATGGCCGTCACGAGTCCCAGAGACGCTGAATGGTGTGCTTTCATGCGGAACATAGCAAGGGTTCCGAGCAGCACAAGGACCGGGAGCGCGGCGCAAATAGTCGAGAGCCACCAATGGCCGAGTGGATCGTAGGCTTGTGCCCATGGTTTATCTGATGCGGAGCCCGTCAACGCCAGGGCGAGCAATGCGGTTACTCCCACAGCCATCAGAATGCGGGGAAGCCGCGTTCCGCTTTGCGAAGGTGCAGCCGGTTTCGGCGCAGAAGGGTTTGGGTTCGAAGTTCTGGCCACGGACTTCCCTCCCGGACTAGCGTTGGGCCCTGAGGCACACGGCACAAACTAGCACATCCTGCCTAGCGGCGTGTGTTGCAGCTTTGGAGCACGTACTTTTCCCCTTGCCGGATCGCCGAGCGTCGCTGGAAACAGCTGAGCACGATCCTGAATTCTCTCTATTGCGTGCGCGAGTTTGTGGCGCGTGATTGTTTATTGGTCCCGGACAAGGCGGTGTCAGTCCCGGCGCCTCTCGCAGGAGACAGCAGGAGTGTTATGTAGGTCCAATGGATCACGGACCAATCTCAGACAACTTGGTGTCCAACACTCTGGGCGACGCAAACGCCCACGTTCTAGAGGTGATGCGGCGGGCCGAGCAGGAGTTGCGACAGTTGCTTCAGAAGCGAGCAGACGTCACGAAACGCATCGGCACGGTGAAGCAGACCATCGTGGGTTTATCGAAGCTTTTTGGCGACGGAATTTTGGATGATGCGCTATCGGAGCTGGTCGATCGTAAAAACGGTTCCCGCCAGCCCGGCATCACCGCTGCATGCCGCAGAGTACTGATAGAAGCCCGGCGGCCAATGAGTGCACGCGACGTTTGCAATGAAATTCAACGGACCGTACCGACCTTGCTGGTCAGCCACAAAGATCCTATGGCCACGGTCAACACGATTTTGGGCCGGCTCGCGAAGTACGGCGAGGCTAGCATCATGCCTGGAGATCGCGGGCAGCGCGCCTGGCTCTGGACAGCAGAGTACGGCAGCACTTCGAGCGCGAGCAGAAGTTCCTAGGCTGGAGCTACCGATGCGGCTGCAACGGGGAGTTGTTCGGTGCCGGCGGTCGCCAAGCGGAGAGGAATACATACTCGAGCAGCTACGCCGCCATCGGGCACGCTGAACAACTCCAGGCTTTGATTCTGGCCGTAAATGGTCTCCAGGCGCTCGCGCGTAATTTTCAGTCCCACTCCACCAGACAGCGAGTGGGTTGACTCCTTGAGTCCGGGTCCATTGTCTCTCACCTCCAGATGAAGATCGTCAGCATCGCGATTTGCCGAAATTCGAATCTCCCCTCCAGACACGAGCCGGGAGATTCCATGTTTGATGGCATTGTCCACCAGCGGCTGTAACAATAAATGAGGGACGCTGGCGTCGAGAGTCTCAGGAGCAACATCGATAGTCACCTTGAGCCGTTCTTCGAACCTCACCTTCTCGATCTCGATATAACAATTCACGAATTCCAACTCGCGGCTGAGGGTGGTCACCTGGGTTGCGGCGGTTTCGAGACTGATTCGGAGCAGGTCGCCCAGTCTGGTGATCATGCGGTCTGCGGCTTCCACGTTTGTCAACATCAACGCGGAAATTGAATTCAGCGTATTGAAGAGAAAGTGCGGCTGTAATTGGCTCTTCAGCGATTGCATGCGCGCTTTCTCAAGTTGTGCCTGCAGTTGCGAGGTACGCAGTTCGCGCTCGCGGAACCTCTGATAGTAAGAGGCGAAGTGGGCGATCAGTACGATCGGCAGGTAGGTGGTGACAATGTCGTCGACGACGTTGTCGAAGAATAGCCGCTCATACATGAACCACTGGATTCGCAGTCCGTGGCTTTGCGCGTCCCACACAGCGGAAACCCAATGCCGGACTCGGGGATCCCAAAACGCGTACGGAGTCAGGCCGCGCAGAGCTACTTGCACCGCGGTAAAGATAAACCCGCCCGCGAGCAGGGCCAATGAACTTCTTGCCCAGTTGCTGGGCTGTATCGGGTAGCGATTCGCCAGCGCGAAAGCGAAGGGCGTCAGCGGAATGTAGGTTAGAACCTGACTGGATTGCAGGCCTAGAACGCTGAGAAAGCCGATGGACGAGCCCGTCGAACGATACGATTCGTAGATGGTCATGGCGTATGCCACAGAAACAAACGTCCACACGGCAACACTCGCCGCCCAAATGATCGCAGGGCGAAACTTTGTAGGGGCCTCTTCGACTGCAGACTCATTCTTCCGCGGTGCCGTCCGGCGCGGGCGGCGCATCAACTCACCGCCGCAATGCGAACAAATGCCCTGGATCTTCGAGAAGCAGACTGGACAGAATGTGCATTGGTAAGAACACACGTAAGCTGTGCTGTCAACCGGAAGCGCGCATCCGCAACCTTCGCAAGCACTTTTCATATCAGGAGTGGGCGGAGCGACATTTCTGGCAAGAGCGGCGCCTTAACGACGCACCTTTTTCATTTCCGCATCCTCTGCCACGACCACCGCGGGTTACATGATGGACTAACTTGCGCCGGAGAGCAATCAGAGATCGACGTACCGGATTCCGGAATCTTTTGGTACCGATTTCTCGCCTAGTCGTCCCTTTGAAACAACGGATGGTCCCCGACTGTCAGGCAGAAGTGAGGTCTTCGGCATAAAGGCAGAAGCCTGGATGATGATGGGCGAGCCGCGACGCTGCGAAGCGGACTCTGTGCTCCGCCTCAATGGAGCGCGAGGCGATAATCACACGTTCAGTGCGGCCGACAACTGTTATGACCGTTCTGGCATACGCGATCGCTTCCGCCGAACTGTGTGGCCACGCAGTGCACTGTGATTGCTGTGGCTCGGCTTTCTGCACCGATTTACCGCCAAATAAATCGCGTGATCCTTAAACCATAGACTTTGATGCTTGTAGCCAAACATCGAGGTGCCCGTTCATTCTGGAGGGGACCGCGACACGCGGGAGCGGGATGAACGAGGTCCTCGCAGGGACTACCAGCCATCCCGGTGGGATAAGAGGTTGAATTCTAGACATCTCCGACACAACTATTCTCACTCACTCGCGTCTATCCCTCTGTTAGACGAATGTGGGTGACCAATGATCCCAGATTCAGCTTTTTCCTCGCCACAAGAACTGCCCTTGGACGTGGTCGTGCGTACAGTCATCGCTGACGACGAGCGGCTCGCTCGCCAGAAACTGCTCATCCTGCTGGATTCGGAACCTCACGTAAAGGTGGTCGCCGAGTGCCGGGATGGCCGTCAGACGGTCTCTGCGATACGCACCCTCCGACCCGACATGCTGCTGCTCGACATCGAGATGCCAGATTTGGATGGTTTCCAGGTGCTGAGTCAGATTCTGCCGGAGGAAATGCCGGTGGTCATCTTCACGTCGGCCTATGATCAATATGCGATTCGAGCGTTTGAAGCGAATGCGCTCGACTATCTGTTGAAGCCGTTCGACCAGGAGCGGCTGCACCACGCCTTGGCCAGGGCGCGGTCGGAATTGTGCAAGGCGCACGACCGCGAGATCACACACCGGATTCTGAACCTGCTGTCGCAGGTCAGATCGGTGGCGTCGCCCACGACGGAACGAGACAGTCGTCTGGTGATTAAGGCCAACGGACGAGTCGTCTTCCTGGATCTAGACAGCATTGAGTGGGTGGAAGCCGCGGCTAACTATGTCCGTTTGAATGTCGGGAAAGAATCCTATCTTTTCCGCGAGACGATCAGCCGGATTGCAGAACGTCTGGACTCTAATCACTTCGTTCGCATCCATCGCTCGACGATCGTGAATGTGCGCAAGATTAAGGAACTCATTCCGGTCAACAGCGGAGAATATGTCGTGGTTTTGAAGAGCGGGAGAGAGCTCTCGTGTAGCCGTGGCTACAGGGCGGCACTGCAAGGAATTGTCGAGAAGAATTCCTGACTCTAGTCGCGGCCCTCCTCCCCTTCCTCAATCAGAGTGACCTCGCCGCCATGGCTGGAAAGCTCTTCCGAGCCTTCCAGCGGAAGCGACGCCCTACGCTAGAAACTAAGCCTCAAGGCAAGCTGCAGATTGCGCGCGTTGCTGGGAAAGCTTAGCTTGTTAACCCCGAAGTTCGGCTGGTTCGGAATGAAGTAGTTTCTCTGCGAGCCCACGTCCGAAATCGGCAGAGCCTGGTTGACACTGCCGGTCGTGAACTCCGGATGGTTGAAGGTATTCAAAGCCTGCATCATCAAGTCGAAGTGGAATCGCTCAGTGACGAAGAGATGTTTGGCAACGGTTACATCCCAATTGTTGATCGGTGCGGTCGCGAACGTGTTGCGGCTTGAGGTTGCGAGTGCGCCCATCTGCGCGATGATGTATTGCGCGTTGGGATTCACCGCTTGATAGGCCACAATGTTTCCGGCGTTGGGGCCCGTGGTAGCCACGAGTCCCACAACGTCGCTGCCCGTTCTACTCAGGCCGCTCGGGTTGAAGATGGCCCGGTCCGGCGCCGCGTCCGCGTTGAGGTTCGCATCGTCCCCGCTCTGCACGCTCCCCCACTGTCCCGACTCCCACGTAAACACCGGAGCGATTTCGTAGTTACCCAAGAGGTTGCGTTTGACCCAACTGGAATCATGTTTGAACCATTGCGCGTCGTAGATGGCCGCAATCGTGATCCGATGGCGATGGTCGAGGATGGAGTTGGCCCGCTCCAGAGACAAGTTCCGAAAGTCCTGCGGGCGGCGCGGCGAAACGTCAGTAGAGTGAAAGTCGGCTGTGCTGTTATCGATCATATGGCTGAAGGTGTAGGCTGCCTGAAACTGCAAGCCGTTGGAGAACCGCCGGTTCAACTGCATTTGTAACCCGTGATAAGTAGAAGATCCCCACGGCATAAAGGCCGTAATAGGATTTACAAACCCGGCGTTGAGATATCTGGGGTCGTAAAAGCCGCCTGGGCCCGTCCCCACATCGTTGTAACCATAGGCCAGAGTTCCGGGAATGTCCCCAGCTCCAGACGGGCCGTTGGTGCTGGTTTGCAGACCATTGCAGACAGCCAGGCCGTTGACAGTTTGAATTGCCGACGGCAAACACTGCGCCCACGCGGTGGGCAGGCCGTCTACCGTGGCCTGGGTTGTCGGCTGAATGTACGTCGGGAGAAAGTATCCCGGACTATTCTTTGCCCCGGCGACAAAGTTCAGGATGTTTTGCACGTTTAGGTCCTCGCCTCGAGTGCCCACGTAGCGGACGTCCATGGTGTAGTCCTTGGCAAACACGCGCTGCACGCCGAGGTTCCACGAAAGTGCGCGGGGATATTTCAAGTTGTTGGGGAGATAGCTGGAGGTAGCGGCGATGGCTTGCGCCGGAGTCAGGGTCGAGATCCCGCTGTAATTCCCGGCTGGAATGCCGCCGTTTGCCAGAAACGGGTTCTGGCAGATGGCGTTGGGACAGTTAACGGTCTGGCCGATCTGGGGCGGCCGGGCGAGTGAGCCGATGTTGTCGTAGAGTACGTCGTAGCCCAATCCAAAACCGCCACGGATCGATGTGTTACCACTCCTGCCTGGCGAGTATGCAAATCCAAGACGCGGCATGTAGTCGTTCTTCGGCGCTTTGGGCGAGGTAAATGTAATCAGCCCGGGAACGTCCGCCACGCTGTTCAGGCTCATCTGCTTCATTCCCAAGGTTGTGCCGGTGTATTCGTAACGGATCCCGTAAGTGAGACTAAGATTTGGCCGGATTTTCCAAATGTCATTCGCGTACCAGTAAATGCTGGGTTGGTCCCCGGAGTAGCCGGCCGATCCTAAACCGCGCTGGCCAAAACCCGGTACCTGATCGTTGGCGAATTGCAGCAAGGTCTGGTAGGTGTAGTCGCCGCGGGGGCGCTGAATGTCCTTCTGAGGAGAGATCGATTTCGCGCCTTCAACGCCGAATTTCAACGTGTGATTTCCTTTTACCCAGCTCACATTGTCGATAGCCTGGTATAGGTTCTGCACTGCGTACTGTGGTCCGTTCGGGTCGGGACCCACGTTGAGCCCTCCCAGTTCCGTGATGGTGATATTGGGAAAGGCATCGAGCGTTGGCAGGAACTTCAGATTGTTGATCGTTACGTTGAAAGCGGTTCTTGTGAAACCGAGACGAAATTCGTTGCCGATGGCTGCCGAAAACGTATGGTATTCGCTCAGATTCACAAGATGAAAGGGCTGAACCAAAGGCGTGAAGAACGCGGGCAGCTGCGCCGCGGCGTCCAGGCCGATGCTCTCGTTGTAAACGTAACGTCCACGGATCTGGTCGCTCGTGCTGAGGTTGTAATCCATCGACGTGGTGAGGGCCTTGAAGTTGGTATAGTTCGGCGCCGAAATCGGAAGTGTTCCCACGGCAACACTGTTTGCGGCCGGGCACGGGTTCGCGCTCGATCCCTCGCACAAAGTGGCGGTTGCGGTGGGCGCGACCGCGTAATGTTGTAGCGCATTCACGTTGGCCGCGGAGACGCCCGGAAGCGCGAGCAGGGTGGAGTATCCGGCCGTGGTAGGGGCGAGAATTGGAGCACCCGGTACGGCGGCCAGACCCTGTACGCCATATTCATAGTTCACAAAAAAGAACAACTTATCCTTAATAATCGGCCCACCGATCTGGCCTCCAAAGCGGTTGTTGTCGAAACGGGGATTTGCGGGAGTTTGGCCTGCGAGGGTCGAATTCACAACATCCTGATCAATTGCGTTGAGGGTGCGATTTTGGAAGTACTCATATACCAACCCGTGGAAGCTGTTCGTGCCGCTCTTTACCACGATGTTGAACTGGCCTCCGTTGGAGTGACCGAACTCGGAGTTGAACTGGTTCTGCAATACCGTAAAATTGGCAACTGCATCGGCGGGAACATAGACCAGCGGCCCAGTAACGCCTTTATCGTTGTTGTCGACGCCCTCAATCGTGTAGTTGTTGTCGCGCGGGCGCTGGCCACCGACTGACGGCCCGGTACCGGCTCCCAGTCCCCCAGTGCTGGCTACACCGGCCTGGAGCAGCGAAAGATTCAACACGCCGAGATTCTGCCCAGTCACGGGTGACACTCCCAGTCCTGTCGTAGGCAAATCCGCCAGCTGTTTGTCTTCGTATGTAACCTGCAACTGGGCGGTGGTGGTGTCAATGATGGGCGCTGCTCCGGAAACTTCCACAGTCTCGCCCAGCGCACCCGGTGACAGCATTAGGTTCAGAGTGCCTGTGGTATTCAGATGCACTTCGCTCTCTTCAATAGTGGTTTTGAAGCCGGTCATCTTCGCAGAAATCCTGTAAGTGCCGACCAACAAGTGCTCGAGGCGATATTCGCCCGAGTCGTTGGTCTTGGTGGTGGCCACCGTGTTGGTAGCGATGTTGGTAGCGCTGACCGATGCGCCCACTACCGCGGCACTTTGCGAATCCACCACTGTCCCGACGATGTTTCCATCGGTGGCCTGTCCCTGGGCAAGGTGGCTACAGAGCCCTACGCCGGCCGCGGCCAGGGCTATCAAAAAGCTGCGTGCGAAGATGCCTCGTTTCATCACTGCCCTCCTGAGAACAACGCAGAGTCCCGTCGTCACAACCGGGCGGGTTTGCAATAGCTGCACCGTGTTGACGTACATCTGGAATTCCATGCATCCATCTCTGCGCGGAATTAGGGACGAACGGTTGGTGAGAAGTGACGACCACTCGGCCGCCAGTCTTGCTGACACCGATTGACAAGGGCTCCTAACAAGGAAGACACACAAATGATTTATTAGAATCGGTAGAGCGGGAGAGGAGAACTACGGATTTCTGGAGCTCATCAGACCGGCAAAATGCCGTAGACAAGCGTTCAATTCAATCTGCAGCGGCAATCTCTTCCTCTGCTGAATCGCGCACTTCTCGCTGCAAGCGGGCCTCCACGGGACATCGCCCAGCCATTTCGTAACGCGTATCGTCGGCAGGCGTGCCGGTTGAAAAACTCCTGCACGCGAAATTAGAAAGAACAAAATTGCGCTAGGATGGGTCGACTCCGAAAGTCCTATAGAGAAGCCATCTCCAACTCGTTCGCGGCGGACGTGTGCGCTGTGGCTGCTTGAGGTGCAGGAAGACGGCGGCCCAAGTTAAGGTTTGCGTAGCCCTCACCGCCGGTCATGGCACGAATCGTCAGCACAACCCGACGCCAGCGCTGTTCGAGATTACAGATCAACCTGTGGTGGGACACAGTTGGCAGACAGATGAGTCACATAGGCTCAGTATTCGTGGGACGATGGTATTCTCCCAGCGGTCAGCATGGCCTCCTTTTGGCACACCTTGTTTTTGGAAGGCCGGCTTTGATCTGGCGGTATGGAGTTCGTCAGCCGATGGAATGTCAGTCGTGCCCTAGCGGGAGTTTTCTTCAACACAAATCGCGTCTCCTGAGTGAGCGGATTCCATTCCCAACTTCCGAGTTGCTCGTTATCAAGAGTAACTAGCGATCGCCTCTTGAGGGCCGCAGTCCGCCCGTGGCAATCCCGGAACTCGAGGGCTTCGCCGCTTCGCGTGCGCAACCTACTCCCGCCAAGTCTTCAGAAACTCCATTTAATGGCGAACTGCAGCACCCGTGGGCCATTGAGCGCGTTGATGACAAGCAGTGAGCCGAACCCTTGCCGGGGGACCAAGTAACAGTGTTGGTCTGGACTTTCGCCGTCTCCACAGGTTGAGCCGAAAGGCTCATATTGAATCTGGCTGACGCCCGTTCCGTTCTGAACATAGTAATTGGGATGATTCAGCAGATTGAAGGCTTGCGCCTCAAATGTAATCACGTGGCGCTCAGTGAGATTGAACCTACGTGCCAGCGCGAGATCGATCTGCTGCGTCCAAGGACCGTAGAACGAATCCAGGCCGACCATGGGACTCGGACTGCCGCCGTTGATGCCAAGAGCTGAGTTAGCCGTGGCCTGGAGAGCTGCCGTGTTATTAATAGCATTCTGTGGAGCATTATCAGGGCAGCCTTGACTGACGTCATCGGCGGCGCAGGAAACATCGATCAGGGGAGCAAAAGGACGACCGGAAGCAAACTGCATCACAGTGCTTATCTTCCAATTCGATAACGCGCCCCGCCAGATGCTCGATTGCAGGCGAGAGCCGATACCAGGCTCGAAGATCCCGGCAATCGACAGGCGATGGCGCTGATCAATGAGATAAGGCGCGCGTGTATTGCTGAAATCAAATTGATTGTTGAAATCGACCCCACGCGACATGATGTTTTTTGAAAGTGTGTAGGCCATCTGCAACGCTACACCGTGCCGAAGGCGGCGCTGCGCCTGTACGAAAAAGGAGTTGTAGTTATTGACTCCGGGCGAAATCAGCGCATTGATCTGGCCCAAATTCGCGGTAAGCCGTCCCTCGGTCAGAAGACCTGAGTCCAGAGTGGGGAGCACGACGGAGCGGCCGGCGCCGCACTGGCTCACGCTAGTTGTACCTGCCGGACAGAGGGTGTAAGTGGTCGTCCCAGTAGGTGGATTGAGATTCAAATCAAAAGCGCTGGAAGAAATCAAATGCATTCCGTGCGTCCATGTTGTCCCGACTGTGATCACGGTTTCGGGCAGGATCTCGCGTTCAATTTGCAAGCTTCCTTGCAGGATGTACGGAAAGCGAAAGTGTGAATCCACCAAAGAAATGTCTGATGCAGAGAATTGCGACAAATCGGTGATCTGGTGGGGAAAGACCGCAATCTGCTGGTCGGGTAGCAGGTTGGTGTTGTACCCAAGAGAAACCGAGGCCTGTTGCGATAACAATCCATTCGACACCACTGCGTTGCGATAGTTCAGACCATTGAGATTTTCATAGAACATCCCGAAGCCGCCACGGATCACCGTCTTGTCGAGCAGTTGCCAGGCAAATCCAAGCCTGGGCGCGATTCGCTCGTACTGGTTCGAAAATTGCCCCGTCAGCGGGAACGCCGGATTTTCCCTCGGCTGCGGATAGACCTGGAAATCTTCGCGCACCCCGAGGTCGACGGTCAGCCGTGGACGGACTTGATAGGTATCCTGCAAGTAAAAACCCACGTACGGAACGTTGAACGAAAACTTCGGCTGGCCGGTGCTTTGGAAGAAACTGTCGTAAATCCCGAGGGCGAAGTTGGTCAAGCTGGAAAAGCTGTAGGTGCCGCGAAAGGTTCCGTTTTGTGCTTGAGCATCGGGATCGAAGCCACCAAAGGCCAAGTCAGTCACGTGAGCACGAGTGAATTCCGCTCCAAACTTCAGCGTGTGCTTTCCCTGCAGATAACTCACATGATCGGAAAGTTGCCACAAAGCTTCATTGGTACGCCCGCCGGCAAAACCGGCATTGCCCAGTTCGAGTTTGCTACCACCTGCGTTCTCGCCGCCCGTGGGGAGCAGCACGACACTCGGGAGGACAGGGGCGACGAGCCCAGTAGGGGTTGAGAATTGGTCATCGCGCGAAAAGCTGGAACGCAGTTCGTTCAGCAGACTACTGCCAAAGGCGTGACTCCAGCCAAAGCTGGCATGGTAGTCCCGAACGAAGCTATTGGCCAAAGCGCTAATCCCGAACAGCGGCGTGTTGCCTGCCGTGATCATCCCGCTTGGGGAATCGAACCGGTTCCAATTCAGACTGAGATAGAAACGGTCGTCTTTGATGTCGTGGTAATCGATCCTGGTGGACAACGACCAGTCATTCCGAAAACGTTGCCTTACGCCTAGATTCGATTGGATAGCATTGAGCGCATTCGACACCTGTTGCAGATAAATTGGGTTCGAAGGATCTGGAGCGCTGATGCTTCCAGAAACTGGGAAGGATCCGTTCGGAGCGGGAAGTTTTATGCTGGCGGGCACCTGGAAATCAGTCTGGCTGACATCTGCAAACGCGGGATTGACTACCGAGATCGGGTTCTTCTGCTTTTGCTGCTCATAGTCGGCAAAAAACCAAGTGTGATGGGACACGATCGGTCCGCCGAGGCTGCCGCCAAATTGCTGCAGCACATTCACCGGCCGAGGGATGCCGGCGGCCTTGTCTACTGCATCGTTCGCACCGGTTCCGGAGTTGCGGTTGTAATAAAAAGCGTTTCCATGCAAGCCGTCGCTGCCGGAGCGGGTCACGACGTTCACGAAACCCGTTGCGGCTCCACCGTATTCGGCGCGGTAAGGCGAAACTGCGACCTGGAATTCTTCGATTGTATTTTCACCAAAAACATAAGGGACGCGCTCGCCGCCACGGGCCGCTCCAAAGTAATTGCTGGTTGCACTCGCGCCGTCCACCGTAAAAGAATTGGTGCCGTTGGCATTGGCATATCCGGTGTCTTGGCCTCCCTCCTCCCCAGCGAAGGTCACCAAACCCTGTTGCCCGTCTGGCGAGGTGTTGGGGACAAGCAAAGCGAAATCCAGGAACCGGCGCCCACTGAGGGGCAGACCGTCCAGCATTTCTCGGTTCACCACCGAACTTAGGTCCGATTCCTCCGTGCGAAGCAGAGGAGACTCACCGATTACTGTCATCGACTCGCTCCCCGCGCCCGGCTGCAGCCGTACGTTCACCGAAGTGGCTTGGCCGACCTGCACCTCCACCCCGTTGACAACTTGAGTACGGAATCCGTCCGCCTTTACCTCCATCGAATACCTGCCAACGGGTTGTGCCGGAAAAACAAACATGCCCGCGGAGTTTGAGTTGCGGGTCACTGCCGTGGCTGTCGCACGAGAAATGAGCGTGATCGTCGCGTTAGCAATTGCCGCTCCGCTGCTGTCGGCGGTGAG
>Ga0222749_10000950_pt1 | contig 15757 bp, 15 predicted proteins | sample IncBWH2Mmetat_FD_197234 | JGI IMG/M metagenome (GOLD analysis project Ga0222749, IMG submission 197234) | Metatranscriptome of lab incubated forest soil microbial communities from Barre Woods Harvard Forest LTER site, Petersham... | ecosystem: Environmental > Terrestrial > Soil > Temperate... | reverse complement strand
GTTCGGCCTTGTTTTCGGGGACCTCGGTCTTCGCGACGCCGAACTGGCCTCCGACATACGTGATCGCCCCCGCGAAAAGATCCGAATTGCTGGGGGCGTAACGGTTGAGGTAGAAGGCTCCTGACGAGTAGCCCAGGCCGTAGATGCGGCGTGGGTCGATGTTCCAGGTCTTGATCGCAGAGGTGATGAACTTCCGGACCGGCTCGTCGTCGGCGTTTTCCCAGCCGTCGGCCTTCGACTTGAGTCCGATGACGACGAATTCGTCGCGCATCCCCGCCTTCTGCAGCCCGCCGGTCATGGCGGCGATCAGCTGGCTCTCGTTCCCGCCCCGGCCGTGGAATCCGAGCCACAGGGCGGCGGGCTGTCCGGGGGCTCGCTTCGGAGGGAGGCTCACCGCATAGGTGATGATGTCCTTGCCGTCCTTGTCTTTGTAGACGTCCGGCGCGAGGGCGAGAAGGACGAGAAACCCCATCGGCATCCCTACTAATACGAAACAGGGCCCGCAGCCTATCCCCGAAACGTGGTGGTGCATGCCGCCGACGTGCAGGATCGCGATGGAGCGACGCTCGTGCTGAGCAGACTCGCGAGGTAGTTTCCACGACTGAGCCTCATCTGGGCGGACGGCGGGTGCGCCGGTAAGCCCATCGACTGGGTGAAGGACTTCGGGGGATGGGTACACCGGATCGTCAGGTGCAGCGACGACATGAAAGGCTTTGAGGTGCTTCCTCGCCGATGGTTTGTGGAGCGCACGTTCGGATGGCTGGGTCGATGCCGGAGGCTCAGTAAGGATTACGAGGAAAGAACGGAATCCAGTGGGGCGATGATTCTCGTCGCGATGATCGGGCTCATGACACGGAGACTCGCGGGGTGGAAAGTTTCAGTCGCCGCCCGCGGCTCGGTCTGGTAGGCTTCTTGGATGATGAAGCACCGTTTGCTCTTGCCGGTGGCACTCCTCATGCTGCTCCTGGCGAATGCGGAAGCCCGCAGGGTCAGCGGCGACGAAGTGGAAGGACTCTGGAAACCCGTCGACGCCGAAATGGGAGGCGTGAAGTTTCCTCCGGAGGCTATCAAGAACTGGCGCCTGGAGCTCGCCAAAGGGAAATACGTGCTCCAAGGCGCGGAATCACCGGACCAGGGGACGTACGTGATCGATTCGACGAAGAAACCCCGGACGATGGACATCTTGGGAACCGAAGGCCCTAACAAGGGGAAGGCGTTTCCCTGCATCTACGAGATCGACGGCGACACGATGCGGATCTGCTACGACCTGGCAGGAAAGATGCGGCCCGCCGAATTCAAGACCGCCAAGCAAACGAAAGAGTACCTGGTGACCTACCACCGGGAAAAGCGCTAAGGTATTCCCCCGGCGGCGTCTTGATGATGGAGATGCCCGCCTCCCCTCCCTTCCGGGTCCTATGCGGCCTATCTTCGACGTTGAGCTCCTCGCACAGCTTCCCGTGGGGCTTGGCGTAAGCGTCTCTTGGGAACGGTCTTTTCACCCACGCTCTAAGACTCAGGGCAACACTTGCACCGCCCTTTGCCGACTGAATTCTTGAGCCCCAGGAGGATCAGGAGAACCGGCCAGGCGATGCCAACGATTTTCGGGCTCAAGACCGAGAAATTCCCCAGGAGGAAGATGAGGCCTATCAACGCGACGAGAATCCCGTTCATCAGGTGACAAGGACAACCGCAGCTCTTTTTGGGCTCATCGACCATCGTGTTTTTCCTCCTAGCGTGATGCCCATCGTACCTCGAAGGACCAAGGAGAGAAAGGGGGTTCTCAAGGAACTCCCCGGCCCGCGGATGGTGAGTCCGATCATCCCTGCCCCCGGCTCTCCTCCGACCCGCGCCTTTGCCTCCCCTCACGGCGTAGAATGGCTGGCAGGCCGCGGGAAGGGGAACCCCCGGGGGGAGCCGGTCGGGCGGGCCTTCCAGGGATTACCCGGGCGATCCCCTCCTTCCTACACTCTGTGGGGCGGACCGAGTTTGCGGAGGACGACGATGGTGAAGATCCAGAATCGGGTGGGCGGCCCAGTCACGCGGCCGGGATGGATTCTCGCGCTGGCCTCGGGTCTGATGGCGGTCTCGAGCCTCCCGCTGCTGGCTCAGGAACAGCCCGAGGGCGCCTCCAAGGATCTCCTCGACGAGCTCAAGACGTACCGTCACAAGATCGTCCACGAATCCTGCCGTGACGGGAACTGGGAGATCTACCTCATGAATGCCGACGGCTCCAACCCCCTCAATCTCACGAGAACGCCGGACATCGACGAGCTCTATCCCAAGGTCTCTCCCGACGGCCGGAAGATCTGCTTCCAGGCCGACGAGGGGAAGGAGGACGACAAGGTGCGCCGCCTCTACCTCATGGACATCGACGGGGGGCACCGGGTCAAGATCGCCGACGATGCTCGCGAGCCCTGCTGGAGCGCCGACGGCAAGAAGATCGCCTACCTCCCCAACGAGTTCAAGAAGTTCACCTACGCCGACGGCGCCACCAGGGGAATCCGGATCTACGACCTGGCCACTCAGGAGACGCGCGACCACCCCAACAAGGAGATCCTCCACCTCTACACCCTGAACTGGTCCCCGGACGGTCGGTGGTTTGTGGCGACGGTCCACGGCGCCATGGGCTATAAGCACGGCATCCTTGCCCTGGAAGCGGAGGGAAATGGCGTCTTCGACCTCGGCCTCAAGGGCTGCCGTCCGGACCTGAGCCCCGACGGGAAGAGGGTCGCTTGGGGCCACGGCGACTTTGCGATGGGATCGGCCGAGCTTGACCTGAGCGGCCCGACGCCCAAGGTGAACGGCATCCGCAACATCGTCGAGAGCAAGGAATTCGAAACCTATCACGTCGACTGGTCGCCGGACGGCAAGTACATCGCCTACAGCTTCGGCCCCAAGTACAAGGGAAAGAGCATCAAGGGGCTTCTCCCGGAGTTTCCCGGCGTGGAAGCGCCCGGCTGGAATACCTGCGTCGCCGACGCCTCCCAGAAGAATCGCTGGGTCCAGATCACCTTCGACGGGAAATCCAACAAGGAGCCCGATTGGGTCTTTGTGAAGGAGACCCCCGGGAAATGACCGGGTCTCCGAGCCTCGTCCCTCTCCGGCGGGGTGGCGTCTTGGAGGCCCTGACGCTGGAGGCGGGCGAAATCGTCCGGGGTTGCCGTTCTTCCCGAAGATTACTATATTGGCCTCGTAAAGGAGGCGTCATGCAGAGCGCACCTGCAAGTCTGGGACAGTACCTGGAGGATTTTTCCGCTCTTCTCAAGAAGGTCGATCAGAAGGAAGTCGACGCCCTCGTCGACCTCCTGACCGAAGCCTACAAGAACGACCGATTCATCTTCATCATCGGGAACGGCGGGTCGGGCGCCAATGCGTCGCACCTGTGCGAGGACCTGGGGAAGGGCACGCTCCACAATTTCGACACCCAAAAGCGGCTCAAGGTGATGAGCCTCACCGACAACACCCCCTACATCCTGGCTTACGGGAACGATCTGGGGTATGACCGGGTCTTCGTGGAGCAGCTCAAGAATTTCGCCCAGCCCGGCGCCGTGCTGTTGTCCATCAGCGGCTCGGGCAACAGTGCGAACGTCCTGAAGGCCGTCGAATGGGCCAACGCGAACGGGCTCAAGACCGTCGGCATCACCGGCTATGACGGCGGGAAGTTGCGCAAGATGTGCCAGTCTGGCGTCCATGTTCCCTCTCACAACATGGGGGCGGTCGAGTCGGTGCACCTCGTGATCTTCCACTACCTTCTCGACTGCCTGTACGAGCGCTTCAAGACGGTGGCATGAGTCTCGCGGTCGGGATCGAAATCGGCGGCACCAAGCTCCAGGTCGGCGTCGGGTCGGAGGACGGCAGGCTCCGCGCCCTCGTCCGCCGAAAGGTGGAGCCCTCCCGCGGCGGCGAGGGCATCCGCGAATCCCTTCCTTCCCTGATCGACGAAGCCCTGGCGGAGGCCGGCACCTCCCTCCGGGCGCTCTCCGGAATCGGCGTCGGCTTCGGCGGTCCCGTCGACTCCAGGGAGGGGCGCATCCTCGTCTCCCACCAGATCGAGGGATGGTCGGGATTTCCCCTCGGAGAGTGGCTGAGGGGACTGAAGGCCCTTCCGGTGGTCCTCCAGAATGACGCGAAGACGGCGGCCTATGCGGAGGCGACCCTCGGCGCAGGGAAAGGCCTCCGACGCATCTTCTATATCACGATCGGAAGCGGCATCGGAGGGGGGCTCGTGGTCGACGGGCGGATCGACGAGGGTCAGGGGTTGGGCGCGGGCGAAATCGGCCATACCTGGGTTCCTCATCCGGACACGGGCGAGCCCGAAAAGCTGGAACTGGTGGCGTCAGGCTGGTCGATCGGCCGCCGGGCGCGCTCGAAGATGGGGGAGGGCGCGACCGCGGAGAAGGTCTACGCCGCGGCGGAGAAGGGCGATCCCTATGCAAAGGCGCTCCTGGAGGAGTCGGCGGAGGCGCTTGCGATCGGCATCTCGAACGTGGTCGCGCTCCTGTGCCCCGAACGGGTGATTCTGGGGGGCGGCGTGTCGCTCATGGGCCCCCTTTTCTGGGGTCCGCTCCGGGCCAAGGTGGCCGGAGAGTTCGGCTTCAAGCCCTTCGCGGGGCGGACGGAGATCGTCCCGTCCGCGCTGGGCGAGGAGGTGGTCGTCATCGGCGCGGTGCTTCTGGGACTGGGGGCGAAGCGATGATGAGAGGCCTACCTCTCCTTTCTCTCCTGCTCTTCTCCTGTCGGGGAGAGCCGCGATGGGACGCCATGCCGCCGAACCTCGTCATCATCCTGACGGATGACCAGGGGTACACGGATGTCGGCTGCTTCGGCGCGAAGGATCTCAGGACTCCGAACCTCGACCGCATGGCCGCGGAAGGGGTCCGGCTCACCGACTTCTACGTCTCCCAGGCGGTCTGCACCGCGTCGCGCGCCGCGCTCATGACAGGGTGCTATCCGAACCGGGTGGGGCTCCAGGGTGCGCTCAACCACGAGAGCCGGGTGGGGATCAGCGAGGGCGAGGTGCTCCTTCCCCAGATCTGCCGGTCGCGGGGCTACGCGACGGGGATCTTCGGAAAATGGCACCTGGGCTGCTTCCCGCCGTTCCTACCCACGCGCCACGGCTTTGACGAGTGGTCCGGAATCCCCTATTCCAACGACAACGGGCCGCTCCACCCGACGGTGCGGGGGCTTCCTCCCCTCCCGCTTTACGAGAACGAGGAGGTAGTCGAGCGGGATCCCGACCAGCGGCTCTTCACCAGGCGGATCACCGACCGGGCCGTGCGGTTCATCGAGAGGAACCGCGAGCGGCCCTTCCTCCTGTACGTGCCGCACGTGATGCCCCACATCCCGATCCACGCATCGGACGCCTTCCGCGGCCGTTCCGCGCGAGGGCTCTACGGCGACGTGATCGAGGAGCTCGACGGCTCGGTCGGCGAGATCCTCTCCGCGCTGAAATCCAGCGGGGTCGACCATCGGACGCTGGTCGTCTTTTTCTCGGACAACGGCCCCAATCTCTCCTACGGGTCGCATGGAGGCGACTCGACGCCGTTCCGCGAGGGGAAGCTGACCACCTTCGAAGGCGGCGTCCGGTCGCCCTTCATCGCGCGCTGGCCGGGCGTGATTCCCGCGGGCCGGGTCTCTCGCGAGCCGGCGATGGAAATCGACCTCCTGCCCACGATGGCGCGACTCGTGGGCGCGCCGCTGCCGAACCACCCGATCGACGGGCTCGACCTATTCCCGCTCCTGGCCGGGGACTCGAAATCGCCCCACGAGGCGCTCTTTTTCTATGGGGGGGAGGAGCTGCAGGCGGTGCGGAGCGGCGGATGGAAGCTGCACGTGGCGCACGAGTACCTGACGGTGGCGGGGGCCACGCGGACGGATGGCAAGCCGGCGAACTTCGAGAACATGAAGCCCGAATCGATGGAGCTCTCGGGGATCCGGGGGATCGCCAGCCGGCACGGCTACCGGGTCGAGAGGACGCCGCAGGCGCTCTACGACCTTGCGGTCGACCCGGGCGAGACGAGGGACGTCTCGGCGGCGCATCCCGAGGTGGTCCGTCGCCTCCAGTCGCTTCTCGAGGAGGAGCGGGCGGTGCTGGGAGACTCGCTCACGGGACGCAAGGGCTCGGGCGTCCGTCCGCCCGGCCGGCTCGAGGCAAAATAAAACGGGCGCGTTCCTCACGCGCCCGTTTCCGGGATTCGAATTCGCTAGACGACGGGCTTTCCTTCCGGAGCCGGGGGCGCGTCGCCTCCGATCGTGACGGCCTTGTACCCGCCGATGGCCTTGAAATAGAGGAAGACCAGGATGTAGATGGTCGCCATCAGGGCTGGGATGACGGAGTCCGCCCTCAGCGTCTTGCGATCGCCGACAATGCCCGCCTCGATGATCGCGCGGTCGGAGGGGCTCAGCTTGGCCATCGCCGCGGCGGTGTCGGGCGCGTTTTCACGGGCTTTCTTGAGCCGGCCGTTCACCTCTTCAAACTTGGTTCCGTCGAAACCGGTGGCCTTCTCGAAGATCAGGAAGCTCTTGCCGTCCTTGGCCTTGACCTGCTCGTATGCGGCCTTGTCGGTCTTCGTGAGCTCTTCGCTCGCGAAGCGATCCTTCGCGTAGCCGAGGCCGGGCGAGCCGATCAGGCCGGCCGACATCATGCCAATGCCGCCCATCATGCTGATGGCGATGGCGCCCGTCTTGGGGAACCGGTCGGAGGCGACGGCGAGCATCGTGGGCCAGAAGAAGGTCTTGCCCAGAGCGTAGACGCCGAGCGCCAGGATGGCCAGCCCGAAGGAGTTCACGCCGCTCGAAAGGTTCAGGCCGATGCACGCGAGGATCGCCGAGACGACGAGGATCCCGACCGGTGAAAGGCCCAGCTTTTTCTCGATGAAGTTGGCGCAGAACCGGAGGGAGAACATCACCAGCGAAGTCCAAATGAACAGGATGTTGCCCTGTTTCGGGGTCAGGATGTTGCCGGTGATGTTCTGGATCCAACCGTCCGTCCCGAGCTCGACGGCGCCGACCAGGGCGTGTGCGACGAACAAGGTGAACAGGAGGAGGGAGCCTTTGGAGAACTTGGTCATGACGCCGACGGCGATCAGAAGGGCGCCTCCGATGCCGTAGCCGATGTAATTGCCCGTGTCGGCGTTCCCGATCACCCCGCCGATGACGCCGCCAAAGAAAATCGCCAGGAGGAAGCAGGCCACCAGGCCGCCGACGATGCCGACGTCTCCGAACATCTCGCCCAGGCTGAGCCCCTTCTCCGAGGCCTCCGATTTGGGCATCTTCTGGCCGAAGAACATGAGACCGTAGATGACCGTGGGGACAAGGTACGTGCCGAGCTGGGCCTTCCAGCCCCATTTGTCGCCGAAGACCCAGCCGACCATGCCGCCGAGGACCAGGCCGGCGGGCCAGCTGGCGTGCAGGATGTTGAGGTAGTGGGTGCGGTTCTTGGGGAAGAGGGTCGCCACCAGGGGGTTGGCCACGGCCTCCAGCGTTCCGTTCGCGTAGGCGAAGATGAACATGCCCCAAAAGAGGAAGTTGTAGCCGGAGTCATGGGCCGCTTTGATGGCCGCATCGGGTGAGCCCTTCGGCGCGCCCGTGGCGGCGAACGTCACGATCGCCGAGAGCACGTGGAGCGCAAAGGCCAGGATGACCAGCTTGCCGTATCCAAACTTGTCGGCCAGCATCCCGCCGATTACGATGCCGAAGCAGAAGCCGGTGAAGCCGCCGCCGCCGATCGCGCCCAGCTCAGCGCCGGTGAAGCCGAACTCGCCGCCCCAGTTGGCGAAGATGGCGCCGCGCACGGCGAATCCCACGCCGGCGGCCAGGATGGCCATGAAGCCGGCCCACAACAGGCGCTTCTCGTTTCCCATGGTGATATTTTCTCCGAATAGACCTTGAACCCTTTGGGTGAAACGGGGCTCCCCAGCCCTCCCTCGGATGCTTCTGCCCGGATGTTGGGGAAAGATTATGGGCCCTCGGGCCCATAGTGTCAATGAAGATTTCCCCTGGCCGGTAGGCTAATGCGCGTTAGGGGACTAAATCGAGCCGTTTTGGCGGAATTGGGCGACGCGAGCCGCCTCGTACCCGAGCTCGTGGAGCACCTCCTCCGTGTGCTCGCCCAGCCTCGGCGGCGGGAGACGCAGGACGGGCGGGCGTACCGGGATCTCCACGGCCGCGCGGAGGTCGTTCACCGGGGCGGCCGGCACGTCCTTTTCCCGAAAGAGCGCCGTCCACTCTGAAGTGGGCCGCGACTTGAACAGCTTCGAAAGGAGCGCCTCGAGCATCGAGCGGTGCTTCACGCGGAGCGGATTGTCCCTGAAGTCGGGGTGGGTGAGCAGATCCGGAAGCCCGATCGCCGGACAGAAGCGCTCCCAGATCGCCTGGCTCCCGACCGCGACCACCATCCAGCCGTCCTGGGTCGCGAACGCCTGGTAGGGGACGATCGACGGGTGGCGGGAGCCCATCCGCCCCGGCGGTTCGCCCGTCGCGATCACGTTTTGGGCCATGTAGGTGAGCGAGGCGACCGCGGTGTCGAGCATCGAGACGTCGATCCGCCGCCCCGCGCCCGTCCGTTCGCGCTCCAAGAGCGCGGAGAGGATCTGCTGGACCGCGAAGTGGGCCGTGAAGAGGTCGATCACGGCGACCCCGATCCGGACCGGCGGGGCGCCCGCCTCGCCGGTGATGCTCATCCAGCCCGTTTCCGCCTGGAGCACGAGGTCGTACGCCGGCCGGTCCTTCCAGGGGCCCGTCTGGCCATAGCCGGTGATGGAACAGAAGACGAGGCGCGGGTTCAGCTTTGAAAGCGCGTCCCAGCCCAGGCCCCAGTTGTCGAAGTCGCCGGGCCGGAAGTTCTCCAGCAGCACGTCGCTTTCCGCGGCTAGCTTCCGGAAGATTTCCTGGCCCCCGGGGGATTTCAGGTTGAGCGTCAGGCTCCGCTTGTTGCGGTTGACGCTCAGGTAGTAGGCGCTCTCGCCGTCCTGCCACGGCGGCCCCCACGCGCGGGTCTGGTCGCCGGTTCCGGGCGCCTCGACCTTGATCACGTCGTGACCGAGGTCGCCCAGCATCATGGCCGCATAGGGGCCGGCCAGGACGCGGGACGCGTCGAGGACCCTCACGGAAGCTCCCGGGTTCCCACCTCGCCTGCCCCCATCGTGCGGTTCCGCCGGAATTCGGGGACTACTTCTTCCCCCCCCACATCTTCTTCATGAATGCGAGGCCTTCCTTGGCGAGCTTCTCCTCGTCCTCGAACATCCGGCGCCAGATCTTCGTCGCCGCGGCGAGCGCGGGCAGCCCCTGGCCGAAGGCCTCGATGACGAGCATGCCCGAGTATTTGATCTTCTTGAGCCCCTTGAACGACTCTTCCCAGTCCACGCCGCCCTTGCCCGGCGTCGAGCGGTCGTTCTCGGAGATGTGGACGTGCACGACGACATCCTTGCAGCTCTCGAGGGCCTTGGTGATGTTCTTCTCCTCGATGTTCGCGTGGAACGTGTCGTACATCATCTTGAAGTTCGGGTGTTTCACGTCCTTGACGAGCTTGGCCGCGTCCGCCGCGCAGTTGATCAGGTAGATCTCGAAACGATTGAGATACTCGGCGACCAGGGTCACGTCCGCCTTCTTCGCGTATTCCGCCGCCTCGCGCAGGCCCTCCACGGCCCAGCCCCACTCCTGGGGGGTCGGCCCCTTCCCGCTGAAGACCCCGAGCGCCGCATAGATGGGGCCGACCAGCTTCTTGACGCCCATCGCCTGGCAGCAGTCGACGACCTTCTTGAGATGGGCGACGCCGGCCGCGCGCTGGGCGGGCTCGGTCCCGATCAGGTTGGTGTCGGCCGTGAGGCACGTGACGGCGGTCCGGTCGAGGCCCAGGCCGTCGAGGGTCTTGGCGACCTGCGTGAGTTTCGCGATGTCGGGGTCGAAGATCGGGACCTCGATCGAGTCGAAGCCCATTTTCTTGAGGCGCCCGAAGAGCGCGGGGAACTCGGGGCCGGTGACGTCTCCGGTCCACAGCAGCATGTTCATCCCGTACTTCATGGCCGTTCTCCTTTGGCTGTAAGAGGATCGGCGAGTCTAGCAGCGCTAGAAGGGGAATCCAAGGATTTGAACCGGGGACTCAGCGCCCCTTGGCCTGGGTGCGGAACTGGCCGGGCGTCTGGCCGCTCTCCCGCTTGAACGCGACCGACATGTACTCCGGGTGGTCGAAGCCCGCGAGCGTGGCGATCCGCTCGAGGGGGTGGTCGGTTTCCGCCAGGAGCTGCTTCACGCGGTCGATCCGGAACCGGACCAGGTCCTCGTGGGGCGTCCGGCCGGTCGCCTTCTTGTACCGGCTCTCGAGGACTCGGCGAGAGAGCGGGACCGCGCGGAGGAGATCGGCGATCGTCGCCCCGTCGCAGGCGTGCTCGCGGATGAAGCGGACGGCCCCGGCGATGTCGCGGTCGGCGATCGCCAGCACGTCCGTCGACTGCCTCGTCTCGACGCCGATCGGCGGGATGAGATGGGCCGCCGGAGCGACCCGGTCGCCGCTCATCATCCGCTCCAGGAGCGCCGCCGCCTCGTACCCGGCCCGGAGCGTATTGGGGATCACGCTCGAGAGGGGCGGGGTGGTGAGCGAGCACAGGAGCGGGTCGTTGTCCACCCCGAGCACCGCGACCTCCTCGGGCACCGCGACGCCGATTTCGCGGCAGGCGTCGAGGAGCTGCTGCGCCTTGAAATCGTAGCAGGCGAAGACGCCCACCGGCTTGGGGAGTTGACGGACAAAGGCCACCAGGTGCCGATGCTCGACGCCCAGCGGGGCGGGCCGGTCGTGGGGCAACCCCGAGGCATGGACGACGAGGTGGACCCCCGCCTTGGCGGCGAAGCGGGCGAAGTGTTCTGCCCGCCACTGGGACCAGTTGAAGCGCGGATCGCCGCAGTAGGCGAGCGTGCGGAACCCGCGCCCCAGGAGATGGTCGCACGCGACTTGCGCGATCGCCTGGTCGTCGGTCTCGACCCAGGGGATGGTCTTGATGTGCCGCGCGGCGCTGACATCGACCACCGGAAGCCGCGTCCGCGCGACGGCGCGGGCGATCTCGGCCGTCTCGATCCGCGCGATGATCCCGTCCCCCTTCCACCGCGCAAGCCACTGGGGGGGCGTGTCGCCCCGGCCGAGCTCGGGGAGATAGATGGACCAGGGCTTATGCTGGCGGACGTAGGACATGATCCCCGAGAGGAGGCCCCGGGCGTAGGCGTTCGAGGTTTCGATCAGCAGGGCGACGGCGCGGCGCTTCCTCATGCGGTAAGATTTCTCATTCCGTCCATCCCAAGTTACGGCCGGAAGGGGGCCGCGCCGTAAAAATTCTCAAAAGTTTTGCGCCCTTTCTCATGGCCCCGCCCGACGAGGGGGCCTATCCTCCCCTTGTTCTTAAGGAGGCCCCTCCATGCCCGGCAAAACGAAGGTCGCCATCGTCGGTCTCGGGTTCGGCGCCGAGTTCATCCCCCTCTACCAGGGGCATCCGGACGCCGACATGGTCGCGATCTGCCAGCGCGACGAAAAGAAGCTGAACGCGATCGGCGACGCCTTCAAGGTCGCCCGGCGATACACCAAGTTTGAGGATTTGCTGAAAGACAAGAACGTCGACCTGATCCACATCAACACGCCGATCCCCGATCACGCGTGGATGTCCATCGCGGCGCTCAAGGCCGGGAAGCACGTGATGTCGACCGTCCCCATGGCGACCTCTGTCGCCGAGTGCAAGCAGATCGTCGACCTCGTCAAGAAGACGGGCCTCCAGTACATGATGGCCGAGACGGTCGTCTACGCCCGCGAGTTCCTCTACGTCAAGGAGCTCTACGAGAAGGGCGAGCTCGGGAAGATCCAGCACCTCCAGGCCTCGCACCAGCAGGACATGGACGGATGGCCCAACTACTGGCCCGGCCTCCCCCCCATGCACTACGCCACCCACTGCGTGGGGCCGTGCCTGGGGCTCATGCGCAGCGAAGCGGAGTACGTTTCGTGCTTCGGCTCCGGGACGATCCGGAAGGAGCTGATCAAGAAGTACAACTCGCCCTTCGCGATCGAGACCTGTCACGTCAAGTTCAAGGACTCCGACGTGAGCGCGCGGATCTACCGGTCGCTTTTCGACGTGGCGCGGCAGTACCGCGAGAGCTTCGACGCCTACGGCTCGAAAAAGTCCTTCGAGTGGCAGCTGGTCGAGGGCGAGGACCCGGTCCTCCACGTGGCGAAGCGCCCCGAGCCCCGGATCCCCGAGCGGGTCAAGGTGCCCGACTACGCGCATCTCCTCCCGGAGGGGATCCGCAAGTTCACGACGAAGGGCGTGTACGACCTGGCGGAGAACACGCACCTCTCGTTCACCCAGGGCGCGGGCCACGGCGGTTCCCACCCGCACCTGGTCCACGAGATGCTGAGCGCGCTCGCCGACGACCGGGACCCCTACCCGAACGCCCCTCAATCGGCCAACATCACCTGCGTGGGCATCCTCGCCCATGAATCGGCGATGCAGGGGGGCGCCCTCAAGAGGCTGCCTGAGTGGACGTTTGCGCCGAGGAAGAAGGCCTCCGGGGGGCGGAAGCTGGCGATCGCCCGCAAATAGCGAGAAGCCTTGAAGCGAAGAGGGAGCCCCGACCTCGGGGGTGGGGCCCTTTCCATTTCGCGGGCGACTCCGGTAGAATGCTCGGATGAGTGATTTGCTCAGGGGCCTGCCGGGAGAGGATCTCGTCCGGAAGGGGATCGCGGACCTGGAGCGTGGCGAGGAATCTGAAGAAGCCCTGCTCGTCTCGATCGGCGCGACGCGGCTCCGCCGCGCCGGTCTGGGTCTCCCGCCATCGATCACGGATGCCGATCACCGGCTCTTCCTGCTCCTGTGCCGCGAATATGGCGATGATGCGCACTCTCGGTACAACGCCCTGGTGCGAAGGCTCGTGAGCTTCGAGCAGGCGCTCGAATGCGCGAGCTAGTTACCGGCCCGCGCGTCCGCGACTTCCTGCGGCGCCTCGGGACCGTGGCCACCCGCGAGACCCGGATCTACTTGACCGGGGGAGCCACGGCGGTGCTCCTGGGATGGCGGGAAACGACGATCGACGTCGACATCAAGATCGTCCCGGAGAGTGATGAGATCTTCCGCGCCATCCCCGAGCTGAAGGAAGCGCTCCACCTCAGCATCGAGCTGGCCAGCCCCGATCTCTTCATCCCACCCGTTCCCGGGTGGGAGGCCCGCAGCCCCTTCATCACGCGCGAGGGCCGGGTGGACTGGCACCATTTCGATCCGTACTCCCAGGCCCTGTCGAAGATTGAGCGAGGCCACGAACGGGACCGGGTCGACGTGCTCGAGATGCTCCGCCGCGGAATGGTCGAGGCCGCCCAGCTGCGAGTCTACTTCGGTCAGATTCGGAATGAGTTCGTGCGCTATCCGGCGATCGACCCGGAAGCCTTCGCCCGGAAGTTGGAGGAGGCCCTCGACGGACGCTGAAGCCGGCTTCGGGAATCCGCTATCGACCCGGATCGCCGCGGGTCTCCGGGGTGCTCCTCGGGCGGGAGGGGATTCGCCGGCCTCATCCCGGCCGTCTACACGTCGCAGACGGTGACGGCTTCCCGGAGTCCGACCCGCGGATCGCGCGTGGGGATGAATTCCTGGCCGATGAAGCCGGTATAGCCCGTCTTCGCGATCTCCTCCATGATCGGCCGGTAGTTGATCTCCTGCTTGTCGTCGAGCTCGCCCCGCCCCGGATTGCCCGCCGTGTGGTAATGCCCGATGTACTCCTTGTGCTCCCGGATCCGCGCGATGATGTCGCCGTCCATGATCTGGACGTGGTAGATGTCGAAGAGGAGCTTCAGGCGCGGCGAGCCCACCTTCTTGATGATGTCGATGCAGTAGTCCACATGGTCGCCCTGGTAGCCGGGGTGGCCCTTCATCGTCACGTTCACCCGGCTGTTGAGGATCTCGAGCACGAGCGTGACCTTCTTCTCCTCCGCGTACCCGACAATCTTCTTGTAGCCCTCCACGCAGTTCTTCACGCCGTCGGAGTCCGACACGTCCTCCTTGAATCCGGTGAAGGTGATGACGTTCGGGAATCCGAAGTCGGCGCACGCGTCGATCCCCTTCCGGATCTTGGCCAGGCACATCTCGTGGTATTTCGGGTTGTTCATCCCCTTGTCGAAGCCGTGGGCCGGCGCGACCGCGCAGATGAGCCCGTTCTTCTTGAGGAGCGGCCAGTGCTCGGGCTGGACGATTTCGACGCTCTTCATCCCGAGCTCCCCGGCCACGCGTGCCTGCGTCTCGACGTCCCAGTGCTTGTTGAAGCACCAGCTGACGATCGACTGGTTGAGGCGGCCGTGGACGACGGCCTTGCCCTCCTGGGCGCTCAGGAGGGGGGGAGCGAGGGCGGTTCCGGCCGCCAGGGCGGTCGATCCCATCATCATCCGGCGTCGCGAAAGGAGGTCGGTCATGGCAGCATCCTTGAAGGAACGGAAATCCTTCTGATAGCCTACGCTACCGGGGGCGATTGGGAAACCTTTTGAACGCACGGAAACTGCTCCTCCTGGACCTCCAGCTCCTGGCGCTCGTCATCCTGGCCAGCCGGGCGGCCCTCCTCGTCCACGAGGTCGGCGGCCATGCGCTTCCCGCGTGGGTGTTTGGAGGAGGGGGGATCACGATTCGGTTGTCCATGCTCGGGGGCGGATCCGTGGAGTGGGAGCGCGAATTCCACGGCTGGCGGGGGATGGTCTCTTCGCTCGGCGGGATCTTTCTGAACCTCGCGACGGGCGCCCTGGCCTGGGTCCTTTCCCGCCGGATGAAGCGAGACGGACCGGCCGTGGCGTCCCTTCTCATCTTCGGTGCCGGTTCGGTGGCCGGCGCGATCGTCTATCTCGCGAACGGGTTCTACTACGGCTCGGGGGATCCGGTGGGGTTCGCCCCGGATTCGGGCGAGCTGAGCCGGGCGCAGTGGATCTGGATTCTCTTCCTGCCGCCGGCCTTCGGAGTCGGGTGGCTCGCCTGCCGGCATTTCATCGAGTACCTCTCGTCACACCTGGCCCTGGAGCGCACGGTCGCACGCGCCGGATGGCTGATCGGGACCGCAGGCGTGGCGGGGCTCGCGTACGGGGGACTCTGGATGGCCCTTCGTCAGCCGGATAAGGAGGGCTCGACCCGCGAGTGGAGGATCGAGCGGGAGATCGCCCGGGAGACCCAGCGCCGCGCCGAGGCACCCCCCCCGCCTTCGGACGACGCCCCGGCGCCTCCAGCGCCTCCGGTCCGGGTCCGCCCCGAGGAGGTGAAGGACCGCGTCCCTTCCCCTCTGGGGCCGTCCGTGCTCTACGCCACCTTCGCGCTGGCGGGCCTCGCGGGTCTGAAGAAGAGACCTCCACCGGCCCCGCCGGAGTGTGTGCCTCCGGGCGTGCCGATCGGGCTGGCCCTCCTTGCCGCCGCGGTTGTGGCCGCGTTCCGACTTCTGGGCTGAGGCGGCCGTAAGCGGGAGAGGAGAACCCACACGAAGCCGATCATCCTGGCCGTCCTGCTCGTCCCATTCGCGCCCCAGGGGGAGGCCCGGAAGGCGTCGGGCACCGGGGGCGCCGACGACGCTGCCTTCTAGGCGCTGTCAGACCAGGTGCCCCGAGAGGAGGCGGCCTCCGGCATCCGCCGGGACGGGGCCCGCCCGGCCGGGGGCCAGCGACCCGAACCCGGGCCTCGACCCCCATTCCCGGGATTCCAAGCCGCCGGACCGGCCTGGCGGGCGTATATCCCCCCGGCTTCCCGGAGCCGGTTCCCGATTCCTCCGG
>Ga0222749_10000944_pt1 | contig 15909 bp, 12 predicted proteins | sample IncBWH2Mmetat_FD_197234 | JGI IMG/M metagenome (GOLD analysis project Ga0222749, IMG submission 197234) | Metatranscriptome of lab incubated forest soil microbial communities from Barre Woods Harvard Forest LTER site, Petersham... | ecosystem: Environmental > Terrestrial > Soil > Temperate... | reverse complement strand
GATCTCGGGGTGCGGCCCCCAGGCGGCCAGGAGGAACGCGAGGGGAAGGGCGGCGAGGCGGTGCATCACCTAATGAACGCTCTCCTCCGGCATCCCTTCTCACCCGTGAAGGAGGAGCGATCCCAGGACCGATCCCGCGGGATCCTCTCCCGGAACCGGGAATTCACGGTTTGGGATGGCACAGCCGGCATTCATGCGTTAGATAGATGATCGGGGCCATCAGGACCGTGCCTCCCAAAGGATTGGCCCAGTTCCCGCGAGTGCTCGCGGAGTTCCTTCAAGGCTGGGAGTTTGGGCCGCCCGACGGCCACCCCGGAGCCGACACGGGAGGAACCCCGCCCCGCTTTCCTGGCCAGAGCCACCCCCTGCTTGCCCTGGCCCCTTCACGGTCGGACGAGGAGGATTCGATGCTCAACCCGATCCTGGTTCCACTCGACGGCACGCCCCAGTCCCGAAGTGGTGATTCCGCGCCCGCGGAGGCCGGCGCCGGCACGAGCCCGCGAGGTCACCCAGTCTGGCGCGGAACCGCTCGAGGTCGGCTCGCTCATTCCCGGAAACCGGCTGAATGGGAAATCGTACATAGCGACACGGAAGGCGGCTTCGAGAGAGGTGTGGCGATGTTGAAGTGGCTGGTGGAGTTGTTCAAGGGAGTCGCGTACCGGGGAAGCCCGTCTCCGGACAGCGAACGGCTGTCCATGCTCAAGGAACGCAGGCGGTTGGCGGAGATACTGGCTTCCTACGAGGAGTTTGGATTCGACGCCGAGTCCGAGGGTTGCAAGGATCGCCTCCGGAGGATCGAGGGGAGGATCCGGGATCTCCGCGGCAGGCCGGAAACCCCTCCGGCGGCGCCGAGACGGGGTAGCGAATGAGAGGAAAAGTGCACGTCTTGAGAGGCGGAGCGCAGCGACGCTCGCTCGGTGTCCTCTTTCCCGAACTGGAACTGGATTGGACCGCGGACGAGGAAGAGACCGGTCGCGGGCCTTTCTCCAGGGACCCCTGGATTCACCGAGGGTCCGGGATCCGGATCATCGGTCGAACGCCGCTTCCGTACTCACCTGGGGATGACCCTCCTCCGGATGCGGCCTGAGGTAGGATGGATGCGGGATCGGGGTCAGGAAGGGAGATGAGGGGGATCCCTTCTGCGGGCCCGGGGGAGAGGCCGATCCGCATGATGGAGGCTGTGCAAGAGCGCCGGATGGATGTTCCCCTGATGGACTCCGAAGGGGTTCCCGTCGTCTCTCCCGGTCCGGAAGGAGAGGGTCCGTCGGCAGCCCGGGCAACGGACAATTTCTTGGAAGATGGAAGGGGATGGCGAGTATAATAGAGGTGCAGGGTTACTTGGCTCTCCGCCATGTGCGCTCGCACTGGGAAAGCCGTATCTTGGCCCTGTCCGTGCAGCCGTGCTCCTTCTCCCCCTTGAGCTCCATCAACCGGTCAGTCCGGATCTTGGGCCGACCCAGTTAGGAGGCCTCGCGATGGTCGAGAAGTCCCTTACGGTCCTGTTTGGCGATGCGGACCTGGAGCGGAGCAAATACCTCCGCACGAGGCTTCAGGAGCAGGGCATTGGCGTCGACGCCGCCCAATCCTCCCACGACCTCCTCAAGCTGGCCGAGAAGGAGGATCCCGACGTCGTCGTCCTGGACGACCGGCTTGAGTTGATCGGGAGCCAGGTCTTCATCAGCCTGCTCAGGAGGCACTGCCCGACGACCCGGATCATCCTCCTCATGCCCGAGGGGACCCATCCGGATCGGGAGACCTTCCGTCATCTCGACCCGGTCTGCTGTCTGGTGCGGCCCATTTCTGACGGGGACCTGCGGGTGGTGATCACCGCCGCCCTCAACGGCGTCGTCCCGCCGGGCGAGGGGAGGCCGCCCGTCATCCTCTGCGTCGACGACGACCCGCTTTTCCTCAGGAGTCTGGTCCGCATCCTGCGCCGCCCGGGCTATGCCGTGATCTCCTGCAGCAACCCGGAGGAGGCCCTCGAGGCCATCCCGATCCTTCAACCCGACCTCGCCTTCATCGATGTCCTGATGCCCGGCATGAACGGCCTCGATCTGGCCTCGGAGATCCGGGACGACTACGGCGACGAGTTCCCGCTCGTCCTTCTCAGCGCCCGGACCTCGGACCGCGAGATCTCGGACGGCTACCGGTCCGGGGCCGCCACGTACATCACCAAGCCGTGCGAGCCCGAGTCGATTCTCCGCGTCGCCGAAGAGTTGATCCCGCGCGCCAGGAAGGGAAGGAAGGGGTCTCTCCGGCCCACCCGTGAGCCCAGGAGGGAGTGATGATTGCGAAGGAGCAGTCGGTGTCCTCGGTACCCGCGCGGGCCGGGAGCCCGGCGGTCCTCGTGGTCGACGACGAGCCCGAGATCCTGGAGGCGCTCCGTCGTCTCCTCCGCAGGGAACCCTATGAACTCCTGACGACGGAGTCGCCCTCTCAGGCCCTGGAGTGGATCCGCCAGGGACGGATCGACCTGCTCATCGCCGACGAACGGATGCCCGGGATGCGGGGGACCGATCTCCTCGAGCAGGTCCGGGATTGCTCCCCCGGGACGGTCCGCATCATCCTGACCGCGTACCCGGGGAGCGCCACCCTCGACTACGGACTTTCCCAGGCGGTGGAGTGGCTGATCAGCAAGCCCTGGAACGACGACGCGCTCCGGCTCACGATTCGACAGCTTCTTGAGGACCGGCACCCCAAGGCAAGGGCGTCGAACGCGCCCCGGCGAAGATCTCGCTCAGGCAAACCGGGGTCGGCCCCGCCCCTCAGGTGGAGCGAGTCCCTGGCCGATTTCTGCCAGCACGCCGCATTCCCCCTGCAGTTCGTGGCCAAGGACGGGGTCATCCTCTGGGCCAATGAGGCGGAGGCGGACCTGCTCGGATATCCCCTCGAGGACCTGGTGGGCCGTCGGATCACGGACTTTCATCCCGACCCGTCGGTCGCCGAGGATCTCCTGGGCCGGCTCTCCCGTGGCGAAGGGATCCGAGGCTTTTCCGTCCGGCTCCGGCGCGGGGACGGGACGATCCGCGATCTTACCCTCGATTCGGGCCTCCTCGGGCCCGACGGCAGATTTGTGCACTCGCACGGTCCGCTGGCCGAGGGGGGCCAGGAGAAGAGCCGGGAGGACCTGGAGGAGGAGATCGAGCGGCGAACGCGGGAGCTCCGGGAGGTCAATGCGGACCTTCTCCGCGAGATGGCGGAGCGGAACCGGGCGGAGGATACCCTGAGGCTCAATGAGGTCCGATTCCGCCTTCTGGTGGAAAGCGTGACCGACTACGCCATCTTGATGCTTTCGCCCGAAGGCGTGGTGGTGAGCTGGAACATCGGGGCCGAGAGGATCAACGGATTTAGGGCGGAGGAGATCCTTGGCCATGCCTTCTCCCGGCTCTACACCGCTGAGGATGTCGTGGCCGGGAAGCCCCAGGGCCTTCTGAGGGTCGCCGCGGAGGACGGGCGCGTCGAAGACGAGGGGTGGCGGGTCAGGAAGGACGGCAGCCGCTTCTGGTCCAACTCGGTCCTCACCGCCGTCCGGGACGCCAACGGAAGCCTGCTTGGCTTCTCGAAGGTGATGCGGGACATGACCGAGCGCCGGAGGGCGGAAGAGGAGCGCGCCCGCCTCAACGCGCAGATGCTCCAGGGGCAGAAACTCCAGGCGATCGGCCAGCTTTCGGCGGGCATTGCGCATGAGATCAATAATCCCGTGGGCTACATCCTGTCGAATCTCAACACGATGGGCGAATACTGCAAGGACCTGCGCCGACTGTACGCCCAGGCCCGGGCGGCCGCGGCGGCCGCGGAACAGGGGCGGGAGCCCGCGGCGCTCCTGGCGGAATTCACGCGAATGGATCGGGAGGTCAAGGGCGACGTCATGGCGGACGACCTCCACGAGATCGTGGCGGACTGCTCCTTGGGAACCGAGCGGATCCGGGACATCGTCCGGAGTCTCCGGGAGTTCTCCCACGTCGACGAGAAAGAGCTCAAGCCCACGGATCTGAACCGGTGCCTGGAAGATGCGCTCCGGATCTGCTGGAACGAGCTCAAGTACAAGGCCGAGGTGAAGAAGGAGTACGGCGACCTTCCTCTGGTCCCCTGTTATCCGCAGCGTCTGGGCCAGGTGTTCATCAATCTCCTGCTGAATGCCGGCCAGTCGATCTCGAAGAAAGGACAGGTGTTCCTCGCGACCGGGGTGGAGGGCGGGGAGATCGTCGTCCGCGTGAGGGATACGGGCTGCGGAATCTCGCCCGAGGATTTGAGGAAGATCTTTGAGCCGTTCTTCACCACGAAGGCGGTCGGCTCCGGGACGGGGCTCGGCCTTCACGTGGCCTATAAGATCGTGACCGCGCACGGAGGGAAGATCGAGGTCAAGTCAAAGGTCGGGGAAGGGACGGAATTCTCAGTCCGGCTCCCCTTGTCCGGCCCGAAAGCGGGATGACCCCGGGCGGAGCCGCGGTCCCTGGGAGCGGGACGCGCGGCCCGGTTTGTAAGGAGGTCGTTATGATGGGGACCGAGCGGACACCGGCGCGCCTGAGGCCCTTGAACGAGTGGCACACCGTTCTGGTCGTGGATGACGATCCGAAAACCCTGTCCGCCCTTCGCCGGGAACTCGACCGGGAGCCGTACGACGTGGTGACCACGGAGCGGCCCGTCCTGGCGCTCGAGTGGCTGGGGCGGAAGGACGTCAGCCTGGTCATCAGCGATCAACGGATGCCCGAGATGGAGGGCGACCTCTTCCTGGAGGGAGTCTGGAAGAAATCCCCGGGGACGGCACGCCTCCTCCTGACGGGATACCCGGAGTCGGTGAAGGCCATCCCTCTGTCCCGCCGCTGTCTCCTGAAGGTGCTCACGAAACCCTGGGACTCCTGGCAGCTCAAGACGACGATCCGCGAGTTGCTCTCCGAACGGGAGGGAACGACGGGAGAGGCCCGGGTGGAATGAGCCGGCTGATTTCAGAGGTGGACCATGAAGTGCACCGAACCGCTGATCCTGTGCGTGGATGACGAATCCCCGTACCTTCGCTCCCTGGAACGGACGCTCGCCCGTCACGGCTATCGCGTGCTGGCCTGCGCTTCGGCCTCCGACGCGCTTGAGACGGTGTCGAAGGTTCGGCCCGCCCTGGCGGTGGTCGACATCATGATGCCGGGGATGGACGGTCTCGAGCTGACCCACCGCCTGTCCCACTGGGACGGCGGTCCGATTCCGGTCGTCCTCCTCACCGGGCTCGTATCCGAGGAGACCCGCTATCGGGGCTTTGCTGAGGGCGCGAGCTACCTGGTCGAGAAGCCGTGCGAGCCGGCGAGACTCCTGGAGGTGGTCGACTACTTCGCCGGGGACCTGGATGCGGAGGCGCGGCGGAAGCTCAAGGAGCGCCTGTGAGGCGCCGGGTGATCGTCGGGCCTGAGGAGCCTTCGGAGGCGCCGCCCCACCCCGCCGGACCCGCGGACCTGCGGGTCGACGGCGAATCGGCCGAGCGGGCGGCGCTCCGCCGTTCGCTTAGGAAGAGGGAGCGGGGTCGGGCCAGTTCGGACGAGAGTCTGTCGGGAGAGACCGGATGAACCGCATGATCGAAACCCACGTGGTCCTCTGTGTGGATGACGAGCCGGCCATCCTGGCCGCTCTAAGGCGGTCGCTCCGAAACGAGCCCTACGAGGTCCTGACCACGGACCATCCTGACCGCGCGCTCAAGTGGGTGGATACCCGCGAGATCAGCCTGGTCATCTCGGATCAGCGGATGCCCGGGATGCTCGGGACGGACCTTCTGGAGGAGGTGGGCCAGCGCTCTCCCTCCACGGTTCGGGTCATCCTGACCGCGTACCCCGGCAGCACGGCGTCCAGACCGGGGCTCCGGCGGGGGACCGATTGCATGATCAGCAAGCCGTGGGACGGCGGGATGCTTCGAAGGACCATCCGGCAGCTCCTGATGGACCGCGAGCTGGCCGATTGGGACCACGAGATGGCCGGCGGGCCCTGAGGGGGCCCGGCGGACGGAGGTACTGGATAGGAGGGAGTCATATGAGTCAGCCCCCCCCCGTGGTCCTGCAGGTGGACCGCAAGCTGGGTGAGACCCGGCCGCTAAGAACGGAATTGCGGAAGCGGGGCGCGAAGGTCTTGATGACCGACTCGCCCGAAAAAGCGATCGAGCTGGCGCGTCAATCCCCTCCCGACCTCCTGGTGCTCGACGACGACACGGATCCGGGATCACCGGTCGATCTCACCGAGTTCTTCCGATCCACCTACCCTGAGGCCGAAGTGATCCTCCTTTCCTCCCGTCCGGAGGACACGACGCGGGGAATCGGCATGGGTCTTCTCTTCCACGGCCTCCGGCCGGTCTCCTCGACGACCCTCCTGGACCTGGCCCAGGGGGCGCTCCAGGGAAGGCTGTCGGAACCCGGCCGGAAGGAGAAGCCCAGCCCTCTGGTGATGTGCGTCGACGACGACCCCGCGGCCTTGAAGTCCCTGGCCCGCATCCTGGGCCGCCACGGCTACCGGGTGGCGACCTTCGAGGATCCCCAAGGGGTCCTTGGGGCGATCCCCCGGATCGGGCCGGACGTCGCCGTGATCGACGTCCTCATGCCCGGGATCGACGGTCGGGAGCTGTCGAGGCAGATCCGGGAGCAGTACCGCGGGCTTTTCCCGATCGTGATGCACAGCGCGCGGTCGACGGACGCGGACCGGGCGGCGGGTTTTCGCTACGGGGCGGACTACTTCCTGCCCAAACCCTGCGATCCGCACCAGCTGCTCGACGTGGTGGACTACTATGCCGACCAGCTGGATCCGGAAGAACGCCTCTTCCTGGAAAGCAGGATCTGAGACCCGACGGCATGAGCCACGCGAAGCCGGGGGGGGGTGAACCGAGCCGACCCGTGGTGGTCTGCATCGACGACGACCCTCCCGTTCTGGCCGCCATCCGTCGCCTCCTCAGACGCGAACCCTATGAGGTCATCACGACCTTGGATCCGCAGCGCGTCCTCGAATTGATGCGGGAACGCCCCATCCACCTGATCGTCGCCGACCAGCGGATGCCCCAGATGGCCGGGACCGAGCTCCTCAAGCGAGTCCGGGAGCTGTCGCCTTCGACCATCGGCGTCATCCTGACGGGGCACGCGGACCTGAGCGACATCGCCGGCGCGATGAATGATGGCGCGGTGGACCGGTTGATCCGAAAGCCCTGGAGCGATGAGGAGTTCCGCCGGATGATCCGGGAATTGCTGGCGGTAGGGAGAACCTCCGGAGTCGAAAGTCCGGCTCAAGTCGGGACGGGCGCCCCGGGGTTGGGGGGTGGGGCGTCGAACCTCCCCGCGGCGACCGTCAAACACCTGGAATGCCGGGGTCAGACGCCGGCGAGCCTCCTGATGGAGATATCGGAGGTTCTCTACGCTCCGGAAGGTCCGCCACATCGGCTGGTGATCGTGTTCGAGCATCTCCCCGACCTGGCGGGGTCGCTCAATGTTCTCATGACCGAGCTGGTACGGTTGATCGTGCGGTCGGGTGCTCGGGCGGCCCTCGTCGATGGGTCGGGAACGGCGGGAACCTTCCTCGAGCTGGTCGGGGGCCGGCTCCCCGTGGTGGTCTACCTGAGCGCCTCCGAGATGTCGGCGCCCAAGAAGCTCCTCGTGGTCGAGGACCACCTGGAGAATCTCGAGTATCTCAAGTCACTCATCGAGTCGGCAGGCCATGCGTGCGTCGCGGTGGGCTCGGTCGGAGAGGCGCTCCGCCAGCTGGAATCGTCGTCCTTCGATCTCGTCCTCCTCGACCTGGTCCTCCCCGATGCCGACGGGGTCGAGGTGGCCCGCTACATCCTGGAGAAGGGATTGAAGCTCCCGGTGGTGGCGGTCTCGGGCTATCTCGATCGCTGGGCGGACGAATCCTTCTCCCACCTGGGCATCCGGAGGCAGGTCTCCAAACCCTATCGCGCGAGGGAGATTCTTGACGCCATCCGTGACAGTTGAGCCGATCCGGGGCTCCCGGACCGGGATCCGGCTCCTTCTGGAAACCGTGCTCATCGCCGGAGTCTATTTCATTTCAGGAAAGCTCGGCCTGAAGCTGGCCCGGGTGCACGAGAGCGCAACGGCCGTCTGGCCCCCCACGGGGATCGCGCTCTCCGCCTGCCTCCTGATCGGAACGCGCGCCTGGTTCGGAGTCTTCCTGGGCGCGCTTTCGGTGAATCTGGCAACGTCGAGTTCGTGGCCCGCGTCGCTCGGCATCGCCTCAGGGAACACCCTCGAAGGCGTGATCGGATGCCTCCTCGTGAACCGGCTGGCGGGAGGGAGGAACGCCTTTGAGCGGCCCCGCGATGTCTTCATGTTCGCGCTCCTGGCCGCGATCCTGAGCACCATGGTGAGCGCGACGATGGGGGTGTCGAGCCTTTGGCTCGCGGGCACCGCGAAATGGAGCCACTTGGGATCCATCTGGCTGACCTGGTGGCTGGGCGACCTGGGGGGAGACCTCGTCGTGGCGCCCGTGATCATCGTCTGGGGCGTGAGGGCGGCCGGCCGATGGGACTGGACACGGCTCGTGGAGGGCGCCTGCCTCCTGGGAGTCCTTTTTCTGACGACGTGGGCGATCTTCGGCGGCCGACTGGACATCTCCTCGCGCCACTACCCCATCGACTTCCTCTGCATCCCCGCCGTCCTCTGGGCGTCCTACCGATTCGGACCCCAGGGGGCCGCGGTGTCCGTCCTCCTGCTCTCCTCGGTGGCCCTTTGGGGGACGCTCCGCCAGTTCGGCCCGTTTTCTCGAGAGGAGCAGAATGAGACCCTTCTGCTCCTTCAGGCCTTCCTCGGTGTCACCTCCGTGATGGCCTTCGTGGTGGCGGCGGCCGTCCTGGAGCGGCGTCACGCCTCGGCGGATCTCTCCCGGAAGCTGGAGGAGGTGGCCCGTCTTAATGTCCGACTGGACGAACAGAAGGAGGAGATCGCGACCTATCACACCCTCCTCACGCACGACATCACGAATTTCGCCACCGCGCTTCTGGGCCTCCTCCAGCGCCTCCTTCTCCAGGCGGACGGACCCCTCACCGCCAAGCAGGAGGAGCTGCTCCGCCGTTCGAACCGACAGGCCCTGGAGATGAACCGGATGGCCGAGAATGCGCGGACGCTGGTGCGGGTGCGGGAGAGGGAGCTGCCGGCGCCGGAGGACCGGCTGAGGGTCTGCGATTCCCTGGGCCGCGCCAGCCAACTCGTCCGGGACCTGCACTTCGACCGCCTGTTCGAAATCGTGGTCGAGTGTCCCGGCGACTTCGAGGTCGCCGGGACGCCGCTCCTCGAAAGCGCCCTGGTCAACCTCCTCGACAACGCGGTCCGCCATGGCCCCAGAAGCGGCCGATCGCTGATCAGGGTCCGCGTCGCGCGGGAGGGGGAGCGGCTCGCGATTGCCATCCGGGGGGGGACTCCGCCGGCACCCGACCGGATTCGGCAGCTCTTTGAGAGCGAATTCACCGGGAGGCGGTCCTCCTCGCACGGCATCGGCCTGGTGCTGGTCCGGGAGATCATCGAGCGGGCAGGCGGGACCCTTGGGGCCAGCACGGTGACCGAGGACGGGGGCGAGACGCTCGAGGTTAGACTCTCGCTTCCGGCGGTACCTAACGGCCAGCGCTCCGGTCGGGATGGATCCCCCCGGATTCCTGGAGCACGACCGTCTCTCTCCCCGGAAGACGGGGTGCCAGATCCAGCGGATCGTTGACCCGAGGTTCCCCCCGGGCCGGCGCCTGAAACGGCGTGGCCGGGCCTCGACCTCCGGGACGGGAGACGACGCGCCGGATCGGTGAGGGCATCCCGCCCCGCGATCCTCGCCGGCCTTGTTGAGGTTCGAATCCCGCGGACCTCATGCCCCAATCCATCCCCCTTCTCCCACGGAGTCGATCGGGCGATCGGAATGAGGGGAGCGCATGACCCGGATTGCCGAGCCAAGGAGGGAATGGCCATGGTGACCCAGCTGGAGATCGCCCGCCGGGCGGGGACGGATGCTTCCACCGTCAGCAAGATTCTCAATCGGAAACCGGGCAATGTCTTCAAGAAGGAGACGATTCGGAGGGTCTTCAAGATCGCCCGAGAGCTCGGGTACGACGTCGACCAGCTCAAGCATCAGCACCGGCGGGAACATCGGCGTCGGCCCGCCGATTTCCGGCTGGAACTCTCGATCTATCTGGCGGACGGAACTCTCTTTGTTCGCGGTACGGCGGTCATGCGGGACCTATCCCTTTCCGGCGCGCTTCTCTCCAGGATGAGGCTGTCTGCAACGAGCGGAATCCCGCTCGAGCCGCACACGATCGGCCTCCGTCTCCTCGAGGGGCCCCTCAAGGATCTTGAACTCCAGAGCAGGCCGGTCCGGTTTCTGCAACGGAAGGGCGTGATCTGCCTGGCGGTTGCCTTCGAGCGAGTCCAGGAGGCGGCCCTCCGGCGGCTCCAGAAAATCGTCTGAGGCGGGGCGCATCGCCGGTCGGTCAGGGAGACGCAGGACTCGCCTCCCGGTTCGAGAGCGGATGGGGATGCTTCCTCGAGTCGACCTCGCGGAGCCGGTCGAGAATCATTCCCCGGAGCTGATCGTTGTCCCACGGCTTCGGGATGACCTCCAGGAGCCCCCGTTCCAGGCACTTCAGGACGAGCGATTCGCCCGGGTAGCCGGTGATCATGAACCGGATGACCGACGGCGTGATCTCGCGGACGGACTCGAGGAACCGGATCCCGTCCATGGCGGGCATCCGGTAATCCGCGATCACCAGGCTCACCCCGCGGGTGCGGATCCACTCGAGGGCCTCGTCCGGGGCCTCGGTCGCCAGGAGTTCGAGGGGGTCGTTCCTTAGAAGCCGTGCGAGGGACGCCAGGATGCGCGGTTCATCATCCAGGAGGACTACGAGGTGCCTTCCCGCGGGACGGGACCGGGAGCTATCCATCCTCGGCGCTTCCCTTCGAGCCCGATCGGGCGGCTCGTTCGGCCAGGTGCTCCCGGATGGTTCGCTTGAGCGTCTCCCCGTCCCAGGGTTTGGCCAGGATGGTGCTCACCACGGCTCCGCTGGACCTCACCACCTCGGCATCCTCGGGATACGCCGTCAGGAGCACGCAGGCGGTTCCGGGGCTCTTCTTCGCGATCGAGGCCAGGAGCCGTGTCCCGGTCATTCCCCCCATGCGCTGGTCGGAGACCACGACGCCCACCGGCCTTCGGCCCACCCACTCGAGGGCCTGCTCCGGTTGGGCGGTGGCCAGGAGGGTGTACGGCTCCCCCTCGAGAAGTCGTCGGAGCGTCTTGAGCGTCGGTGCATCGTCATCGACCAGAAGGACGGCGTCCTTCCCGCGGGAAGCCGGGGGGGCGGAGGGAGACGGTTCCCCGGTCGCCTGGATCCCCGTCCGCCGGTAGGGAAGGCGTACTCTGAATTCGGTCCCGTTCCCCAAGGTCGAGTCCACCTCGATCGTGCCCTGGTGGGCCTGGACGATCTTGTGGACCACGTGGAGCCCGAGTCCCGTGCCCTGGCCCACCGGCTTCGTGGTGAAGAACGGCTCGAACAGCTTCGGGAGAATCTCCGGCGGGATTCCCGAGCCGGTGTCGCGGACCCCGACCACGGCCTGGCCGTCCTGCTCACGGAGGGAGACGAGGATGGTCCCCTTCCCCTCGAGGGCCTGGGCCGCATTGACCAGGAGGTTGACGAAGACCTGCTCGATCTGCTGAGGATGGCAGACGAGGGGGGGGAGGGGCGCGAAGTCCCGCTTCACCTCGGCCTTGTACTTGATCTCATTCCGGCACAGGCGGATCGCGCTCTCCACCAGCTCCGCCAGGGCCGCCGGCTTCCAGTCGCCCGGGTCGAGATGGGTGAATTCCTTCAGGCTTTTCACGATGTCACGGATCCGCTCCGCCCCCTCCTTGATGTCCCTCATGGCCTCGCCGAAGTCCCTGAGGAGGAACGGGGCGTCGACCTCCTCCCGGAGCCGCTCCAAGTCCTCCCGGGATCGGCCGGCCTTCGCGGTCGGCCGGACCTTCAGCGCCTGCTCGGTGGCGACCAGAAGGCGCTCGAGGTTCTTGAGGTAGTCCAGCCCCGTCACGCTGTTGGAGAGGATGTACCCGACGGGATTGTTGATCTCATGGGCGATGCCGGCCGCCAGCTGCCCGATGGCCTGAAGTTTCTGGCCCTGGAGCAGCTGAGCGCTCATGCGGCTGCGCTCCTCTTCGGCCCTCTGGCGCTCAGCCATCTGCTCGTGCAGCCGGGCGTTGGTGAGTGCGAGTTGGGCCGTCCCCTGCCGGACCTCCTCCTCCGCCGTCCGTCGCTCCGTCACGTCGATGAGGATCCCGTCGAGGTACTGGATCTCCCCGGTGCGGCCCGGAATGCACTGGCCCTTGTCGGAGATCCACCGGATTCTGCGGTCGCGGTGGATGATCCGGTATTCGAGAGCAAAGGGTCTCCGATCCCGGGAGGCCGCCTCCAGGGCCTTCGAATAGGGCTCCCGGTCTCCGGGAAGGAGGAGATCGGCCAGGGTGCGGCTTCGGTCGAGGAATTCGGCGGGGGAGTACCCGGTGATCCCCAGGATGGCTTCGCTCATGAAGTGGAGGTCCCAGGGAGTCATGGCCGTCCGGCGATAGAGAGCCCCCGGGATGTTCTTCACCAGGGTGCTGAAGCGGAGCTCGCTGGCCCGCAGGACTTCCCGGCTCTCGAACAAGTCCAGGAAGACCTTGACCTTCGCCTTCAGCACTTCGGGCATGAACGGACGGAAGAGGAAGTCCACCGCTCCCACGGAGTAACCCCGGACGATGTCCTCGGGGTTCGCATCGAGGGCGGTGACGAAGATGATGGGGGTATGGCGCGAACGCGGGCGTTTCCGGATCAGTTCGGCGGTTTCGAACCCGTCCATGTCCGGCATCCTGACGTCCATCAGGACGACCGCGAAATCGCGGGCGAGCAGGTGCCGAAGGGCCTCCTGGCCCGAGGCGGCCTTCACCAGGTCCTGGCCCAGGTCCTTGAGCACCATCTCCAGCGTGGCGAGGTTTCGCTCCCGGTCATCCACCAGGAGAATGCTCGCTCGAGGCTCCTGTCCTTCCGGGGAGATGCTTGGGGAGGGAAGCCGGTCATCGGCGGTTTCGCTCATGTCGAGCTCCATTTCTTCGAGGAAAGCCATACCCGGAGCAGGGAGAGGAGCCGCTCCGTGTTGACGGGTTTGGGGATGTAGTCGGAGGCCCCCGCCTGGATGCACCGCTCGCGGTCCCCCTGCATGGCCTTGGCCGTCAGAGCCACGATGGGAAGCGACTGGAAGGCCGCCATCTGGCGGATCTGGCGCATGGCCTCGTAACCGTCCATCTCCGGCATCATGATGTCGAGCAGGATGATGTCGATCGCCGGAGTCGCCCGCAGGACCTCAATCGCCTTCTTCCCGTCCTGGGCATAAACCACATTCATGTCGTTCTGCTCCAGGACGCTCGTGAGGGCGAAGATGTTGCGCATGTCGTCGTCCACCACGAGCACGGTCTTGCCGCTCAGGGTCGGGTGCTTCTGCGCGACCGTCTCGAGCATCCTGCGCCTCCCCTCGGAGAGGTCCGAGGCCGAGCGGTGGAGGTGGAGCGAGGTCTCCTCGAGAAGCCGCTCGGGCGAGTCGGCATCCTTGATGATGACGGCGCTGGCCGCCGCCCGGAGCGCCCTCACTTCCTCGTCGGTCAGGACCTTTCCGGTGTAGACGACGATCGGAAGGTGAAGGAGGCCGAGTTCTGCTTTGATCCTCTCGATGAGCTCGAGGCCCGACATCTCCGGAAGCCGGAGGTCGAGCACCATGCAGTCGAACGCGGCCGATCGCAGCGCGGCGATCGCCTCCGGGCCGGTCCCGACCGCGGTCACTTTGAGGTCGTCTCCCCCGAGGAGTTCGACGAGGCTGTCCCGCTGGGTCGGGTCATCCTCCACGACGAGGAGGCTCTTGTGGGGTCGCTCGATGTAGGCCTTCAACCGCCCGAGCGAGGTGGTGAGGTCCTCGGGCGTCACCGGTTTCCTCAGGTAGCCGAAGGCTCCCATCATGAGGCCCCGCTGGGCGTCATCGCCGCCCGAGAGGATCTGCACCGGGATATGCCTCGTCTCGGGATCGTGCTTGAGGAAGTCCAGGAGCGCCCATCCATCCATGTCGGGCATCCGGATGTCCAGGGAGATCGCCTGCGGCCTGAACTTGCGTGCCATGGCGAGGCCCGTTTCCCCGCGGAAGGCGATCAGCCCCTTGAAGCCGTGGGTCCGGGCGATGTCCAGGAGCAGTCGGGCGAAGGTGATGTCGTCCTCGACGATCAGGAGGACCTTGTCGCCGGACCCGAGGTTGGCCCGGTCGTCGGTGATGTCGTTGGGCAGGGGGACCATGAGAGGCTCGCCATGGGAGAGCGCGGTTCCCTCATCCCGGGGCACGCCCCTCCGCTTGAGGGGAGGGCCGTCGAGCTTCACCCGGACCGGCACGTGTTTGCGCGGGAGATAGAGGGTGAACGTGCTCCCCTCCCCGGGGGTGCTTTCCAGGCAGATCTCCCCCCCGAGGAGCTTGGCGACCTCGCGGCTGATTGAGAGTCCCAGCCCTGTACCCCCGTACTTTCGGCTGGTCGACGTGTCGGCCTGCTGGAAGGGCTCGAAAATGATCTGGTGCTTGTCCGGGGGGATCCCGATCCCGGTGTCCTTCACCGCGAAGAAGAGGACCAGGTCGCTCTTGTTGAGGACCTCGTGGTCGGCGCTCCAGCCCTTGCCGGCGACCCCCATGTGGAGCGAGACCTCCCCCTGGTTGGTGAACTTGAAGGCATTGGAGAGGAGGTTCCGGAGCACCTGCTGGACGCGCTTGGCGTCGGTCTCCAGGATCGGGGGAAGGTCCGGGTCGAGCTCCACCGCGAACTCCAGCTTCTTGCTGCTCGCCACGGGCCGGAAGCTGGCCTCGACATCGTCCTGGAGGTCCTTGAAACGCACGTGCGCCACCTCGAGGGACATCGTGCCGGACTCGATCTTGGAGAGGTCCAGGATGTCGTTGATGAGCGACAGGAGGTCCGTGCCGGAGGAATGGATCGTGCGCGCGAACTCCACCTGCTTGGCGGTGAGGTTCCCTTCCACGTTCTGGAAGAGCATCTTCGAGAGGATCAGGAGGCTGTTCAGGGGCGTGCGGAGCTCGTGGGACATGTTGGCCAGGAAGTCCGATTTGTACTTCGACGTCAGCGCCAGCTGCTCGGCCTTCTCGTTGAGCTCGGCGTTTTTCTGCTGGAGCTCCTGCGTGAGCGCCTGGGATTGCTTGAGCAGGTCCTCCGTCCTCATGGTCGCGGCAATCGTGTTGAGTACGATGCCGATCGACTCCGTGAGCTGGTCGAAAAAGGTCTGGTGGACCTCGCTGAAGCGCGTGAGCGAGGCCAGCTCGATGACGGCCTTGATCTGCTCCTCGAAGAGGACGGGGAGGACCACGATGTTCTCCGGTCTCGCCTCCGAAAGGGCCGACGTGATCCGGACCCCCTCGTTCCGCACGTCCTCGATGAGCAGCTTCTGCCTCTCGACCGCGCACTGCCCCACCAGGCTCTCCCCGAGCCGGAACCGCGGCTGGAGATCACGCGGGCCGGCATACGAGGCGACCAGCCGGAGCGGCTCCTCGTTCCCGGTCGCCTCCTCGAGCGAATAGAAGACGCCGTATTGGGCGCCGACGAGGCCGGCCATCTCGGAGAGGATCTGCTGCGACACGGTCTGAAGGTCGCGCTGACCCTGGAGCATGCGACTGAACTTCGCGAGGTTCGTCTTGAGCCAGTCCTGCTCGGTATTACGATCCGTCGTCAGTCGTAGGTTATCGATCATCGTGTTGATGTTATCTTTGAGCTCCGCGACCTCGCCGCGCGCTTCGACCTGGATCGAGCGGGTCAGATCTCCTTTGGTCACTGCCGTCGCGACGTCCGCGATCGCGCGGACCTGGTTGGTCAGGTTCGCCGCGAGCAGATTGACGTTGCCGG
>Ga0222749_10000942_pt1 | contig 15913 bp, 18 predicted proteins | sample IncBWH2Mmetat_FD_197234 | JGI IMG/M metagenome (GOLD analysis project Ga0222749, IMG submission 197234) | Metatranscriptome of lab incubated forest soil microbial communities from Barre Woods Harvard Forest LTER site, Petersham... | ecosystem: Environmental > Terrestrial > Soil > Temperate... | reverse complement strand
CGCCAACCGGGGCCTTCATGGCTGCCCAGGGACAGGTCCGTCCGATTCCCCCTTCTGGCGCGAAAGAGAGTCTCGAGCAGATCAAGCGCGACCCCACTTTCATCGCCTCGCGTGTTGATGATCCCAAGTTCACCTTCACCGCAAACGGCTCCGGGAAAGTCGGCAACGTCGACGCCAAAATCGTCGACGTCAATGCGGATGGCACGGCCCTCCGCTGGTATGTGGACCCGTCGCGCGGCGTCTTGCTGCGCGAGTCCTACACCGCCACCGGAAATTCCGGCCCGTTCCAGGGCGAGACCGATCTTTCAGAATGGAAGTCTTTCGACGGCGTGAGCTTCCCTACACGACATGTGAACAAGCAAGACGGCAAAGAGTCGAGCGTGGTGACCTTCACCGAGGTTCAAATCAACCCGCAGCTGGATCCGAAGCTCTTCGATAAGCCCGCCACCACCCCGCCACCCGCGCAGCAATGACGACCCCAGTGGAGCGACGGGCGTCCCCGCCCGTCCGCGTTTTGGTTTTCTGCAGCCGAGCTTCGAGTTCCTAGTCGTCCCTGCCTTTCTCCGCTTGCGATTGCCAGGTCAGCTTGAAAACCACCATGCGCCCGGTCTCCGAGGAGGTCGTTGTAAACAAGAACGGCCGCGTTTCCCAATGCTGATCGGCAGTAACATCCCGTCCCCACACGGAGAAGGTGAGTCCTTTTACCTGGTGAAAAGAGATCCCAACATCCAACCGGTTGTGCACCGGCACATCCTGAGCGACGTTGCCCGCAAACTGATAGCCGGCAATTCCGCCGTAGTGATATAGGCCGGAGTCGAAAGAGAGTCTCCTGCTCAAGTTCAGACGCGATTGAATGTTGAACTGGTGCCTGGGCGTATTGGCCACCGGCAAATTCAGCGTGTCATTGAGATTGACCGAATTGCCTCGTAATTCGGTCACACCCGTCGCAAGCTGCCAGCGCTTGATGGGCGCGACCTTGACGTAGAGCTCGGCTCCGTGCGTCTGGCCGCCACCTATGTTTTGCCATGGCACCGGAATCTGCACATAAGTAGGATTCTGGTGAACGATCGGCCTTCCCGCGACGCTCATCGGATTGCTCAGATTCACGTTCGTAAGATTGTCGTAGTGGTTGTAGAAGATCGTCGCATCCAGCGAAACGTGCTGGCTGGGATTGACGCGATAGCCGATTTCATACGCGCGCAGAGCTTCCGATTTCAGCTTGGGATTGCCCACCGCCGTCAGGAATGTAGGTATGGGACCGGGTATCTGTGCTAGTTGATAGTCCACTTCCATCTCATAACGGGCCGGCGTGCGCACCGCTCGCGAAACCGCGGCCCATACCGTGTGAACCGGTGAAGGCGTCCACACGCCTCGAATCTGCGGCTGGATTTCCACTCCCGTGTAGGTATTGTGCTCAAGCTTCGTTCCCGCAATCAGGCGTACCCGATCGGGCACTACCATGAGCTCGTATTGTCCAAACACGCCTGCGATGTTGGTCCGCTCCTCCGCCGGATTGGTTTTGAATGTGAAGCTTTGGTAAACCCGCGCCCCGCTGGTCCACTCGTTCGCGCCCAGGATCAGCGAGTGCCGCGGCCGCAGCTGCCAGTTGTGCTGCAGTTCGACGTCGCACGTGCTGCGCGCCTCGGTCGCAAAGCTGTCCCGATCCGTCCAATCGCAGAATCCCAGAATGTCCATGCTGGCGCGCTCGGAAAAGACATGCGACCAGCGCGACAGAAAGTGTCCCCCCTGGACCGTTGCAGAATCAAAGATAGAAACCAGCCCGGAGGTGGGAGTTCGATACCCGTGGGCCTGATTTCGGAATCCGCCGTAGTAACCCTGCCCCTCGACTGTCAGTTTGTCCTTGTCGGAAATCGTCCAGTCGGCCCGCACGCCCCCGGAGGAAAGATTCATGAAATCCTGTGCGCGCCCGCCTGTTGGTAAAAAGCCCGGCTCCCAGTAGCTCGCTTTTCCATAGACGCGATAGATGAGACTTTCATGCCGCCGGCCGCCGTAGCGCACGCTGGCAGTGTAGCCCTCATTCCAGCTCGCGGAACTTGCCACGGAAACTCCCTGGGTCTCGGCGGGCGATTTCGTGATGATGTTGATGACTCCATTGACCGCATTCGCGCCCCACAACGTTCCGCCCGGGCCGCGGATGATCTCAATCTGCGCGATGTCTTCCAGCGGAAAATCCTGCGTGTCCCAATAGACGCCGCCAAACTCCGGCGTGTACACGCTTCGTCCGTCAATCAGCACCAGCATCTTGTTATTGACGTAGTCGCTGAATCCGCGCGCGCTGACTGTCCACCAGTGACGGTTGATGGTGGCCACATAAAGCCCTGGCACCGTGCGCAGCGCTTCTGCGATGGAACTAAAACCACCTCGCCGGATGTCCTCCGCCGTGATCACAAAAATGGCCGCCGGCGCGTGCGCGAGACTCTCACTCTGCCTGGACGCCGAACTGACCTTGGTCTCGATGTTCATCAATTCTTCGAGACTAAGGTTGGCAAGGTTCACGGATTTCTTCTGCTGGCCGGCGGACGAAATCGAGTTTGCCGGATCAGGATTGTGGTCCTGTGCTTTGCACAGGCCTGCAAGAAAAAGACTGATAATAAATAAACTAATCAGGGTGAAGCGAATCCCGATTCGCCGACTCATCAGGAACTCCTGCGACGCGAGCCCTCATTCTCACTCGCATCCTGGGCGCGAAACTCCGCCCCTTCGTCTTTTATCGACAGAGTGGAGGATGTTCAGGAGTGTGAAAGCGTCTTCGCTGGAGCAGAAGTGCCGGCACGAAGGTACTGTGGCAATCGATTCCCAAATCTTGTCATTCCGAAGCCGAAGGCGGAGGAATCTGCGGCACCATGGAGTTCGAGAAGCGACATCGTGTCTGCTTCATCACAAGCATCACCGGGATGCCCTAGCTTGGCGGCGGCCACAGAAGAGGCTCGCGTTGGTTGAGACGCGGAACCTACCCGCATGGACCTTGCGGCGGACTGCGGTGAAAACCGACTGTGATGCGCAGGCAGATTCCTCCGCCGCGTTCGGCTTCGGAATGACAATGTACGATAAGCAGAGGCGATGGCCGTACCTGTCGCGAATGACAGGCTCGTAGGTCAGCCGTCCTGCTACTCGTAACTGTTCGCGCACGGCATGGATGGGGTGGTCTGCCCTCCCTGCTCCTGATTAATGAGCGATTCTTGCTGCAGAACGAACGACCCTTGCTTATTCACGTAATATTTCCAATCGAACAAGCCGATCCCGAGGCCGAGACTATAAACTTCCTTATATTGGCAATTGGCATAGTTCGAATCACAGCTGTATTTGTACGTGAAATATCGCGTCCTGGTCGGTCCGACATTGCCCACATTTACCCAGGTCGAAGCCGACACTGAATTTACGACGTAACCTAGCGGCTGCGTGAGGTAGGGCGCGCACTGCGAATATGATTGGAAGAACGTATTCGCAGCTGGAATTTTGAGGGTCGATCCCGGGTACCCGACAGGCACACATCGCCGCGACATCGGCAGGTCAATGTTAAATCTCTTGAAACTGGTCGGATCGGTCCAGCCCAACTCCGTCGACCGGTCGTAGACAAACTTGGTGTCGTAGATTTTGATGTCCCACGGATATCCGCTTAGGCTCTTCGTCCAGACGAAATAACCATTGGCGGCGTAGGTATTGTTGCCGTAATCCGGAACCACCGAGCTGTAAATGGGATTCGCATTCCCCGGGCCCATGTTCTCGTCCACGCGAGCGGGATAAGCCATCACGAAATAATTCAACATGTCCTCTGTCCCGCTCGGGCACGAGAACGGTTGGTTTTGAGACTGGGCAAAGACACACGCGCAGAAAACGAACGCAACGACATACTTCACTGCAATCCTCCTCCAGGCGCAAAGCCGGGGGAGGACTTCTCAGCGCGTGGAATTTTATTTGGGTTGGGTGGGACGGCGGAAATTCTACCTCAGTGAGAACTGTGATGAACGATTTTTTCTGCCTCGCAGCTCTTGATTTGCCAGCACCGTAGGGCGCACGACACAAGAACATCGCGGCCGCCGGCAGACGGGGTCAGTCGCCTTTTGCGCGTGGGAATCCGCTTCTAATTAAAAGATTTAGTCAGCCGCCGGGACCGCGCGGTGCATCGCGTGCCAGCGCGTCCCACCCGCTTCGTCGCACAACCGACCCTGCGCCGTCTGTCATCCAACGCACGGAGCTATAAGACCATCGATGCTCTCAAAAAGGAGATGAGTGATGAAACCGAAACTAGGCTCGCTGTTGTTGGGTTTGATGATCGTCATGCTCGGGTCCGCCTGGATGTTTGCGCAGGAGGCAAACAACGATACCAAATCGAAATCCAACACCCGAACCATCACAGGCTGCCTGTCGACGGAGCATGGTTCGAGTAATTCGAAAGAATTCCTCTTAACCGGGAGTGACGGCAGCACGTGGGAAGTGCGCAGCGACAGCGTGTCTCTCGCTGAGCATGTAGGACACACCGTGAGCGCCACCGGCGTGGTCAAGAATACGACCGCGCACAATATGAAGGAAGACGCCAAGGACGCGGCTGCCGACGCTCACATGAAAAAGGGCAACACCGAGCACGGGCACATGACCATCACCGACGTGCAGATGGTCAGCCGTTCGTGTGAGAAGTAAGCGCGCAAACCTGCAGCACTGATTACCGCAGTTCCTCGATCACGGGTTAGCCCCACGTCTCGAAAGGCGAGACATGGGGCACCCGCGACCGGACTTACAGGGCTTGCCGTAATCTGGATGGGCGTCCTATGCTTGCGCTTGAGCTTCAGTCATATAGGCGCCACTTCTCAGTTCCTCTGCTGCTCCCCGACCAGCGAATCCATTTGCTGCTCCAGCAGCGGGACAAATTCCCGCGCAAAGCTTGAGGTCATGTGATTGCTGTCCCGGTACACGACTTGCCCCGCAATGGTCGACTGACACACCGATCCCGGACAGAATTTCTCGGTAAAATCTACCAGCTTAGCGCCCGAAATGTCTTGGACAGCCGCGTTCTCGGCCTGCCGCGCATCGAGGTTCAGAGCATGGTCGCGGTAGATCACGCAATCCTGGGCGCCCCAGGCGTGCGCCGCCGCGCGCGACAGGCAGGTCGGCACATCGAAAGGTGCTCGTGGCACGTCTGCGATCACCAGCACCTTCAAATTGTGTCCATTTAGATAGGAAAGAGTGGAACGCAAGCCGTCTTTCCACTGCTCAGCCGAGACAGGCAGGCGCCCGGCACCAGCCATCGTTTGCTTACTCACCACGGAATCCTTCTCCGACAAGATGACCATGTAAGGTTTCATGGTTGCAATTCTTGTCAGTGCCGCTTCGCGCCATCGGGTGCATTCGTAGTCTTCGCGCTTCAGGGTAACGCTATATACGGTCACCCGCGCCGCGGGGCATGATGATTTAAGAAGCGTAACCAGTCGCAAACCTTTGGTCCGCGCGATCGCGTCAAATGCCGGAAACCAGTGCTCGGCATGCGAGTCGCCGAACAATATCAGCGCTGTGCGGCTGTCGCGATCGCCATACTCACACTGCCGTACGCGTGCTACTCCGGCCGGAGTTAGACAGTTCGCATCAAACAGAACACGGGTATCATGAGCAGCCGCATAAAAGGTCGCCTGCTCGCCTGTGCCTAGGGCGGAGACGGCTTTTTTCTGTACCAGTAGAGCGGCTGAGACTCCTATCAGAGGCACAAACAGCGCCAAGGTCAAAGACCACGCGGGCCGCGCTACCAGGAATGGACTGAACCGGATTGGCCTCTCGAGGAGGCTGAACATTATTTGCGCCAGGCCTAATGCAATCAGCGCTGCCAGGATCCGGCCACGCCAGACCAGGTTGGGGAAGCAGGCCTCCGCCGCGAGCAGGGCTGGCCAATGCCAGAGGTACCAAGAGTAGGATAGCCTGCCCAAGTGCTGCAAGACGCTTGTTCCCAGGAAAGTCTGGAGCGCCGTCTTCGCTCCGAGCGCGCCTGCCATCAATACCATTGCTGTTCCAGCAATCGGCATCATCGCCGCATACCCTGGGAAACTCATTTGCGGGGAATACAAACATCCGCTCGCCACCACCAGTGCGAGGCCGGCCCACCCCAGCGCCCCTACCTTTCGCGCCTGGCCGGTCAATTGCTCCCGTGACAGAAGGCACGCCAATCCGCCCAAAGCAAATTCCCAGGCTCGGGTCGGAAGGCTGAAAAATGCCCACGGTTGCCGAAAGTGCGTGAGCCAAATGCACACTGCGAAGGAAAAAGCGCACACCCCCGCAAGTATGAGTGCCAGCCGGCGGCGTGATTTCAACCGAGTCATAGTCAGGACGATCAGCACCGGCCAGAACAGGTAGAACTGTTCCTCGACCGCTAAGGACCAGGTATGCAAGTACGGATTCAGCGCAGAATCACGCGCAAAATAATTTGCGGCGTCGCGCATGAACATAAAGTTACTGGCGTAAATCGATGTGTACGCCCCCCACTTGGCGTAGCTAGCCAGTTCGAGCGGCGAATAGACGAACCAACCCAGCAGCAGAGTGCTCACCACTACGAATCCCGAGGCGGGCAGCAAGCGGCGCACCCGGCGCGCGTAGAAATTTCGGAAACTGAGCTTCCCGGTACGCTCGATCTCTTTCACGATCAATCCAGTGATCAGGTAACCGGACAACCCAAAGAACACGTCTACCCCGATGAAACCGCCCTGAAAACCAGGGACTCGGCAATGAAACAACACCACCAGGAGCACGGCCACGCCGCGCATGCCCTCGATATCCGGTCGAAAGCTGTGCTCTGCGCTGCGAGGCCCGTTCATCGCCGAAGACATAGGGCAGATCACCTCCTTAGGGCTCTTCACAGAGATCGCGTCAACGGTTGCCCGCTTTGAGTAGAACTCCTCCCGCGGGTCCCTCGATGCACTTCCCTAGCTTAGCTCACATCACCATCACCGACGTCCAGATGGTGAGCAGCTCGTGTGAGAAGTAAGCCGGCAAATCTGCAGCGCTGATTACCGCAGTTCCTCGATCACGGGTGCTCCCACATTCGAAAAGCGCGAGACCCGGGCACCCGCCTTTGGTGGAATTCAACTGATCCAAACATTCAGCTCCGAGGCGAGCTGACCTGGGCCACCCGCCGGGGGCGTTACAAGTCCCGCAGTTCGTCCCCTCGTCTTCACCAGTCGGTCCCGTTCGTATGCCGGCTACTCTCACCGCCTGCAAAGCGGACAGATCATGTGCTATCTCAGCCGGGCATATATGATGTGCGACCGACACTGTCCGCACAGCCTGCTTGACCACGCCCCCAGAGCTTCGTAACATGCCCCCGTGCGATTCGGCGGCCCGTGGCTGAACGCTGCCGCGGTGTAACGCCCTTCTCCCTGAGCACAGCATTCTCAACGGAGGACGTTAATGGCAAAGTTCTGCACGAGTTGCGGTAACCCAATGGCCGAGGGCGCCCGCTTCTGCACCAGCTGTGGCGCCGCCGTTCCCGGACAACCCGCGCCTCCTGCTTCCCCAGCAACCCCGGTGCAGGTTGCTCTGGTCCAGGCTGGGTCACAACCGGCCGCTCCGGCTCCAGCCTATGCACCCCCGGCGGTCCCCGCTCCCGGCGGCAATGCCGTCGTGAAGATTCTCTTCGGCGTTCTCGCCGTCATTGTCTTCCTTGGACTGCTCGCTGCCGGCAGTTGCTTCTACGTCGCCTACCGCGTCAAGCAGAAGGCCACCCAGTTCAAGGCCGAAATGGGCGCCAATCAGACTCCCTACCGCGGCCGCCGCGACCCCTGCGCCAAGCTCTCCGCAGGCGAAGCCCGCGCCGCCCTGGGCCAGGCCATCACCTCGATCGAACAGCGCGGCAACGCTTGTGTCTACCACTTCGGGGCGGGGAAAGAAATTCCCGTCGAGTACACCTGGGAAGGTGGCGCAATGGCTTTCAAGCTTTCCCATGACGCCATGAGAGTCGTCTCTGGCATGGAAACTTTCACGCCCCTCTCCGGTCTGGGTGACGAAGCCTACCTGGAGCCCATGGCTTCGGGCCTCATGATGCGAAAGGGCGACGTCATGGTGAACATCGATATGCGAGTCGCCGACCTGAATGCCGACGCTGCCAAGGCCCTGGCCGCCGGGATCGCTAGCCATCTCTGATGTTGCACGGAACTCGTGGGCAGAGATGAGTAAACCACCGAAGCAGGTCGGTCAGTGTGACTGGACGCGAGGGTGGACGCGGCGGCTGGCCGGGAAGCGCAACCTTGAGGGAGGCGAACTCGGGCAGGTAGTCGCACACGGCATCGTAGAGATGAAGCTTGCCATCTTCAACGAGGCACATGAGCGCGGTCGCAGTAATCTCTTTCGTGATGGAGCGCATGTCGAAGATGGTCGAAGTGCGCATGGGGAGCTGACGCTCCAGGTCCTGCGAACCGAAAGCTTCCAGGTAAACGTCGCGTCCGGCATGGGAAATGAGGGCAACGATTCCGGCGACCTGGCGGGTGTCGATGAACTGTTGAAGCTTTGCCGTAAGTGCTGCGGCGGCGGACTTTGACGCAAACAAGCGGGCCGGGAGAGAGATGAAGGTTCCGCCTAACAGGCGAAGGACTTGGCGACGCGTGTGGCGATGGCCGAGCACAGCCAAGTTTAACTTACGATATTGCAGTCTAAGGATTCGTAGACGCAAAGTACGCCCGCTCTTAGTCTCGATTGCATCAACGAGAACCAGCGTCTCGGTGATCCAGCTTGCATCGCCTCGATCCAGGGGAGTATTCTTCGAACCAAAATTCCATCAAGTGAAAGGAGTCGATCATGTCACTTGACACCTTCGTTGTCCTCGCAAACCAATACAACACCGAAACAGATGCTTTAGCCGACTACGATGCTGTCCGCAAACTGTATACGGATACCGGGATCATCGACACCTACGATGCAGCCGTGCTAACCCGTAAATCGAACGGAAAGGTCGAGATTGTCAAACGCACCGAGGAGCCGACTCGTCAGGGTGCGGCAAGAGGATTCGTGGTCGGGCTTGCGGTTGGGGCAGTGATCGCCTTGTTCCCGGCGGCTGGTATTGGGCTAGCAGCGGGTCTGCTCGGCGGCGGAGCTATCGGTGCTGGCGCCGGTGCAGTAGCCGGGCACGTGGTCGGCGGGATGAAGCGATCCGATCTGAAGGATCTTGGCGAATTGCTCGACGATGGTACGAGCGGCCTAGTGGTGGTCGCGGCTTCCGACGTCGAAGCGAAAGTCGAAGCTGCCATCACTCGGGCAAAAAAGCGCGCAAAGGCACAGTTGCAGGCCGACACCGATGCGCTTAAGAAGGACATCGACAATATGAGGGCGGCGTAGTTGTACACCGATCCGAGCTGACATAAAATGTTTGCCACCCCGTTCGACCCCTCGGTGCTCGGGAGCAAAGGGGCCGACTCAAGGGTCGTCGCTTAAATCATTCACCTCTCCATTTCTCTCAACCCATCGGGTCCGATCGCGATCCGGCGAAGCAAAACAAACAGCACGCAAACCAATCGGGGACCGAGTCAATAGGCAAAGGCCGTCTACGATCTGAATCTCCAGCTCAGCGGTTGTGAGCAGGGGATTCGGTACACGATCACCACTCCGTTCGAGATTTTCGCGTTGTCGTCCGACAACGCATACAGGAGATGACTCATGGATCGTATGCTAGTAGTGGTTTTCCCCAACGAGAGCAAGGCGTATGAAGGAAAAAGAGCTCTTCAGCAGTTGGATTCCGAAGGAAGCATCAGCGTCTACGCCTACGCCGTGCTCACAAAAAACGCGGACGGAACAGCATCCGTAAAACAGGGAGATGATGTCGGTCCGATCGGGACTCTGGTCGGCACATCTCTGGGAAGTCTGATCGGCATTTTGGGAGGGCCAGTGGGCGTCGCAATGGGTGCAGCTGCCGGGATGGCCGCTGGCAGCGCACTAGACGTAAACAACGTTCGTGTCGGAACCGATTTTATTGACGACGTCCAGAAAGTCTTGGTGCCTCCGAACGTAGCAGTTGTTGCGGAAGTCGACGAAGAGTGGACCACCCCGGTGGATACGCGTATGGAGGCGATCGGCGGGAACGTTTTTCGACGCTCTCTTTCCGAGGTTAGGGACAAAGTTGACGATGAGGATATGGCCGCCATGAAAGCCGATCTCGCTCAGCTTAAAGCCGAGCTAGCTAAAGCTCATGCGGACCGGAAGGCAAAACTCCAAGAACAGGTTAACCAGCTCGATACAAAAATCCAAGCTCAGTTGCAAAGGGCGAAAGAGAAACGTGATGCTGCGCAACGTAAGGCGCAGGCAAAGGTACAGGCACTTAAGGCAAAGGCCGACACGGCGAAAGCAAAGGCGTCGTAGACCGATAGACGGGCTATCCAAGGGGGAGGTCGAGATGGCCTCCCCGTTTTTGAAAAATCCGAAGCATCCTGGGCGGAGTGGCCATCACCATGTCTTCATTATTTCTTAATTCGTACTTCTGTGAATCAACCGCACGGCCGAACGATGCTCAAAGGAGGAACGAACAATGACTACCGCTGACCGATTTTTTGGCCAGCATGATGGTCTCCAACCCGTTTGCTCATGCAAGTGAAGGTTTGAAGCTGTGCTCGATGTTTACGAAAGGAAGACGACGATGCCAGTCTTACGCTTGTCGACATGCGGTTTCAGGATCCTTCTGCTGTTGGCGATGTTCGCCGCCACATCCATGGCTCAGGCTCCCACTCCCGAACCGGTGACCGATCAGGAGACCGAACTCGGACAGGCGGTATACAAACAATTGCTGGACAAGAGAGAGATCACTGAGTCTTCCCCCTTGTACGACAGTCTGAAACCAGTTGCGGACGCAATAGCGCGAGTAGCTCAGCCGCGCTACCCCCATCCCTTCAAGTTTTTTCTTGTGCACGAAGCGCAGCCCAATGCGTTTGCCACGCCAGGAGGCAACGTATACGTCGTGGACTCGCTTCTGTATTTTGTCAAGAACACCGAGGAACTAGCTGGAACGCTTTGTCACGAGGTCTCTCACACAATCCATCGTGACGGGGTGGCTTTGATGGTGAAAGAGCAGAAGATTCAGGAGCGTGAAGTGGCTGCGGCAATCTTGCTGGGACCGACGCGAGCTCACATTATTGCAATCGCCCTGATAGGAAAACTCCACCAGCTGGGATACTCACGTGATGCAGAATCGAAAGCCGATGTCACGGGTTCAGACATTTGTGCCGAGGCAGGTTTTAACCCTTGGGGATTGGCCTGGCTGTTTCAGGATTTTCAAAATGCCGAAACCAGCCAGCTCCCACAGCTTTTGTCAGACCATCCTGCCAATGGCACCAGGATAAGGACACTCGAAAGACATTTTCAAGAGAATGCTTCGACTTTTTCGAAGTTCAGTCGCGACCCAAAATCTGCAACCCCATTCAGCGTACCGAAAGACGCACCTGAGGTTTTCTTGCATCCAGACACCAAGGGGGAAAACTAGCATTGGATAGATCGGGCTTGATTCTTCAGCCTCTCTTGCGACGAAGATTTCGTTTCGATGTCCACCAACCAGGCCGCTGTTGACATCAGGCGCGATTACACACATCCTCTTGCGCTGCGCGGTCCGAACCGACTAGGAAAGTAGGGGAGGGAGCATTTTGCGTCCCTATACACCTCCCCGGCATTGACGTGACCCACGCGGCTTTGCGGCTGGCCCTTACAGATAGCTTGGGAGGATTCGCTTTCGATCCGATCAAATTCGGGGACATACAAATTCTACGCGCTGAAGCCTGAAGCTGGCTATCCGGACACAAAGTTCGAAATCTATGTGGAAAGCTATCACAAGGCAACAGCAACGATCTCGCCCACGTCGCCAAATGCCTTCGTAAAGATTGTCGTGGGACCCAAGGCAGGAATTGTAAAACTTAAGGTCGTGGACAAACTCACGCGCGCTGCCGTTCCTAACGTCGTGAGCGTGCGAAAGGAATTCCTCGGCAGCCGTTTTAAATTTCGGTACGGTGTCGTAGGCACGGGAGATCATGGCCCGCAGCGCTTCGAGTACCGTGGGAAGATCGGTGTTGAACTGTCCAACCGCCTTGCGAAAAGCCTCAATTTCAGGACGCTCAGGTCCCTTCCCGATGTCATCATTTCCGATCTGAATATGCCTCGGATGCCCGGTTTTGAATTTCTGGCTGTCGTGCGCCAGCGGTTTCCGCACATTGCCACGATTGCAATGAGCGGAGGGTACAGCACAGGCGAAATCCCATTGGGGATTTTGGCCGACGCTTTCCTGCAAAAAGGACGCTACACGGTCAAGGAGCTTTTCGAAGAAGTCGCCAAGCTGTTAGCCGCTTCTCCTATCAGGTCGGAAAGAAAGAAAAGTGACATTGCCCCACTCTTCGTGCCGAGAGATCGTGCGGGATATCTGATAATCACCTGCCCCAAGTGCCTGCGTCCCAACAAACTGGAAGCGATGAGTTTGAACGGTGGAATTCACCAAACGATTTGCCAGTCATGCAGCATGCCGGTGAAGTTTGAGATTAATCACGAAATCGAGCCGTTGATTAAACGCAAACACGTCTGAGTAGTGTCTCCCCCTCGGCGTGATTAGATCGGTTTCTTAAGCGAGGGGTGGCCGTCACCGCCTCGCAGCTTTGTCTCTACCAGCAATGCCAATACCGTCGCGGTACTGCGAACATTCCCGGCGATAGAAATGAGTGCTTCCGATACGGGCGGATGATGTTCCGCTAGTCCCTCAATGCGATCACCCGCCAGATTCAGTTGGTCAACTTCATTCAAAATCGCGTCAAAAGCCATGGGTTTGCCTCTTTCTGTAGGAGGCTAAGGAGAGGGAACTTCAGATGGACTGCTTAGTTCAGAGGATCTGAAAGAGGAGAAAGGTGGAAACCACCCCTAGATTCATTCTACTCTCCGGAACTGCGGAAGGGGGGAGTCATTCGTCCGTGAGTCCGAGCCCCCAAACGAGACCCAGGGGGAGCGGAGGTTGGAGGGCTTCTACTCCTTGGGCGAGACCACCTCGTGGGGAACAGTGGATAGCGAGTCGCGAGCAGGGATCGTGAGGCCAGCGAGCGTGTACTGCCCTAAGAGGCGGACTGTAGCCATGGCGTCGAAAGAAGTGGGTATCCACATCCCGTTTACATCTGCAAATTGCAGAGTGATATGAATATCCTTGATCCAAAAGGAAGGGCTTTTGGCGGGCACTCCTTCAATTCGGCGGATACGGAACGTCCTCGCATCAACCCAGATCCACCCGCGTAACAGATTCTTATCCTTCCGCTTCGGAACGATCCGCAAAACATGCTCGGGCACGACGCCGAACGTCTCTTCCCGAAGAAAAACGAAATCATAATTCGTCCGACTGATCTGGCTACCGAGTCCTTTCTTCGCCGACTGGGTTTCCCGGTCTAAAAGCTCGCGAACCATTTTTTCTCCGGATGAGTTCCCTCGCGCTTGGGTAATCTTGTATGTCTTCGTGGCGGGAGGTGCGAAAGTGATCTGCGCCATCACCTCAGAGGTCGGTTGCTTCTCATCGCCCCGGAACACTTTGTATTCTCGGATCACTTCATATGGTCGAGATTGAGCAGGGTCCTGGTGCTGGGCTTCCTCCAGGCGTTGCAATATCAGGTTCAGATCAAGAGATTCGATGTCAGCGGTGGACGAAGGCACCTTTGACGATGAGGCAAGCGTCGCCACGAAAATGAGAACTGGCAACCAGAGTCTTGACGTAGCTCTTCTAGTAATCACTGCCTCAAGTGCTTCGCGTTTGCGCACGGCGCCTAATCATGAAGGACGACATTGATGAAGAGCCCAGCGGCCCGAGTCCCTTGCCAAGTAACGGCCTTTATCACTGCGCGGCAGGCGTCGGGAACCATGTTGATCCGTGGGGTGCGGGTGGAGCGAGCCTTTGAGCTGGGTTCGCAAGCTCTCGATATGCTCATGCAAGGCGACTTTCAATTCGGAGGCCAACACGGCGACCTCTTCATCGCTGGAGCTGGCGAGCAAGCGATTGCATAAACTGTTGATGCGGTTTTCGGACCCCACTCTTGAAGCCTCTCTCCCGGAGCGGGAGCAAGGATATCCGTACTAGCGCAGGCCGTAGATCGGGTCTTTCTTGTAGAGGACAGGTCCAGCCAAGGAGAATTCCGATTTATGCTGAGAGCCCCTGACTGGATGCGACGATTTGCTCAATGTCTCTCTTCGTCTGGTCTTGAGTGGGTGGTCCGTGGCGAGCATCCAGCGCGCAGCAGAGCTGCTTAACCAGAATCGCGAGCTTGGCTTCATCCATTTCCAGGCTGAGCTGTTCTGCAATCGAAACCCAGTTGCTGTCTTCGCGAGACGTGATCATTGGGGGAACCTCCGCATTACAGGATCCACCGTATGCCGGAGTCCGAAACGAATCTGAGCAATACTGAACAACTCGGGAAATAATTGGGGCAAATTTGGCGAGTGAAGAGGTTGATTTTGCGAGGAGTTAGCAGCGAGGGGCTAAATCTTCTTGAGCCACGGCTGGTGCAGTCTCATTCGACCGTCATCGTCCCATTTGACGACCGCGTCATCGTCGTTAGCTTGTTCAACTGTGCCGAATTCTCCAGTCGGCTTTCCGAAGTTGCCCAAGCCCTCGACACGATCTCCGGGAGTCAGTTCCTGCTCGGTAGCGGCGGGCTCGGCGAGCGTTGGCCTCTTGGCACGGTCCTCGTCAGGAGTCGCACCGGGGTATGACAGGGGCGGTTGCGGAGCTTTCTGCAGTTTGGGTTTCGGATTATTGGTGATAGTGGTAATGCTTGATTTCGTTCTTTCCAAAGAAACCTGAGCAGCCCATCGCAACTGTTCATCTCCTCAATCGATACAGCATAGGCTCAGAGAGACTGCTCCGGCTGGTCCAAAGTGCACAGGTCTGCCAACTATCTGGGTTGAATGCGATAAGAAAGTTCGATCAGTAGCTAAGCGGCGTTCCTGGCTTTGGCTCTTATCCTCTGAAGGACCGTCGCGGGAAGACCCAGCACGCGAACCTTTGCGTCTTTCGTCGTTTTGACGCGAACGGCTATTCCGCCAGCCTCGGGGAATGGGTCTGAGAGAACTTCAAAATCTTCACCATAAAGCCGAACTCGCGATGAAGCAGCGTAACCCATACGTTTGACATTTGCGCAGATTTCCAAGATGGAAGGAGGAGGAGATTCGATATTGGGGCTGGTCATAATAAGCCGATGCTACCCTGCGGAACTGCGGAACGGTGGTCTCTATTGCTCAGTACAGGCCCCCGACAACGGCATAGTCTGAGTTGTAGAGGTCCTCAAGCATGCATCGTCGAGCCATCAGTCTACCCGGCACCGTGGAGAAAATCATTACGCCTACGATTCCGGGCGACGCCGAGAAAGTTGAGATTTCCATTCAAAGCGGAGACGATCCGGGTCAAAGAATTCGTATTGCTAACACTTTGATCGATGCCCAAGGCGATGCGGCCGCGTTAAAAAAGGGCGCAGTCGTGAACTTCGTGATCAGACCCGACGCCGAAGGACGCTAATTAGGCAAACTTCTTGTTGCATCCGACTCCCTGAGAAAAAACTGGCTCGACGAGCAGACGGCGGCTATTCGTAAAGAACAATATTGAGCAGTGAACTATGCACCTGCAGCCCGCCGCCCTCGCCGTAGTCCACGAAGCCTAGCTCTCTGAACCGGTTCATGAAAAAGCTCACGCGCGACCGGGTCGTGCCGACCATCTCGGCGAGCGTCTCCTGGCTGATATTGGGAATGACAGTTTCGGGCGCGCCTTCCTTCCCGAAGTGCGCCAGCAATAGCAGCATCCGGGCCAGCCTCTTTTCACTGGAGTTGAAAAGCTGGTCAACCAGGTCCTCTTCGTATCGGATGTTCCGCGTCAGCAAATACGCCACGAACAAATCGGAAAATTCATGTTCCCGGTGAAGCACTTCGATCATGG
>Ga0222749_10000941_pt1 | contig 15921 bp, 16 predicted proteins | sample IncBWH2Mmetat_FD_197234 | JGI IMG/M metagenome (GOLD analysis project Ga0222749, IMG submission 197234) | Metatranscriptome of lab incubated forest soil microbial communities from Barre Woods Harvard Forest LTER site, Petersham... | ecosystem: Environmental > Terrestrial > Soil > Temperate... | reverse complement strand
GACCGGCCATCACTTGCCGCAAAGACTGCTGTCCCCGAAGGGATCGCGCACACGCTGCACATTTTTCGAGGTGCTGCTCCACCGCCAGGTTGTGGACCGGGTCCAACTCCCCATCCAGATACCCATTGATAACCTCTTGTGTTTCTTGGCAGTTCATTTGAGTTCCAGGCGCTGGACCACCAGCGTTCGCAGGTGCTCGCGGGCGCGGGCTAATCGCGACATTACCGTGCCCAGTGGCACTTCAGCGATGTCGGCGATTTCCTTGTAAGAAAGCCCCTCGAGCTCACGCAGCACCAGGATTTCGCGAAACTCAAGCGGGAGATCCTCGATGGCCGTTCGCATCAGCTCACGGTCCGCTTTTTCCAGGAGCAAGCTGTCCGGCGTCCCTGTTTCGTCAGCTGTGCTGTGGAGTTCCTCATCGAACTGCGTCCCGGTTTCCTCCCTTCGGTTCCGCTTGAGCCAATCGTAAAAAGAGTTGCGAACGATGCGCAGCAGCCACGAACGGCTGTCGCCGCCCCGGAACCCTCTGAGGAACTTGAAGGCCCGCAGGTAAGCTTCCTGGACCACGTCCTGCGCGTCCGAGTCGTTGCCCGCAAGCCAGCGCGCCAAATTATACGCGGCATTCATGTGTGGCATGATGCTTTGCTCGAACCGTGCGAGTTTGTCCTGTTCTTCCAACGCTGTGCTCCGCGATTCCGGGCCATTTGCTGTGCAGACCGGTTTTGTGCCGGCTTTATTCCCGAGACAGACTTTAGCCCATCTTCGGGAGTTTTCAGCCGACAACTCAGTCTCCGCCCCTGGAATCAGGGCGGCGGACCTAACGATATAAGAGACGGAATGATTCACCGTAAACACGCGATGTCCCAAGTCCAGGACTGTGTCTCGGGCGGTTTTATTCCCTGCATGAGCGATTTTTTCTCGGGAATAGAGACCAACAACTAAGTTTGTTCGCGCGCGTGCCACTCGACGGGTTCCACCGGCCCTAACAGAAAGGCGTAAACTGCGGCGCCGGTCAATACAACCCCTGCGGACAACGCAAACGCCCAAAAGAAATGCCCTGTATGCTTCACCACCAACCCTGTGACCGCAGGTGCCGCCACACCCGCCATATTGGCAATGCAGTTTTGCACCCCGGACCATTTGCCGACAGCGAACGGGCCCGCGATGGTTTGGGTAATGGCCCAGTGGCTGGACGCAAAGACGCCGTAAGAAAGACACGAAAACATCAGGATGGCCATCGCGCCAATTGAGCTGTGCACAAACACGACGCCAATCACAGCGGTGGCGAAGGCCAGTCCAATCGACGTGCATGTCTTGCGGACTCGAGTGGGACTCGAACCGGCGCCAATGAAACGATCGGCCAGCCAGCCTGTCGTCGTCGTGGACAAGGCGGTCACGCAGTAGGCCACTGCGGTGACGATAGACATCTGGTCCATGGAAAAGCCCCGTTCCCGAACGAGGTAGTAGGGCAGCCAGGTCAGCAGGAAATACCAAAAGTAGTTGCCACAGAAATGGCCGGCGACGGTTGCCCAGCCCGAGCGCTGGGACAGGATCTCTCTAAAGCCGACACCCTCGCGTGCGGGGGCTTCTCTGTGGCTGCGCGTACTGACCATCCACTTAAACCATGCCGGCAGCCAGAGCAGGCTGCCGAGGCCCAAGACAATAAAGACCGGCCGCCAGCCATACCGCGCCATGAGCATTCCCCCGGTCAGCATGCCCAGGGCTGGCCCTAGTTTGGTGCCGGCATCGATCAAGCCGTTTGCCAGTCCGCGATTTTGTTCGGCAAAATGGGCCGCCATGATTTTGGAATAACAAGGATAGGCGACCGACTCCCCGATGCCCAAAAGCAGGCGCAACAAAAGCAAGAAGCCGAACGAACTCGCGAGCCCGGTGGCTGCGGTTGCCATCGACCAAACAAAAAAACCAATTGCCATGACCCATTTCACCTCGTAGCGGTCGACCAGCCAGCCGGAGGCAATCTGTAGGAGCGCGTAGGTCCAAAAAAATGAGGACAGCAGCCAGCCGAGCTGCGCGGGTGAGATCGCCATGTCGGCCTGCAGCAGCGGTGCTGCTGTCGAAAGACTTCCTCGGTCGATGTAGTTGATGGCGACCGACACAACCATCAACGCCAGAATGCACAACAGCGGGCGCGGGATGCGCGTATCAATTGTCTTCGGCTCAACGGCAATACTTAACATGGACTCTCCATCAACCGGCCCTGGGAGCGCCGGCGTCTCGCCGGCGTGTTGCGGAGCCGCTCACCACAACCTCACCCGCGCGTAGCACATCTTCAACGGCTCGCCCGCTCGTTGCCCGAGCACTTCGAGGATGGTCGAAGGAGGTGAACCGCCGCGCACCGTTGCTGTGAAATAGGAAATAAACGGCTGCTTGAAAGGGATCCTGGCAGCCGGGCCCATTTCACCGTTTGGGAGGATTTCCTGCACGCGGTTTTCCGAAACGGCCTTTCCGGAACTGGCAGTGCCACCGACGTAGAAGATCACAATCAGTCGGTTGTCAGCCGTAACCTGGAATCGCTGCGGCCAGGTCAGTTTGCCTTGTGCAGCCCATTTGCCGTCCCGGTCGCGAAAGGTCCATTCCGCGTGGGTGTAGTCAACGTTTTGAAAAAGAATCAGCTCGGCTCCCGGCCCGTCCGCCGCGAAGCTGCGATAAGAGTGCTCCGCGAAGCGGGGTGTCCCTTCCCAGATTGGCAGCAGTGATTGGCCTTTGGCTTTGGTGCCGTGCACTCCGAATCGCAGAATCTCCGGCCGCGCCGGGCCACTGTAGGAGCCGGACGCGGTCAACGTGGGATTGACGGAGAGCAGCAGGTGACCGTCGGGAAAACCTGCCAGCGGGCAGGGTTCCCGTGTTCGCCCGACAGCGTCCGCTTGCTCAAGCTGCCAGCTGCCGTTGTGCCGTCGGAATAGAGTCCAGCGGCAATTGTTCAACGGCTTTTCGTCCGGCAGGGTCTCGAGTCCGCTGGCGAAGATTTCATCCCCGATGCGCGCCAGGCACGTCGATCCGCTGCACCAAAGCGGCCCGGCGCCGTTGTTGGCCGATTGGTAGGTATAGACGCTCTCCTCAGCTTCCACGACCGGTTGCAAAGCCGGCGCGGCATCGCCAATGCGCCAGAGAAGCAAAAGGATTACGATGTTTTTCATTTCGAACCTATCCTAACCAAACAGAGAGGGACAAGGATGAAGCGAGCTTTTTCATGCCAACAGATTCTGAACGCTGAGACCCTATTCCCGTCAATAGCGAAAGGAGGCTTTCCAAGAACCGGCCGCCCGCATCTCGCTCTCTGTTAGGGCAGAGAGCTCATTCCGAACCCCAGTTCCCCAAGGCTGAGGAAAAGACCTGGTGGGGTCAGCGGAGTGACGGAGTGCGGCGCGGAATGCTGCGGTATGGAGAGGCCGGTGTGAATTCGATCAGGCGCCCAACGTAATTGGGTCAAAGCGAAGTTCGGCGCTTCTTCCGTACTTGCGGTTGCCAAACGTGGTGAAGCCGGAACAGACACCGAAGCGAATGACTCAAATCTGCGGCCAACCTGTGGTGATAGGCTAAACTGTAGCGCGATCTGAATGCCGAGGTGATCTGAAAGCCGGTCCTTCATGCGATCCGCGGTGAACATCGCCCGCGCGCTCGCGTTGACTCTTTCGACGTCTGACAGGACCCGGATGAATGCGTGGTCCAGTGTCTGGCACGCGCCGGGTTTTGTGGACAAGCCGTCAAAGGTAGTAAACGCAGGTTCGCCGCTGATCGCCTGGACGCTCGGCCCGATCTGCTGGAAGAGCGCCTGGTACTGTGGACTACCCGGCGTGCAGTTGAAGTCGCCGGCAACCAGATCTGCGATTTGTCCATCGTTCGCAGCGCGTACCCAGCCCACCAACTCCGCGATTTGACGCGAGCGTACTGCGTCCGACCCACCCGCTTGCAGGTGCACATTCCAAACGTTCAAGCGAAGCCCGTTCGAGACCTCGATGGTAACTTTGAGCGCCCCTTTTTTGACCAGCGAGTCCGGCAGGGCCGCAGCTCGGAAGGGATGAAATTCCCCGCCCAGAATTGGGTGCCGTGAAATCGTCAAAAGGCCATTTTCCTGAAAAAAATTCGCCTGACCCGAACTCCACGCAGTCGACCAATCCCGGCCCGCCGGCACTGAGGCTCTGGCTTTCTTCGTCCAAACCTCCTGCAGCAACACCAAGTCGGGTTGAAGTTGCTCCAACTCCCGGGCAATCCGTGGATAGCGATCCTCCGAGGCCCCGTTCATCCACCGAGGCAAACCCCAAAGATTAAAAGTAACAACTCGAAAATCGATCGTCCGCTTGTCCGAAACTCTCATTATCTTGGGAAGCGCGCCTGGCCGGATCACGAGCGAGCGAGGAGCGTAACTTGCGCACCCGCTGCCAAAAAAGGCGGCTGCGGCCAAAAAGGTCGGCACTAAACTCAACAAGAAGGAATTGAGGAGTCTTTGTAAGTGTTTGCCTACCATTATATTAGGACTGTATTATTCGCAGAATCGATAATTACAATACTTTAGCACCGCGCGTACATGGCACGATTAAATCGGCTAACGACGGGTCAAATGCGTGCAAGAAGGATGCCACCCGAGTCACCAAAAGATCGGCTTAATCTGGTTCCAATCCGTGGTCATCAGTGTTCATCAGTGTCCATCGGTGGTTATGCTCGCAACGTTTCCACAGACTCAAAGATCTCGGTCCCGTCCTTTTGGGGTGGTGCAAAGTCGGCGCCGCAATGTTCGCATTGTTGGCGATCGACGGTCCGGAGTCGTTTGCAGTTTGGGCACGCCTCGCGTGCTGGCCATTCGTACACGCTCAGGAACACCAGGAGCCCTGGGAACCCCGCAAGCAAATGAAACCCCGCCCAAGCCAGCTTTGTTCGAACAGGGAAATGATACCGGCTCCCAATCAACCAACCGGCCGCAGCGCACAGCGCGGCGCTAACCAAGCCCATCCGCACGAGGTTCCACTGAATCGGCACCCGCAAAAGCGCGAACCTGAACAAGAGCGGCTTGATGAAAGGGAACTCGGGAGGCACGAAAAAGCTGAACAGTTTATCCCACAAAGCATCGGCGGGCCTGGGCGGGTCAGCCGCAGGCAGTTCAGCGCGCCTGATCACGCCCCGGTCCGCGGAGATCCACACCATCTGGCGGCCAATCTTTCCCTCCAGCCTTTGGCTTTGCAGTCGAGGGGAATCGATCCAGAGCGCGTATTGGTTGGTGGCATCGAGCAGGAAAACCCTGATGAAAGTGGGTTGGCGGTATTCCGGGTCATGAGGCACTTGCCAAAGTGACTTCCCATCGGCCTTCAGCAGATGGATGGATTGTCTGCTGACGACCACAGTTGCATTATCGGAAACATCCTTTGTGCCACCAATTCGATCGTTCTCGGCCGCGGTGAAGATCTGTTTGGTGGAACGGTTCCGGAGATCGATTTCGTAAAGGGCGGAAGCGCTTGCCAGGGTCCGAGGCGTAATCTGGTTACCGACGTACGTCGGCCGAAGGAAACGATCCTTTGGCTCCGGAAAGCCGCTGGCGGGACCGCTCGGGCCCAAGCTCGCAACCAGGCGGCGAGTGTGCTCGTCGTACCCAACCAACCACCCATGCCGGGTCCAATGCCACAGGATACCGTCCGCATAGCGCCAGGTGAGGTAAAAGTATCCTCGCGGCTCGCTTAGATCCGCAAGAGCATGCGGCGCGTCAGCGAGGTCCACCGGGATGCCCTGCCCGTCACGAACCAGTTTGTTGAATTCCTGTATGTCCATGTCTCGACCGGTGTTCGGATCTTTCAGCCGCGCGCCTGATAGATCGGTGATGATCGCGGGGTCGGAATTCCGGGCCGTCACGTGGAAGACCTCGCCGTCCTTCGTGACAGCGTAATACTGTGAATCCTGCCTTTGGTGGAACACGAAGCTCAAAAACATGAATGCCAGGACGATGACGGCGGTGCTTCCGCAAGCGAGGACCGTTGCCAGGGCGGCTTTTGCTGGAACCGGCTGGCCGCGGTATGAGGCATCCGTACGGATGCTGCCCCAGACGGCTGTGGCAAGAAGCGCCACCGGGAGGAGCAGGGCAAGATCGAATTGCCAGTAAATCAGCAGGCCAGGAAATGCCAGCGCGATGGCGTGAAGCGGAAAGGCAGCCGCCAGGCCAAGGCCGCGGCTCGCATACCAACGCGCCTGGCTAAGACTGGTGAGCATCCCGGCAAAATACCAAACGATCCCCAGCACGAAACACCCACAATCAGGCACTACCATCGCCCATTCGAAGGGAGCTCCAACGTTGCCCGGGACTTGGGCCCAGATGATATATCCAACCATTGGCAAGCTGATGGAAACAGCGTAAAGGAGCAGGCCCGCGATAATCTTCGCGAAGAAAATCCCGGTTCGCGTAATCGGGCGATGAACCAGGAACGCCCAAAGGTCGCGCGGCCGTTCATGGTGAATCTGCAACCAGCCCAGAGCAGCTCCAAAGACCGCATAGAACACGCTGGTGATCCTCAGCAGGAATTCGTTCGCCAGTACGTTTCCCCCGTCCCAGGCTGCAAACATGAGGAACGCCGTCAGAACCAGGAAAACGGGCAACGCCAGTTTCAGGTTTTCGCGCAATTCCTTCCGAATGATCTCTTTCATGGATTCGTCTCCGTTTCCGCCAGGATGAAGGACTTCTCGCCAGGCTCGCCGAGATAACTGATGAGCGCGTCTTCGAGATTGATCGGCGAGAGTTCCAGCGCCACCGGTGAGAGCGCCCTCAGCGCTTCCTCGGTCGCTTCATTGTAATGAACGCAAATCACCCGGAGGTCCCGCTCGGTCCGGAACGCCTGGAGCAAGCCGGGAATCGCCGGCAACGCGGGCGGCTTGACGGCAAAACTCAGCCGGACCTGTCGAACCTTCTCCCGAAACGCGTCCAATGGACAACAGGCTCGCAACACACTTTGATCCAGGACGGCCACGTAATCGGCCACCCGCTCCATGTCGGCCAGTTGGTGCGTCGAGAAAAAGATGGTCCGGTCCGATCGGCGGGTGAGATAAATCATCGATTCCACCAACGAGCGGCGCGCCACAGGATCGAGCCCGAGCGCCGGATCGTCCAGGACCAGCAGCTCGGGGTCGGGGGCGAGGGTGAGGGCGAGGGCCAGTCCGGCCCGTTCGCCGCGCGACAGATCCTTCACCCGCGCGGCGGGCTTTAATCCGAAATGGTCGATGACTCCCTGAAGGATTCTTTCATTCCAGCGCGAGAAAAAGCGGGCCTGGAATTGGCTGCATTCGCGCACGCTCATCCAGCCGTACAGTTGATGTTCTTCGGTGAGGTAACCGATGCGCGTTCTGGCCTCGGGCGGGAGATCGCGGATGTCATAATCAAGAATGGTGGCCTCGCCGCGGGTGGGCTGCAGCAGTCCGAGCAACATTCGAATCGTGGTCGATTTGCCCGAACCGTTGCGGCCGACCAAGGCAAAAACGCTGCCTCGCGGCACCTCCAGATTCAGTTCGTAAACCGCGGGTTTAGCGCCGAAGTAACGCGTCAAACCGCGGGTGCGTATAGCAAGCTGGTCACTCATCGTTGCGAACCGCTCCTTTCTGCTCTTTCCATTGGCTGAGTTTTCTTTCGAAAACATCCTTCAATTCCGCGCGCGTGAGGTCCATCGCCAGCGCCTCGCCGATCAATGAATCGAGCAATGGCTCCAGCCGGCGCCGCCCCTCTTCGCGCGAAAAGACCTTGCGTTTGCGAATAATAAAAGCACCCCGTCCGGACCGGGACTCAACCAACCCTTCCCGCGCCAGGTCCGAGTACGCGCGAGCGACGGTATTGGGGTTGAGCACCAATTCCTCGGCCAGCGCCCGAACGCTCGGGAGCTGGTCATCCACTTTCAACCTGCCGGTGGCGACCGCCAGCCGGACCTGGTCGGTGATCTGCTTATAGATCGGAGTATCCGATCCCGTGCTGATGGCGAGGTTCAAGGCCACAGAGTGTGAATGGTTAGTGTACTACTACATCTAGTACACCGCTCCGTCAAGCCGTTTCTCAAGGCCAAACGCGTAGCGCAGGCTTTTATTCTGGCGGCGCTAGCCGTCAGTCACTTCATCACCACCTGGATGGTGAGCACCTCATTTTTTGAGAGCTTTGGATGAGGAGATGGTAAAAGGGTTCTATGAGCATAAACTGCTGTGCCTCATTGGTTCCTCATCCAGACAGCAGTTTCAAAGCGTTTTCCCAAGCAGTCACTGCTTGGCAGGAACGCTTGCAGGCCGGCTTAAGCGGGAGCATCCAAGCCAGCGACCAAACGATGGGACATTTGGAGGAGGAAATTCTGCGAAAAGACCCAAGATTTGGAGCGCAAGCTATGGGAAGAGGCGGCTCAGAAAAAAGCCGATCAAGCACCACCGGTCTGTCCGGTCTGCGGCGGCAAATTGAACCGAGTAACCCAGGGGCATGAACGCAGTTACCAGACTCGTTTTGGGGAAGTGAGGATCCGTCGTGGGCGGGGATGGTGTCGACGCTGCAAGAGTTGGCGCTTTCCGGACCGACCATCTGTTAGGGTTGGCCGAGACCGGGGGTTGTTCGCCCGGAGTGCAAGAGATGGCGGCTTTGGCCGTTAGCAAGTTGCCGGTGGGCGAAGCGAGCGCGGTCATTGAGCGACTTACGGGAGTGAAGTTGCCGCGGGCCACGCTGGATCGAGAAGCGCGTCGACAGGGCCGAAGAGCTCAAAACGAGCGTCAGCAGATGGACGAGCGGATGAGCCAAGGGCTTGGAGCCGAGCAACAAGTGCCGCAATTACGGGTCAAGGGAGCCACCGAGCCTTTCACGTTGGTCATTGAGTTGGATGCCCGCCTGGCCGATGATATTGACAGCCGCATTCCATGACGCAAAGATTAAGGTGAATTCATGGCACTGGTTGTTTTCCTGAAAGGTGTCAACGTGGGCGGTCACAAAACCTTCCGTCCGAGTGTCTTTGCCAATAGGTTGGCCGGGCTCGGCGTGATTAATGTCGGCGCGGCGGGAACTTTTGTGGTTCGAAAGCCAGTCAGCCAGGCAAAGCTGTGTATGGAATTCCGACGATGTCTTCCCTTCGAAACGGAGGTAATGATCTGTTCAGGGAATGACATCGCCCGGCTGGCCTCGGCAGAATCCTTTGCCGGAGAACCGTGGGGGCCGGACATAGTCCGCTTCGTCAGCGTTCTGGCCAAACGGCCCCGCGTCTTGCCGGTGCTTCCGCTCAATCTCCCGCCCGGCGAGAACTGGCTGGTTAGGCTCGTCGCGATTCGAGGAAGATTCGCCTTCGGTCTCTATCGGCGAACTCTACGAACCATTACGTTCCTTGGCCAACTCGAGAAGCATCTGGGCGGCTCGATCACCAGTCGGAACTGGAACACGCTCTCGAGCCTTTTCGAAATCCTGAGAACTTGACCTGTGCTTCATCTCATGTGGACGAAAATGAACTCTTAGCCCATTTGCCATTTCTTCGGGTGGGACAAAGAGGGACTTGACCCGTCTATGACTTCACAGTTTAGCCTCGCTTCGTCATGGCCGTGACGCAACGAAACGAGATGAACTATGAAAAAACACGTCAGTAAAGAAGAATGGGTTGGAATGTATCGAGACATTGGGCTGGACCACTCGAAAATGGAGCAATGGCACAAACTGTTTGAGTCCCGCCATCCGGATGGGCACCAGGGCTTTTTGGAATGGCTGGGAATTCCGCCAAAAGAGATTGAGCACATTCGTGCGCAAAGCCGATGATGCCAGCGCGGGGGCGGGGCAAATCACTTCGCCCTCGCGATTGACACGCCGATGGAGACTTATTCGATTTCCAAGCTCGCTCGAACGTTCGGTCTGTCACGCAGCACTCTGCTGTATTACGACCGAATCGGACTATTGGAGCCGTCTGGACGAACGGGTTCCGGCTACCGCTACTACTCGGCAAGAGAGTCCTTTCGGCTCAAAAGGATCTGTCAATTCCGTGAGGCCGGTTTGACATTGAAGGACATCCTGACCGTCCTGTCGTCAGGAGGTAAGCCAGGGGTCAAATTGCTCGATAAGCGATTGCGCGAGACAGCGGCGAGAATCGTTGACCTGAAACACCAACAGAGACTCCTGGCCCGAATGCTCAACAGAATTGCTTCGGGGAATTCCCTGTCTCCGGTCGATAAGGGGCTGTGGATCGAAATACTTCAAGCCGCAGGCATGAATCAAAAAGCCAGAAAGCGTTGGCACACCGAATTCGAGCGACGCGCGCCGGAAGCTCATAACGAATTTTTGCTTTCATTGGGCATCCCGCAAGACGAAGTCGCCAATATCAGGCGGTGGAGCCGAGGGGAAATCCCTTCCCCCGAAAAATAGGAAATTTCCGCGATTCATCCTTTCCGAACTGATCGGCCAGGCCCACCAGCCCCACCAGCCAATCCAGAACTGTCTGCCTGGAAATATCAGCGTCCATTAGCGAAGATTAGCGGTTTTCAAGCTCTTGGCGCGATCCGGTAGTGACAGATTTCAGTCCCAAGCTAAACTTGAGACCATGACTGCGAAACACCACCTGAATCTCGCCTTGAGCCTGTTTAGCGCGACAGCCTTCGCCGCCTCACCAGAGTCTTTCGATTGGCCGCAGTGGCAGGGCCCCGACCGGAATGCCATCTCCCAGGAACGCGGCCTGCTTAAGGAATGGACGAAGGATGGCCCACCGCTCGCCTGGAAGATAAAGGAACTCGGCGGTGGCGACAGCGCTCCCTCCATTGCGGCTGGGCGGATTTTCGGCATGGGCAATCGCGGCAATGACGAAGTCATTTGGGCTCTTTCCGAGACGGATGGCAAAATGCTTTGGGTGACGCGCCTTGGACCGGCTTTCGCGCAGCAAATGCCGCAGGGCAAAGAGGGGCCGGGGTGCACACCGACGGTCGATGGTGAACGACTCTATGTCCTGGGTCTGGGCGGTGACCTGGCTTGCTTGCAGGTCAAAGACGGCAAGATCATTTGGCAACGCGGCCTGCAGGGCGATTTTGGTGGGAACGTACCAACCTGGAGTTACCGTGAATCGCCCCTCGTTGATGGGGATAAGGTCATCTGCACCCCTGGCGGCGATGACGCGACTCTTGTGGCCCTCGACAAGTTGACCGGCAAGACGATCTGGAAGAGCCAAGTACCCGGCAGTCCTAAAGCGGCCTACGCCTCGGCCATCGCCATCGACTTCAACGGGCAGCGGCAATACGTGCAACTCACCCAGAAGGCACTCGTAGGAGTCGCCGCGTCCGACGGTAAGTTCCTGTGGCGCTATGACCGGGCCGCCAACAGCCACGGGATTAATTGTTCCACGCCGATCTACCACGATGGCCTGGTGTTCGCCGCCTCGGCCTATGGTGCGGGCGGTGGGTTGGTGAAGCTGAGCAAGGATACGAACGGTGGCGTCGGGGCCGAGGAAGTTTATTTTTCCAGGAACATGCAAAACCATCACGGCGGCATTATCCTCTTGGACGGCTGCCTGTACGGCGCCAACGGCGGCAATGAGGGTGGCGCCCTGGTCTGTCTGGACTTCCAGACCGGTAACGTCCTGTGGGACGAGCGCGACAGCGCCGAGCACCGCGCGCCGAAAGGCTCAGTGGCCCTGGCGGATGGCCGACTCTATTATCGCACCGAGAAGGGCACCCTGCTCCTGATTGAACCGAGCCCGAAGCAATACATCGAGCGTGGCCGCTTTGACCAACCCGACCGCAGTAAGCAGCCGGCCTGGGCGCACCCGGTCATTGCCAATGGCAAACTGTACCTGCGCGACCAGGATGAACTGCTCTGCTACGATGTGAAGGCGCGGATCAATTAACATCTCCATCGACCTGGCTTCGCTCAGCTAAACGTCTCGCGCAGCGAGGCCATCAATCCTTCAACAGTTTACGAAGCTGCCGCCAAGTGCCTTCACAGGCCTTTTGGCTTTCTTCTTTCAATGCTCGATAGAGGTTAAGTGCCCTTTGTCCTGTCTCAGTGAGCACTGCTCCACCACGTTCCTTTCCTCCCCGCGACGCCGCGACGAGTGGCTCGCAAAAACAGCCATTCATCGTTTGGATGAGCTTCCAGGCGCGCATATAGGACATCCCCATGCGCCCGGCGGCTGCTCGAATGGACCCGGTTTCATAGACCAGCGCCAGCAAGTCCACTTTGCCCGGCCCAAGCGCAACCTCTTCACCACATAGGACTCGCAGCCTGGGGAGCAATCGCGGCGCACGCCGTAAGTCGGACTTCATTCTGGCCACGGAGTGTAACCATCGTTGGGGCTCCTGCCAACCTCCGCCGCGACCGGAGAAAAGCACTTTGCGCCGTGGTCAGCGCGGACGTAAATGCTCCTTAGCGACCTGTCATCTGCTCGAGCTTCTCCTTGCGAGGTTAGCCTACATTCGTTGACGGCCCAACTTACCTCTTTTGTCCCCTTTTTCCTTTGGCGGGGATTGAGAGGTAAAAGATAATGCGCACTATGGACGATCGGGATTTGCTTGCAGCTTACGTCCGTGACCGCTCGGAAGCGGCCTTCGGCGAGCTAGTCCGACGCCATCTAGCCTGGGTTTACTCAGTGGCCCTGCGCCATCTGGGGAATCCGGTTCTGGCTGAGGACGTGGCCCAATCTGTTTTCGTCCTGTTGGCACGGAAAGCAGGCAGCCTGCGTTCCGGAATCCTTCTGGGCGGCTGGCTGTTCCAGACCACCCGGTTTGTGGCCAATCGTGCGTTGCGCGCAGAAAGGCGGCGAAAGAGCCGCGAAGAAACGGCAGCGTCTATGATTCCATCGACCACCTTGCCCGATGAAAACGAAACTGTCTGGAAACAGCTCGAACCATACCTCGACCAAGCAGTGGCCGCTCTTTCCGAGGTCGACCGGCAAGCGATCTTGTTGCGATTTTATGAGAAAAGGCCGTTGCTGGAAGTCGGCCGACGCCTGGGTCTGAGCGAGGAAGCTGCCAAAAAACGCGTCAGCCGGGCGGTACAGAAGATGAGAAATTTTCTGGGCCGTCGCGGCGTAACTTTTGGAGGAACAGTTTTGGCTGCCCTCATGGCAGAGCAAACAGTTCGGGCTGTCCCGCCTGGTTTGGCAGCTTCCGTGTTGAAGACCTCTGCACTGGGCATGTCGGCCTCGGGCATTTTGCCGCAACTCGCCCAAGAAGCCCTGAAGGCCTGGCGCTGGACCAAGTTCAAAATAGCCGCAGGAGTGGTCGCCTCGCTTTGTGGGCTGCCGTGGTTGTGTCTCGTTGTGGCACCGCACTCTCCTGCCGTCTCCAATTTAACAGGTAAGGCGGAAAGTGCAGAGCCGGCAGGCGAGCGGCCAGCGAAAACTGTTGCCGTTTCCGCGGCAGCACAAGCAAATCTATCGACAAGCATAAAGGAGCGGATCCTTCATTTCCGCATCCTGGCAAAGGATTCGGGCGAACCCGTCAGTGGCGCACCTCTTGCCGTCAACACCGTTAGCGACGGAGGATGGAAACAACGCTTCGACCTTTCTACGGACGAGAATGGAAGCGCCGATATCCCTTATCCTCCCGCTACTCAGCGGCTGGATATTGGCGTGGTTGCCTCCGGTTGGGCAGCTCGATTTGCCACTTGGCGAACTGATTCTGATCCCGAAATTCCAGCCGAATACGCACTGCGCGTCGAGCGCGCGACGAACTTTATGGGAGGTTGGCTAAGGAACGAAAAAGGTCAGCCGGTAGCTGACGCAGTTGTGGAAATGGAGTTTGGGACCAGCGACATGGCACAGGAGGAAAATCCGCGCGAACGCCCCGGTTTCGTCAGCTCGGCTCCCGTGACCAAGTCGGATCGAAACGGCTGGTGGACTTGCGCTGTTGTTGATCCCAATTCCAGGCGCATCCCCGGCGTCCGTGCTCGGCACCCGGATTTTGCCCTCACGAAAATTGTGTCCGGAGGTTCGAGCGACGGTGAGGACACGCAAAGTCAGTCGATGAAGCTTCTCTGGAGCGGAAAGTTGGTCACAACCTTGAACCGAGGCGTGACACTGAGCGGCAGGGTCATGACCGAGGAGGGAAAACCCATTGCCGGGGCACAAATTGAACGCGAACCTGGTTCCTCTGAATCGGTTCACGCCGAAACCGATACGCTGGGCTGGTTTGCAATCCAGGGGTTACCCCCAGGTGCCTTTGACTTCATCGTGACTGCGCCGGGCTTCGCGCAAACCTACGTGAAAGTGAGCCTAAACGAAGGGATGGAACCGATCGAGGTTCGGCTCAAGCCAGGAGGTGTTTTGCGCCTTCGACTCGTTGACGAGGAAGGGAACGCCGTAGCGAATGGGACAGTTGCTTTGACCGGGCCGGGAGGAATGTACCTGCCGGGCATGAACTGGAGCGCACAAAGCGGACCGGATGGCAGAGCCGAATGGACTTCAGCCCGCACTGAAACCATGCTGAACATTTGTGCTTCAAGACATCCGGACTTTGCCATGTCTCGCGCCACGTTGGTGAAAGCAGACGGTCAAGAACATGTGATCCAACTTCGGCGGGTATTTGTTGTCGCTGGTCGGGTTACCGATGCTCGAACGGGTGAGCTGATTCCAGCGGAAATCAGGGCATTCCCTGGTTACGGCGCAGGGGAGTATAGCTGGTTCCGCGGCGAAACCTGGCGCAGCACGGATGGCACTTTCCGAGTGTATTTCAGCGAAGGACGTTCCCCTTTCCGTTTTCGAATCGAGGCCGAAGGTTACTCGCCTTTCGTGTCCGAATGGTTACACCCAGACTCGAGCAGCGTTGTTAACGTCCGCCTTCAGCCGGCTGATCCTTTGAAAAGCGTCAGGGGAACCGTCTGGCGAACGGATGGCCAGCCAGCCGCCGGTGCTCAAGTAGCCTTGCTCAGTCCCGAACACAGTGCGCTTCTAGGCCGAGCACGGTTCAGTCAGCGGGCTGACGCCGACCGATTGATCGTCAATGCTGACGAGGCAGGCAAATTCGCTTTTCCGGAGGAGCAGAATGCCTCTTTCGTTGTCGCGCTGTGCAGCAATGGTTTCGCTCGGCTGCCCGTGGTCGATGTAAAGGCGGCTATGGAGATTCATCTCCAGCCTTGGGGCCGCATCGAAGGGTCGATCGATGCGAGCGCACGTAACCGACCTGTGGATTACGTATTAGTGGATGACCTTTTGGCTATGAACGCACCGGGATGCTTGAGGCTGGATTCCCAGGAGTTCTATTCGAAGCCAACCGAGGATGGCCGATTCGTTTTTGAATTCGTGCCGCAGGGGCTATTGTGCGTGTGGCTGGGCGCGCGTCATATTGAAGACCCCCAAGTGCCACCCTATCACCATCCTACCTGGATTCAGGTGACGGCGGGCGAGACCGCCCAGGTGAAGATCGCAGAAACAGGCTACCACGTGAAGGGTCGCTTCGTCACTGGGCGTGAAGGCGATTTGATTAAGCAGCCTGTTTACGCTGTTCTGGAAGGCGATTGGCCTTCTGATTCAGCGACACCAGCAGGGCTTAATACAAAGCAATGGATCCGGTCGTTCTTTGACCTTGGGCGGCTGATCGTCGAACCCGACGGCAGATTTGAATCTCGGAATTCGATTAGTCCAGGAGCTTACAGGCTTCTAGGCAGACTAGAAGATGTCAGCCTCGATCAACAGGTCGAAGTGCCGGATCCACAGGGAAACGATTTCTCAACCCTCGGTGCTGCGCTTAATGCGGTCGAAACTCCCGTAATCGACCTCGGGGACGTTGTTGTGGCCAGGAAGGAAAGCACGGGGGCAGACCAGCGATAGTGGCCAAAGATCCCTAGCAGCTGGTTAAGCGGCCGGGTTGGTCGGCTGTCCTCCCCCGCCGGCCAATCCGGAACTGTCTGTCGGGCTAAGTGTGAGCTCTCCATGCACACGACTGCGTTGAGCGCCTCAGAAAAGCCAGCGGAGGCCAACGCAAAACAGACCGCAAGTTAGCGAGCCGAAG